>Ga0179591_1267243_pt1 | contig 13951 bp, 14 predicted proteins | sample CZOMad2_1_08_16f_FD_182891 | JGI IMG/M metagenome (GOLD analysis project Ga0179591, IMG submission 182891) | Vadose zone soil fungal communities from Angelo Coast Range Reserve, California, USA - CZOMad2_1_08_16fungal (PacBio error correction) | ecosystem: Environmental > Terrestrial > Soil >...
TCTGCGAGAGGGGACAGGGCTGGCCCGCTCGAGTACCTCCGTGCCCCGACTCCCGGAGAGGGCTCTACAAAAGGGCGGCAGCCTGGTGGAGTCCAAAAAAGTTTCTTGATGAATCGCTAATTGCGTTTTGAGAGGGGGAAACGACAAGCCGTTTTGATTTCAACCAGAAGAAAATGAGGAACTCTCAATCCCAGTTCAAAGAGGGGGTGGGGCCCTGATAAGAAGGGTCTACAAGGAAAAGTTGAAGTGAAGCGGGAGCGGAGAGAAAAAGCCTATAAATGTATAACCGGTGAAAAAGAAGAACAAGTACTCGACGGCCCTTCCGGGCAGGAGAGAGAAGCGCATGCGGGGCGTTGCACTTTCCAACAGGAGAGACTCGTTCCTTCGAGAAGGCCAGCAACGGGCCGAAGGGGTAGCCCATCACTGTATTAGGGAGGAGGGACCAAAACCACGGAGTACATACGAGCTTCAACTGCCGGAGGACGAAGCAGAAAGGGAACCGAACGTTCATTTGGGATAGAAATCCTGTAAAGACCCGAGGGAAAGGAAGGGTTACGTCATCTCGATTCATCAACGAGAAAACGAAAGGGGGATAGAAAGAAAGTTGGTATCATCCACGAGATGGAGGAAGGTGTATTTTCTAACATGACGATAGATCGAGGGTTCTACTAGGGTAGCGGAGGACGCAGACACCTCGCCAGAGGAACTGATTTTGCGGGGCCGGGGGAAGCATAGGGCGGGTCCTGAGACGGATCGATCGTCTGCCGAAGTCACCCCGATTGGAAGGAAACCCGACTACTAGAGTACAAAGGAAGAAGGAAAACCAGAGAGGACTACAACCGTTCCAATGGGGACAATCTTAAGTAAGAGACTCCGGTCTAGGCAGGGAAAAGCACAAGTAGACACGTTTGGAGTGAAGGAACAGACAAAGAAGAAATAAGCCGCCAGGGCGGTCCCCTAATTCGCCACGGAAAGTATTCCAAGAGGGAGGTCGAAAGATAACACCGCCTCCCTGGTTAGGGACATTCTCCAACGTAGGAAGAAAAGGCCTAGCTAAAGGGCCATAAATACGCAGGGTCGTCGTGATCGTACGCAAGCGTAGAAGGGTATTGGACTATGTGCCATCCTCTTCATCGAATCCTCACCGCTTCCTGTCGGTAAAAGAAGCAGAGCCAGAAAGCCGGGAAAACCTCAAATCTCAGGCTCACGATGGACTGCCTTTGAGTGCGCCGCAGAAATGGGTAAGAGGCTCACAGGTCCCCACTCGACCCGATCACAATGCTTCGGACAGGAAAGAGACAACTTAAGAGATGAGCTGGAAGAAAAGAACACTAGGGGAACCGCAAAATGGTCGCCACCGCGAAGGAATTAACAACGCTACCGTAGGCGGGGAAAAGGGGAAAACAATGCACTGGCTCATCAGTCACATATCACCGGCGTAAAGGTCAGCATCTCGGTGACACCTAACTGGGGGGCAGGGTTACCTGTCGGAAGCGTGGTTCTGAAAAGAAGGAACAGCCGGCCAGGCTGGGAAACGCGGAAGATGAGGAACGAAAGGGAAGCCATAAATGCAAATACAAACACCGTCCATCCCGTCCCGAACCGGTGATTATAGGCCACTAGGGGGGGAAAGAGGAATCAAAGAAAGACCCGGACGGGGAAAGGACCAATGTCTGCGGGGAGAGCAAGGGGAAGGTATGAAAGAACGCAATGGTTCCCTCCGGTGGAAGGAAAGGAGTAACGAGGTGAGACGTTCACCCTGAGGGTGGGACTGACGTTTTGGGGGTCACTGCGACGGTGGGAAGGCGAGGGTGTCATTGGGAACAGGCGAGAAAACTGGCAGAGGGCACGTCTAAGCCGCCTTTGGGGACGGGCGCCATAAAACCCTTTTCAGGAGGGATACGGCCTCATCCCGCCTCGACGACAGGGGGAAGAGTGCCCGGGGGAAACCGGTGGCTACAATGGAGGGGCTCTCCCTATGTCGGGCCTCAGGGTTAGAGGGGGGGGCTTAGAGTGGCGACCGTATAGTAAGTGAGAGAGGGGAACGTGCAGGAGCTAGGGTGCAAGAATCAGCTGGGGAAGAATCTGCAGTTGTTAGCGGGAAGGAAGGCAAGCGAAAGGGTACACGAACCAGCCGCAGCACGAAAGGGGGATTGGGTGCTGCCGAAGGGGGCGAGTGGTACCCTCAGAGCGGTTGTCATGCAGGGAATGATAGTAGTCTAAATATTGCCCAGAGACACGGGCGTCGAAGTCTTGGGCCCATTGGAAAGGGAATTAAGTTGGGAGTTTTCTCTAGCTATTCAACCGCTTTTATTTTCCTTGGTGGGAGGGGGGAAGGGAGCACGTCATGCAGAGGAGGGAGAAACATCACGGTTGACAGGGGGAGCAATCAGGGTGGGACGGGCCCCTGATGTCTAAGAGAGAAACTGTTTCTATCTGGGGGACAGGAGGCGGAAGACACGGCAAAAATGAGGGAGAATAACTGTAACCGTGAAGTGCTGAAGGAAAAGTAGAGTGTGAAACGGCCGAAAGTGGGTCGTGAATGGAGAGGAGGGGATCGGGAAAAACCACGGGGAGTTGTTGGGGGAGAGGAACGTCGAATGGAACCGGGAAGAAAGGAGATCTGCCCGCAACATTTACGTAGGCCTGAGAGAGGAAATGACCGCGGGGGCACGATCAAGGGGGGGGCCGGAGAGGAAGGTAAGGCAATATCATTTGACCTGCCTGCAACGGAGTAATGGAGACGAGTAATGAAGATGGGAGAGATTCTGGAGAGGCTAGGGGAAGACTTCAACCAAAGAAGGGAAAGCCAAGGAAGGACTAACTGGGCAGGGCCGTTGCGCGAAGTTGCAAGGTGAAAGAGGAGAAGGAAAGGGAAGAGCCTCGTAGTTATGCAAGGAGTAAGGGGGGGAGGGGGGGGGGGGGCGCATACCGGGGGCTTAGAACCCGAGGTGAGCAGAAGAAAAAAAAAAAACACTGTTTCTCCGGAGGAAGAAAGATATTGACTGGGGGCAAACGCGTAACAGAAGAGCACACGCGGAGGAGAGCAGTGGGGGGGTGAACGTAAAGTGAAGACCTCGTAAATAAAAACTTAGGTCCTCCACGGAGAGAGGAAAGAAGGGAAGTCAGGTCTATGTAAAAGGAAATGAATACAGACAAAAGGTCACGACAGGATCTCAACGGTCTGAAACGCTAAAGGCTTTTCTCCTGATTACTCCGGAAGGTGCTTTTCTACTCAACAAAGAGGGGACGCCAGGCGCGGGAAATAACCGTGCGTCAACCGTTTCTCGAGAAGGGGGGGGGAGCTCAAACTTTTAAGTAAAGTGGCAGTTATTACTGAAAAACGCGGCGGACAGCCAGCCGAAGGCAGGGAGAAACACAACGGAGGAGGCGAAAGAGCGGCGCATCAAAATGGGGAAAGCGAGCGCATGAGGAGTATCCGACCCACCCTTGAGGGCAAAGACTTCTCTAACCTCTCTCCTTTACGTCATCAGGGGAAGACGGCGAGGGCATGAGTGCACCCAAAACGTGGAGACCCAAAACCGCGCAACTGGCAACCTGTAAACAGGATCACCGAGGCGGGGAACATGTCCTTATATCTTCCTTACGGGGGAGATCTCGGAGAGCCCGAAAAGGGGAGGCAGGGACTTGGTTTGAGCCGCGCTCGAGACAATTATTAAGAAGCGCGATAAACGGGGAAAAGAATCAGACTATATCCTCTGCGCCCACTCGATAGGAAGGAAGGAGGGATGATGGGCTTCTGCTAGGCCGCGTAGGCGTCAAAAGTGAAAGCGGAAAGGCCGCTGACATTTCTGCCCTGCTCTCACCGTCCGGGTTAACTTCGAAGAAAAAGAAGGCGGGGAAGTGCCAAATAAACAAAACTAGAGGCGGAGCTTTCTTGGGGCCGAGCCTCTGTCCCCTTTTGGAACCTTCCGCTTAAGGTGGTCGGTTGGGTGAGAATGAAATAGTTCCAGGCGTTGGGTTCATATCTGACTCGAGAGCAGGATTTTCCACATGGAGGAGTAATTCCCATAAAAGGTCAGCCGTTGACATTAGAGTGAGACAGAACTTCAAGCAATACAGACTATGTGGGGACGGGAAGCAGGTAAGGAAGAACGAATCACCTTGAGTTGCGGAAATGCAAGGGGAGCCTCTTCTTGCGGGGGCAAAAGTGAGTCTATCGATCACGAGTTCACAACGCCAGGCCAGACTACCAAGCCCAGATCTAAAACGGGAACCGGCCGGCCTTGAACCTCGAGGAACAAAGGGGGTTTACGGAACGCGCCGCGGCCGAAAAGATACGCAATCATGCAGGGGGAAAGGAAGACCGGAAGGTCACAGAGGGGGAAGAGGATGGCCTTACCGACAAATTCAATAAAGAGAAAGCGAGTGCCCCCGTTCACAGAGGACTCAGTGTCGAGGGCGATAGAGATCCATGACAACAGGTAATCCCCTGCAAGGGAAGGAAAAAAAGTTTAAAAGCCAGACAGACCACTGGAAAGATTTCTTTACTCCATAGGGAAAGCAGAAGTACAGTGGAGGGAAGTAATTGTGCCCTGCCATAAGGTCAGAAGCAATGGAGGAAGCAAAAGCTTCCGCGGGTCCCCACCCGTCGCAAGAACGACCCCCAAAAGAAGAAGCGAGAAGCAATGGATTACGGAGTTCTCGTTGATTTACAAGGGGGGGACGCCTCCAGGAAAGGGATCAAGACATCCCCCCGATCCGAAAAAACAAGTGTTACCGAAATCACGCACTTTCACAAAGCGCGCGAGCACTCCACCGACGCGGAACCCCTATTAATTCGCAAAAGTCTCAAGTAAGGGAAGAACCGACATAAGGAGGCAACCGGGAACCAGACCTGGGGACTCAGGGTAGCGCATATACGGAAGGACAACATATCTTTGTTGTGGAAAAATGTGGCAGCGCGGTATATCCTTTTACGGAAATGGGAGAAAAGGTTGCAAGACGGAAAGGGCGATCACGGAAAGGGAACGGGGGGGGGGGCCTGCTAGGATGGAGGGAGTACCGCCGCCCTGAGTCAAAATGAGAAAACCCAAGCACACCCAGAAAAGACGGAAGGACAACAAAATGTTAGTAAGAAAGAGACAGACCTTCACCTATAGAACCGCAACCGTTTCATCAAAGGTGGGACGGGGTTGAGAATAGCAACACAAAACGGGGGGAGAAAAGAGATATACCCTGAACAAAGGTGAGGGCAACGTCCGCTGGTGTGGAATGGGGGAACCGATTCTCTTGCATCTCCTAAGGGGGTCCCTGCACGTTTTTACTTGGGAGGAGGGAAGAAGGGTTACAGGAGCGAAATCTCATCAGGTTGAAACCCAGAAGAAAGGGTCGAAAATGGAAAAGTTTAACTACCGCCCGCTACATTTTTTAACGAGGAGGACTGACGTTCCAGATGTGAATGCGAGACCATGAGTGAGGACTCGGGTGGGAAACCTCCTACGCGGGGGGTCAAAATCTTTTGCTACAAACTCGGGGAAAAGGATGGCGAAGTTTACCGGGAGCAAGAAAATGAAAGGGGAATGGAGTGAGGGGGGGGGATCGGCAAAATATAGTCGGTCGGGGACCATAGCATGAGAGGAGAGTAAACATTCCGCATTGCGGAGGGCTTAGGTGCCTTACCAGGAGAGGGGCGGAAAATAATTGGAAGGGGCGCGGCCTGCGCGGCGCGAAGTGAAGAGATTAAGCTTCCGGCGGGGTCCCTATTTGAAGGTCAAGAAAGAAACTAAGGTGATGTGTGGGAATGGGGCGGGGGCGTCCCGCCGAACTGTGGGCCGGACTTGAAGGGGGAGTAAGGTCATGAGCAGTAGGCTTTAATCGCAATAGGGGACTAGTGAGAGCCGTGGGGGTTCTCGGGGTGACCGGCACAGTGAGGAATGGGGGGTAAGTAAAGAAAGATCTCTAGTGGAGGCTGAGTCAGGGACGTACCGCAGATCACTTCAAGAATCAATGAAGGGAGAGGAATAACAACCAGTGGAGGGGGGGAAGACCGTTGTAACGAAGGCGGTCTGTTTAGATCCAATTGGGCGGGTGTTGGGGTTCAGTCGATCACTCGATACGTGCGAAAAGTGAAATAGAAAGAGGACTAGGACCAAACACAGCAGCCAGAATGTACGGCGGTGATCTCCGGGTCCAGGGGGGCAGGGTACCATCGCCGGTAGTTGCCCCGGCGCGTATCACATATCATGGACAAAGAAGAGAATTGATAGTAGAATAGGAGAGACGAAGATAACCCGCGGCAGGGAAGTTAGCGCAGCTGATGAAAAAAGGAACCATTCTCATTGGCAAGATTCTCGAAAAAAATGACGTTTCGCTAGTTGCCCCAGGAAAGGAGGAGAAGGAAAGGGGGGGAATAACCGGCCAGACGTGTTATTTCCGACAGGGGTCAGTGGGGGGGACCAGTTACGAATCCAGAGCGTGGTAACCGGCGTGAGATCGTCTCACGAAGGAGCTTTATTCGCCGGTCAGGGGGAAAAAGAAGGTTAATCACCCGCAGCCCAGAAGATAGACGCAAAAAAGGGTGGGGCCAGGACCGGAAGGTCATTCCAAGCTGGTCATATCCGAGAAGTAGGCAGGAATGGGAGAGGAGATCCTGGGAGGACATCACCGGTGCGAGGACAGATGAAAACGCAGGATTCAGGCCACACTAATGACCTTGGCATTGACGCTCTTGAGAAACGTCTTCTGATAGGAAAGGTCTTCCCTCGTTTGTGGGGGGGGGGAAAGAAGTAAGGAGCGCGCGCCCCAGGTACGGGGAATCACCGGAACAACTCGGGTGTCGCGCAACGGGGCGAGGGCGGGGAGGAAGGGCGTCATAATTACGCTCTTGTCGGGACACATTCAACACTCTCGAAAAAAAAGGGGGGACGGAGGAGGAGGGGCTCTCCCTCGCGGCATTCTGATAGAAAGAACGTGGACGTCCACTCTCGAAAAGGTGAGAGGAAAAAAAGTCTCGGGGGCGGCAGTATCACAGGGATAATGGCTATGTATGGAAAACGCCCTGGTCGGCGGAACTCAGAAGGAAGAAAACTTTCCCTAACATAACGAAAAAAAAACGGCGCACCCATTTCCATTATACTTAGTTGGGGGAAAGGCAGTCGGGTTCTTCGCACTACTGCCTGGAACACAGTTACGCCCTAGGTCCGAGGAAGGGAAGGATACTATCTCAGGAAGTAACAAGGATAGGGGAATTCTCAAAGCAGAGAAGAGGGTTGCATACTTACTACACCAGGGACTACCCTGCTGTCTTGGGCATTGCTCGGAATGGCCCCGTTCCCATGGCGCATAAAAGGGGTAAGAGAGAGAATGTCCAGCATGGTTAAAGCCAGTGCTGCAAACGTGGGGGGGAGGGACAATGGAGAAGGGCCTGCTTTCTAGGGTCCGGCTCAAGCGGAAACCGGTCCATTCGCAAAGGAGGGACTTTGTGAGAATCGCCTGCTTAAAAGACAGGACGTTTGAGAGAAGGTACATCAAATAAAGTGGTCCCACCCTTGACTGATGAAGCAGGAAGAAAGAGAAGAAGTGTCAAGGACAGGATATGCTTACAACATGAAGGGAAAATTCATCGGTAGAACAAAGTGGCACTTTACGCAAGAGACGAGACGAAAGGGAAGGAGGGTATGAGGGGGTTTTCAGATCAGATTGGGGGGGAAGGGGAGAACTTGCGACTCTAAAAAAAGAAAGAATGGCCAGTCCCTACCCCGAAAACGAGATGGAAACGGGACGGCCTTCCTTGTGGAAAAAACAAAAAGAGGGGAACAAAGGGATGAAAGTAGACTGGACTACCGAAACATACCAGTGGACTTCCGGTCAAAGGGAAAGAGAAATGTGGAGAAGCGGGAGGGCACCAATACGCCCTCAGTCCTCACGAGGAGTGACCTCCGAACTTCGCCACCGAGTCCAAGAGGGTACCTGAGTACCGTTCCGAAACATTTCAGGCAAGACAAGCATCACCGGCGAGCGGTGAAAACGACGAAAAAAAATAAAGGATTTGGGAGACTGCAAATAGGGACACGACATAGACGGTATCCGCGTGTCAAAGGGTGCAACTGGTCAAGTAGCCGAGAAGCCGCGCCTGACTCGGAGGCGGCCCTAGCTCTCCAGAAGAGAAGGAGGGGAAGCCTCACGCAAACGCTCCAAATTGGCTAGGTGGGTGATTAAATATTTGGCCTCGCTCGCCAAGAAGATGAAAGTCCCCCACATTATCGGATACTAAAAAAATTACACGCAACTTCATTTCTCGGAGAAAAACGGGAGCACCGAGGCATAAACCAGTACGGGCGAAAGGATACGCTCGCAAACCAACTATTCCAGGGGAACAATGACTCTTGGGAGCGCAGACGCAAAACCGCGTCCATGAGAATAAATTAATGGAGAGCAGAGGAGAAAAATCACTGGCGTCAATGAGGGAAGGTTGCGCCGCGCGGGCGACATAAACATTTCCCTTTTAAAAGTCGAGGGAAGGGTCGCCGCCTTTCCAGTCAAAGGATCCAGACGAAACAGGTAAAAAAGTTCCAGGAAACCAAACTGGTGACTTGACGGAAAACCGACACGCCCTACCTAGTAAGGCGGGGTTGTCAATTGAGAGGAAAAAACATTTTCCCTAGGGGAAAAGAAGTTCTAAGACTTTGGGGTGACGGGAAAGGGAAGCTCCGCAAGGGTTGTGGTGAACTGAAATAGGGAGTTAAGAAACTAAACGTCTTGCACTGTCGTAGAAACGGGCCATGTTTGGTCCGCAGGAAGGGGGAAAGTTGCATGACGTACAAAGACTCCAAAGGGGACAGGGATACGAAGAGGAAGGGGGGGGAGGAGGGGAAAGTTAGCGCCGGTTCTATAAGGGGACCATGAGGGCCAGTGGTCAGGGTATGTATGTTCGGGCAGAAGATAGGTCCGCGGTGTGGAAAATTAAGGCGCTGTGCGAACGTAAGAGTATGAAGGGAATAAGTGGAGGTTGCCGGGCGAAGGAGAGGAGATGAAACCAAACTTGGCGAAGGGGAATGTATTTTCTTGGAGAGAGGAAAAGGAGGGACCATACAATGGGGAAAGGAGCGAGGTAGCACGGGAGACACCTCGCGCCCATGGAAGTGAATGGGGGGAGGTGATGCCCGAGAAAAGGAGGGAAACCCCCTCCCCCAACCAAACCCGGAGAGGTCTTCTGCTCTTATAGATTGGAGGAAACAAATATAGTGAATGGGAGGGAGGCAGGATTGTCCGAGGGTAAACCTTAATGAGGTGGGCGCTGAGGGGGGGAGAGAGAAGGTGGACTTCAAGGGTCAGTGGGGGGGATGAAACTGGGTGAATCGAAGGGGGGGGACGGCAGGGGGGGATGGGGTACTTCCTGGAGAGTCATAGGACACTACTCGGCGTGATGGGCCGTTTTGGAGGCTCCTATCAGAAAAGAGGAGTAGAGTCTGATCTTGCAAGCAAAGACGACCGGAGGACGGTCATAACGAGTCCGTCCTTGGAATCTTGGGAGAAGGGGGGATCCCGGCAGAAGTCCTTGGGTAGTCAAAATGAGACGTCAGGCGGGGAATGGCCATTGGGGAGGGGGGGAATCACCAGGGGGAAAGGTGAAAAACGAAGATGGTCACCCCAATAGGAAACTCATTCAAGAGACGTTGTTAATAGGGTCAAGGAGTCCATTCGTGGTCAAGGAGGTAGAACCCTCGGTTGGAGAGGATACGTCGCAGCATGTTGCAAGGGGGTACTGGGAAACATTCCAGCTTTTAAGAGAAAAGTGAAGGTGGAAGCGGAAGTGGCGAACTCAACCCATGGAATAATGATTAATCATGGTGAAGTAACTAGGCCGTAACAACATAAGGCGGGAATGTGCATGGAGATATCGAGGAGAAACGCGGACGCCTCATTAGTTGTGTCCTTCGTGGACCGTGGTGGGTTTAGAACCGCATACCGCTAAAGGATAGGCGTTCTCAGGCCTGGAACTGGCTCAGCGGAAGGACCGGTAGGCTCCTGAAACAGGAGAGAGGCGTCCATCAACAGCGAAACAGCACCGCAGCTCTAGTGGTAGAAGAGTCGCCAGCTGCGATAACAGGAAGGGCTGGAAATAAAATTCAAAAATGTCTCCCTGGTCTAAGGCCGGCGCTCGGACGCCTGAAACATTACGAAAGTGTACCGTTGCCCGCAGGGAAAGGGGGGAGGGAGAATAGGGAAAACAGGGCTGCAGTCAAGACTCGCTGACCTGGCCTTTGACCTGGCTGACGAACCGGTGCGAACGAGCTTGTCAGGGGGGTTGCCTAACTCCATTGGAAGCATGCCCCCGTGAGAACCGGTTCGCCCGGCTCTGAGGGTTGTGAGCGAAAGATGGCAAGTACCTTTTTCGGGAGGGAGGTAATAGAATGCGCTTGCGGCCGAGCTACAAAGGAAGGCTTGACGTCCGAGAAGGGAAAACCACGAGGAGAGAATAGCAGATCTGCCGCACGGGTCTGCGTTTAGCTGAGGGTTAAATACCAAGCGAGATGCATCCTTACGTACTATGATGAAAAGGGAAGAAATAGGGACAAGAAAGTGCGCACCGCAGGAAAGTAGATCTATGAACCGAGATTGTCTTACCGGACAAAACCCCCAAACGGCCTTAGTCAGAAAGACCAGAAGAACGGAGAGCCGGAAAACCAGGTCAATAGTTGACCGCAGCCGGGAACCTTTCTTCGACCAGCCTGAAGAAAGTGGGAGGTTACATCCCAGGCAATTCGTAAGGAAGGGAATAAAGGAGACTGAGGGAGTAAAGGTGAAGCAAAGGACATGTCGTAGGACGAGTCCTTCCGTAGACAAACAGGACGGCCGCGTGCCTTCTTTCTGCGGGGAAAGGAACTTCAAGGGGAGAAGAACAGAGCGAAAGGAGGATACGCAGCCTGAAAGAAGGGTCTTCTCTTGATAGGGGTTGAAGAGCAAACAAACGCTGTACTACGAAAAGCAGGAAGAGTTCTACAAGGGGAAGTAGGGAGCCGAGAGATGGGGAAATGATAAACTACGTTTTGAAGTGAGAATCCTCCACGAAAGGCCACGTTGGGAAAGGAGAGGTCAAAAGACCAGAAGTATCTCCTCATCAGCGGGAATACAATCCCTATCCCTTAAAGTGACATATTTGACGGAAGGCAAGAAGAATTACGAATAATCAGATGGGGAAGGAGAGGAAACAGGAACTGGTGAACGAGGTGACGATTCACCGTCGCAGGTGTTCAACTCTGTGGCGTCACTTCGCCGCGGGGAGTGACGGGAGAAAACCGAACAGCAGATACAAAACCGAAACCAAAAGGAGAAGACGTCCGCCTAAAAAAAAGACGACTTCTGCGTCGCTTCCAATGGAACGTTAACCGGGCTGACCTCTACTGGGCAAGAGCGACTACCGTCGCTAGAAACTAGTATCTAGCCCACAGGGGATTCCAACGCGCTTGGCCTGGTCCCGAAAAAGAGGACACGGCTAGACCGGTCCGTGGAGATATCCCGCCACAGGGGAGAGACTACAAAGAAAGTCCCACCTTCACAATACCTGTCAAAACCAAAACCCCCAAAACCAAAAGCTCAACAAAGAGACGGGGGATAGGGAATAGAACAAAAAGTACAGTATAGTGTGCAAGGGTTCTAGGGCATCCTCGTCTCGCAATCGCATCGAATCCTCCAAGAGGGTCCCAGGCAATGCAAAAAACACGGTCAGCCAGATAATCAAGATCCTCACGAATGGGGGGAGAACGTGGTTGAAAAAGAGCTGGATATTGTACAAATCCTCTGCATCATACCAAGCTACGATACCAACAAAATGAGATCCTCAGGAACTTTAAAGAAGGTTGAAACACTTCTCACCGAAGGGAGACATACCAGATACGGGAAACCTATGGGGAAAAGAGAACGTACTGAAACCGGGGACATCCCATTGACGCACACTTTAATGGTACCCGAACCGAAACATCTGTCACCACGGGGGAAGATTGAAACCGGTTAAGGAACCAATTCGGCTTCTACCGGGGGGCAAAAAACAGACAACAATCTTATTCCGTGGGGCAAGGGTGCCCTTCTAACCTCGGGGAAGGTAGAAGACAGGACAAGAAAATGCTTATACCCAAACCGTCCATCCACTTCGAGGGACACCCAAAAACCTGGTTCTGATATGGGGTGACCCCACCTCATAAGAACGGGAAAAAGTTGAAACTAAAAAGGGGAAAAGTGACACGGAATCTCCTCATAAAAACTAGGGAAGACCCATATGGGGAAGGGGTAACGTATGGGACGGGAAAGGGTGCACTTCACCATTTTTTTTGGGGTAAATAGGTTTTAGGGTAGAGTGGCTTGCTCATGCGGCAGAAAAATCTGTTCCAGCAAGGGAGAAAACCGTGGCACTCCTTGGGGGGCTCTCTTCATTCAGAACAAGGTTGGACTTACCATTCCTCTAAAAGAGAAAGGAGGGAAAACAACGTCGCGAAGGAGGGCAGGAGGGGAGGCATTCACGATATGTGGTGACCGGAGGTGTTTCCTGAAGGGTGCGCGGTGGCGCCTTAATCTTTAGGAGGGAGTGACAAGCTTGGTGGACGTGAGGATCAGAGAGAAATGACGGCTTGGAGAAAATGGGTGGGAGGATCTGGGGAGCTATCGCGTGTGACAGGGTTCCGTGAAATCACCGAAAAAGAGAAAGCCATTGACGTACTCAGGAGGGGAGTGAGTGGATGAAATCGTAAGGTATGGAAAGATCAGGACCCGCGGAGCGCATTAATAGGCACAGAAAAAGTTTTTCCAGAAAGGATACGCTAGGAGGTTGAGTGATTCACTACAGAATACTGAGGGGGGGGGGGTTATTTCTTTGAAAAGAGAGGAGGGTGACGGGCCGTGGAAGGGTGACCTGTGGGGGGATCAGCGGGAGGGATCGACCTGGAATGAGGTGCTCTCCTGCAGGGTAGCTGACGACCCCGAAAGCGGCCCTTATTTGCCGTGGGAGGTATAGGTTAACAGTAGATACCAGGTATAGTGATATGAAGCCCTGCCAGAAGGTCAACGGAATACCTGCTTCCGGAAGGAAAGCTGCATCCCTTTTATCGCGGGGTGGGGTCAGAAGGAGAAAGTTGGTAGCTCGGCATTCTCTTCAGGGGCGAGTTTCGAAAGAGGAGTTTTTACGTAGGAGTAGATATATCACTGGCAATACCGCAAGAGGAGCTCGAACCACAAAATAATATGGCTGAGCCAAGGAGACTTCACAGTATTTCTTTTCACTTCTGTCGAAATAGAGGTTAGTTGGAAGGTGAAGTAGCTACGCAAGTCATCACTAACGGTAGAATGAGGTACTCCACTGACTCTTGACCAGTTTATATCGCTGAAAAGAAGTCCTGCCAACCCTTCACTTTACTACGGCTAAAAGTCTCGTAGGCCGACCCAAGGGGCAGGGTTAGACCAAACCGCATGCCGGAACCTGAAGAACTCTTACTCCTCAGGAGGGATTTCTCGTTTCCATTTTTTGGGGGGGTACAGACTCAAGAAGGAGGAGTACAAGCAGCCGGGGAAAGAAAGCGGTCGGAGTGAAGGTATGAGAAGAGGCGTCTCCAAAGGAGAAGGGGCCTCATCCCCGGCCACTCGGCCGAGGCGAGAAAGGGGAAGGGAGAAGGAACCGGAGCCGTACCAGAGGGCGAGACTATTCCCTTAGAAGAAGGGTACGCTCTTCCTCAGGGGAATGCAGACATCGGAAGGCCACGGCTGGTATTCAGTAAGGGTGGAGGGTAGAAGAAGGAGATCCCAAAGGGGTGGAAACTCGGGTCCGGATGAGCTTCTCTTTTCTTTAGTGCTACTCAGGAAAGATGTTGGTACGTACGACCGCCAGGGGGGAGAAAAATGAAAAAGAGAGGAGTAAGAGGCAAGGTCAGCTGGGGGTTCGCACCGAAGTGGAGTTCCTGAGTTAGGCAGAGAGTGTCTTTACCATGAGGAAGGCTTTCCC
>Ga0179591_1334690_pt1 | contig 13951 bp, 11 predicted proteins | sample CZOMad2_1_08_16f_FD_182891 | JGI IMG/M metagenome (GOLD analysis project Ga0179591, IMG submission 182891) | Vadose zone soil fungal communities from Angelo Coast Range Reserve, California, USA - CZOMad2_1_08_16fungal (PacBio error correction) | ecosystem: Environmental > Terrestrial > Soil >...
AGAAAGAAAAATAGCAGGGCCGCGTCGAAATATCGGAGGTGGTTTCTAAACTGAAAGAAGGGTTCGAAAGAGTGATCAATGCTGTCGAGCAGAAACCATCTGGTCAGACGGCAATTCTGGACAGTATAGGGTGGGGGGGTCGGGGGTCTAAAAACAATCGGTTCAAGACCACTAAAGGTACGCAATGAAGAGGTATCGGACAAGGCCGGCTCGCCGGGGGGGGGGGAGCATGGCCCGCCTGAGGGGACGTCCATTTGAATACTGGGGTCTGGGGAGGGTTGTTACGGCGCGGGAGTGGGGGAGGGGGTGACAAGGAACTCACCAGCAGTTCACGTTCCAGAACGAGCTTTTCATCGAGGCAGGTCTACGCAGCTGCTTCCAACTGTCGGAACAAGGTGGAGATTGGAATAACCTAGGAACTTAATTCCGGGGGGGGGGAGGAGGGGTGTTGGTGGAAAAACCTGATCGGCCGGGGGCGAAAAAGAAAGGGGGAACTTAGAATGGCGCATACAAACCAGGGGGGGTTGGTGTGAAAATCTTAATTTCTGAAAGGGGGTTTGCAGTTGGGTCTCCATGGAAGGGGGGAAAAAGAGGTTTAAAAAGGGGTGGCTCTGGGAAGAAGGGAGGAAAGTTGAGGCGCGCAACGGCGGCGCGAGGTCAACCTTTGGGCAAAACCATCACTAGGGTGGGGGTGGGTTCTAAAGACGGCACGGGGTTCAGTCGGCTTAAAATGGTGGCCTCACGGGGGGGCGTTCAGGTATCAACATTTAGGCACAGAATACCAGAAATGGAAAGCCATGTTGACCTATGGGCAGTTGAGGGGGTCCCGTTTCGGACGCGGGGGGAAAGGAGTGCACGGGTGAAAAGTTCCAGGTTTGCCTCAGGATTGGGGGATATATGGAATCTGTGTGGGCTGGGGCAGGAGGGGGGTAACAGGATAGGCAGTAGTTGGGTAAAAAACTAAATAAAATCAGGCGGGAAAGTATGGGCCGTGGGGCGATAGGAGGGAAAAAGAGTCGATGAAGAGGGATGATTAGCTTTGGGTTAGGGAAACAGAGGTGGCATTGTCCGGGTCGGAAAGGAAAAGCGGGGAAAAAAAAAAAAAGCCCAGGGTTCGGGGTATCGGGAAGAAAAAAGGGAAGGGCCGACTTCTGCACAAGGTGAAATCGTCGGAACACACGGGGCTGGATCCGGGGCGGTAAAAGGATTCATCTGGGATTTAGGGGGGGGGGATGCATATGCATAACCTCTGAATACGGGAAAAAAAAAAAGAAGACGCTGCAACAGGAGGGGTGGAGGAGGAACCAAGTGGACCTGTCGTATCTGAGGAAAGAATCTTAAAATGGTGCTCGTTCGGCTAAGTCAACGGTTCGGAAAAAGGGGGGCCGAGACAAAAGATGGAGATCCACCAGGGGAGGAAAGGGGAACTATTACTGGGTGTGAAGAATCAAACGTTAGGGCGGCTTGCAACTGGGGACCTCCGGGAAGAAGGCGAGAGGTGTGGGGTCATAACTCCCAGGAGTTTAGGAGAAAAAGGAGTGCTGGAAGGTCAGGGACAAGGGGGAGAGGGGGAAGAGGGCGTCGGTGAAAGTGATGGGGGGAGAAAAAAAAAGCGGGGTTCTCGATGCCTCCAGAAATAACAAAGCTAAACGTCCACAACCAAGGGGGAGGAATAGGGTTAAGGAAGACGGGAATGTTATTTCGACATGGAGCTGGAAAAACGGAAAAGGAAGGATCCGCAGGAAAGTTAAGATTTTGATGATGACCGAAAACAAGGAGGGAGAGGGACTATGACGCCGGGTAAAAAATAGGACCAAAAGTCCCTGCGGGAAGTCTTTTGAATTTGAAATAAGGAGGGGGCATTGGGTGAAATGCAACGTAGAATGACATAATTGCCGTGTAGTAGAAAGCACAATGCCATCAATCGGGGGGGGGGTGCGAGTTTCCTAAAAGCGGACATATGGAGGATCAATCTGGTCGTTGTTTGGAAAGAAATAATGAAGCCTAATCAAAAATGAAGGGGGGGGGCATGACGTTGAAGTACTGAATTCCTGTACGGGTAAAAACTGGCTTACTCGAGTTAAGCCGGGGGGCGGGGATACTATTTCACAAAGAGGGGAGAACCATCTTCGGTTTACAACATGGGGGGCGGCGGGGGGGGGACCGGCAGCAGCCACAAACCTTGGGGTTGCGGGGTAGTTAACAATCGTGTGGAGGTGTGGGGTGGAGGCCTTCCTGAAAGCAACACCAGAAGTCATAAAAGAAATGCTGTACCCCTTGGGAGCCCCCTCGTAGCAAGGGTTCCTGCAATGAAAACCTCTTTCGAATACGCAGCCCGCGTGAAAACGCCTGACAGGAAACAACAAGCCGTGGACCACACATTAAAGGTGCTAAACCCTAACGGAACCAACTCAGCGATTAAACTCAACCTAGGTAGTCTATCTCCTGGACATCGGGGTTTGCACGGCCAGGGGCGGGTCCCCCACAGATAAGGGTGTCGAAGCCTTGAGACGGTTCCCGAAGGGGGTGGGAGCTTGTCTCCTGCGGAGGGTACCCTCATTTTGGGTTTCTGTAGGGGCTGGCGGCTCGTGTCTTGCTCTTCTCGGGGGGTTCGGGGCGGAGGGTCGGTGGTCGAAACTCGGTGGGAAGAGTAATCCCTGCAAAGAAGAGGAAGGGGTAACACGCACTGTGTTCTCCGTTTCTCAGCATGCGAAAACGGGGTGATAATTTGTTTGAGACCGCGGGGGAGTGGGGACGCAATGGGGGAAGCTGAGAGGCTTACACGGGATAAAGGGGGCCTCCCAACAAAGGAGGAGTGAGTGCGTGGCCTTGTTAAACTGTCTGATACAGTGGATCCCTGCTAATGGGTGGGGCGGCAGGGGGGGGTCCAACGAAGTTCGCCGTCTCCTAGGCATATGGAAAGTCGGCGATGCATGGGGTGGTGGGGTCGGGAGGAATGTGGAGATGACGGCCGGGCGGGGGTAGGGGCGGGCTTCCAAAAGTGCGGAGGGGGTGGGAAGGGGGGTGGACCGCGGGGTTCCGGGGCGCACTAGGGGAGGGAACGGTCTGAAGGGATACTTCGCCTCCCGATTCATTGCCCACGAAGACGGCAGAATAGTTAACAGGGGAATTGCTGCCAACATTTATCCTCGTAAGCCGTACTTCAGTTGGGGGGATGCCGCGTAGCGCGGAAGTTTGCACCTGATTTCCCAAATGGGATTTATTAAGTCCTCGACTAAAGGACCGGGGGAGGGCTATTCACTTATCAAACATACCGGGTTGGAGGGCGAGCAAGGTGGATCTTACTACTTCAGGGGACGGAAATTCGGGAAGCTCCAAGAATACACCCAAACCAAAAGCCGCACGTTTTTGTTTCTCTTGGTTCTGCCCCTATCATACCTCAATTGATTTCCGGTCTCCCTATCATGTTTTCCTGAGGGCTCGCCTCTCAGGGTTTGCCATGCCCTCGGGGAAAATATCTTCCTGCCTAATCTGATCAAATACGGAGAGGATGACCTTGGGGAATGCCGCTAAAAGGATGGTTTGGCGTAGCAGCGGCATAACTCTGAGATCATTCAGAGTGAAGGAAGAAATGTGTGCGGTCGATAGGCGGTACGTCCGGTCGGGGTGACGGGGCACGGTGGGCCTGAAGTCTTTCGGGTTTAACGTTTGGGTGAAGGAGGGGCGGGTTTCATGGATCTTCGGAATTGGGGCCAGTCAAAGGCAGGCCTGTCAGGACAATCCGCTGCTATTCAATTCGTAGTACACGCGAATGGGTCAAAAAAAAGTGTTACGTCCAAACGCCATTAACCAACAGTTGGGGGTGGTAAGCTCCACGTCATGAACTACTTGAACCAATCGTCGTCACTTGCTAGCGGCTACCTCCCTGCCTGCTATGGCAGGGTCCCGTGGCGTCCCTACCCTCTAGGAGCGTCTGGGTTGCGCGAGGTTCCCTGAGAGGAATTCGCGGGTGTGGGGGTAGACGTTTAACCCTTCAGGGCTTGGAGCATTCTGAGAAGGTCGGAAATATCTCAGGACTCTGCTATTTGGTATCAAGGGGCGACTCCGATCAAAAAAGGCATCCCCGAGGTGTCGTCAATCGGTTGAAACTCCTCACTGATGCGGCCGAAGGGGGGAAAGGAGGTTGCTGTCGCCGGAGGGGCGCGGCATAAGTGCAAATGAGGAGAAAGTAGCCAGCGAAAAAAGATCCCGTGAGGGGGCTCCGCTGAACCCTTGGCCAGTCCGGGTGCGTGGTTGGATGGTGTTGGGTACTGTAGAGACCCACCGAAAGGGGCGGGGAGGGCGTGGCCGGAAGGCCCCGTAGTAGCCGTTTCGCCGTCGTATCGAGGGGCGTAGTGGGTGGATGCGAGTGGTAGGGGGGAGAGATCCGTGAGGATACGCTTGGTGGTGCGGGGGTGACGGAGGCGGATAGTGAGGCATAAGGGGTGCAAAAGCGCTGGCCTGTTCCGTGGGAATAGGGCAAACACATTAATCTGGTGGAATTTCAGTGACACTTACGAGTCCGAAATCATTGGACAGCGGCATGTACTCTTAGTCATACTGGCAGGATACTAGAAAAAAAAATCGGGACTTGTAATGCGTGCTCCATTTTTTTTACTCACGCCGGTGGCCTGGATGCGACTTGGAATGGCGCGCTGAGGTTTTTTGCGGGGAGTGTGAGGGAATCGAGCCGCGTCGTTTTGAGGAGAGGAACCGTAGCTTCAACGACGGATCCCAATGTCCAGCCACATCGCTCGTGGGCGAAGATCCTCTGTAAAGTTGGGTGAGTCCATCTGTCTTGCTCGTTTGGAACCACCTGGAAGTGGGATCGGGGAGGGGGCGTTCGTCAAACATCGTGGCTCCGGACCGAAGGGAATGAAATCAAAGGTTGACTCTGAACTGTCTGGGCCGGCCACGGGCGCGACTCAAAACATGAAACCAGCAAGACAATGGGACATGAATTCCGGTGGATACCCAAACCGGGGGGGAATTTCGGACATGCCATTAGCAGACCACCCTTTCAAAATCAACCACCGTATTTGCTGCCCAACTTTCCCACGCCCTCCTGCTTAAATCACCTCATCTGGAAGATAAGGAGCCTTTTTTCCACCCACAAGTGGCCAGAACACACCAGACCGACATTTTGCACTAGCGGGACACCACGTGGCTCAAGGCCCCTTCTGAGTAAGCGGCCTAGGCCAAACAGCTTAGGGTTGGTCGGCTCTTCTCGTCCCGTTTACTTGGAAGTCAAAGGAGGGCCGTCGGCCGCTGGGCACTTGCTTTCGTTTCTGTGTCTGGATTTTCAATCCCCAAAAAACTAACCACCAAAAAGGCCCCAACTTGGCTTCGTGAGGCTAAACCTTTGCCTGGAATTCTCTTCTAAAAAAAACGTAAAAAAACGCTTTCCTCTTCCCTTCCTCATAATCTTTCCCTCATAGACATCGCCGCTCTGCTCCCAACCGGGGGGGGAGATTATCGCAGACTCGAACTTTGACGGCGCCCGTTAAGGTCCCTATCCTCGCTTACAAGCAGAACGTCTTCTCTCCGGGGCTCCGCCAACAACGGCTTCTCAGGTTATTTCGGGCGCACCCACGCAGGTCGGGTGACTCTACGGGAAGGTGCTCTCTACGGGGCAGGCGTTCAAACTTGGGGGGGTGGTGCAGGGGGAAAAGAGCACGAAGAGAAGGGCCTCACGAATGCTGGTTGGTACGACCGGTAAATTTGCAAAATCGCTACATCAGACCCTAGAAGGTACGGTCGTGGGAGCAATGCGGACTGCAAGGGATACCGCATATAAATTCGCGCCCCCAGGAAAAGTGGGTGGTTCGTCGGTGAGGGGGGGTGGGGGGTGGCGACGCCAGACCTCAGGAAGGGAGAGTGTAAAAAGTGACTTGTGCACATCGTCAAAGGGCTGTGATCATCATAGTATGTTTGCTTCTGGGGGTCACCTGAGATCTCCGGAGGGAATCCTTCCTTGTTTTCCATTCTTCCTTCGAAGCGCGGGGTTGTCTGTTGCTCTGAACGATCCACTCTTGGGTCCATGGGAGCGGACCGAAATGTGCGAGGCGGGCTGCAAAAGGCATGCCTCCATTAGGCATCCGTTTGGGGTATCATGCTCCAGGGCATCCCCGCAATTGGGGGAGGGAGTCAAGGCCATCATGGCAGCCAGGGCGGACTCATGAAAGGCGGCTTCTGAAAACGGATGGCTTCCTTGTGACTCTCCTCTGGGGAGAAACAAACTGTCTTCGTCGCGGTTCCCTATTTCCTTTCTCAGGGCCTACCAAAGCTTAATTCGGGACTGGCTCTTACTTTCCTGTGGAACATGGTGAGAATTGGTGGAACTACAAGAGAACCAACCTTGATAGAGCGTCCAAAGGGTGGTGTCCCTTCTAACAATGTCTGGTAAAAAGTTGGAGCTAACTGACGCCATTTTTTAGCACCTCTTTTCATGGATCCTGCTTTTCGGCCTAGGGCCAAGCAGCCATCTTACGATGGGGCGGGAAAAAAAGGTGGTCTGGTTTTCGGCGCACGAGGATTTCAAAGGGGCACGAGAACAAAGGATTGCGCTTTAAGACACCGCTTGGACGGTGTCTAGACACAAGCTCCGTTTGGGTCTCTCTACTGCGGTCTTTGGCCTTGTGTCGTGTTGTTGGGGGGGACTGCCTTCCCATGCGTATAAAGGCTTTTTAGGAAGGCTAAATTTTCCGAACCTCGGCTTTTGTTGGGTTGTTTGTTTCTTTTCATCGGAAGGAAAAAAGGTCTAGATCAGGATACGATCGTGCAGCGAAAAAGGGGAAGTTAGCGGGTCAAAGCCAGGTCTATATCATTAACTGAACTAGCCAAAAAGGCGGACGGGATGTTTGAGACAATGTCGGAGGGATCATTTTGGGAAATCTTTCCACGCTTACGCTGGGAGGCCTGGGGCGCCAAACGCTGTGGACCGCCGGTGACCTTTTCCAACATTGGGGCAAGGGCAATATGCGGAGGGGATTGTAACGAAGTTGTCAGGGTTGTACTCACCAGATGGGCCTAGAAGGAACACCAAAGTCAACATACCCTTCCCGCATCTGAACTTGAGTTAAGCCCTTTGTTTCTCGGTTCTTGCCAGCAAAACTGACTTGCTCCCCGGCTCAAGGGACTCCCGTTTCAGAAGATTTGGGTCCTATCTCCTCTCGGGTCCAGTGTTGGAGGGCCGGGACTTCGGGGGTGTCGGGATGCATTCCAACGGACAATCATCGGAAATAACCTTGGTGCTGAAGTGCGCTCTTTCACGAACTGCACCTTGTGCTGCGTGAGGGAAACTCGTGGTGTGGAAATCTGCGGCCTCGAAGCGTAGAAATGAGGAACCTTGCGCCCGTCCCCACAAGGTAGCGCGGGTAAAACAAACAGGCTGGGAGGGGCGAAACCACGCAGAACCGGGTACTTAAAAACCACTTGGGATAAAAGGCCAGAATTTAGACTGGGCTCACGCGGAACAGGCCCACAAGTAGCGCATAAAAATGCGGAGATTACGGGTGGAATGCACCGAACGGGTGGTACAGATCTTCATAAAGGGGGAGTTGTAGCATGAGTAGGTCTCGGGAAGGGAGCCTTGAAAGAAAAAGCGATCTCAAGCAGCAGGTCATATGAACCCCATGGCCGTCAACAGAAGGGTGGTCCCCCAGAGAAGGTTGTGAAAAGCAAGGAAAAAGATCATCCAAACACCAATGATGTAGGAAACATAATATTAACCGGGGGAAAAGTGCCTCCCTTGGTCATTTCGGTGGAGGTAAGAAATACCAAGGGGCCAAAAAAGAAATGAAAACAAATCTTGTCATTGCCATCAAACAAAACGGATAACGAATTTATTCAGGTCCTGCTACTAAAAACTATCAGACATGATAAAAAGATCCGGGGGGGGGGAACAAACTTCCATTGGCGCCGCCAACCCTTACACCTGAGAAAACCTGCTTGTGTGATATTCCTGAGCCAAGAGATTCGAATTGCATTGTTCGAGGACACTGGTGTGTAACAGCGGATCGGCGATTGAAGCCGAGCCGCGTTAGATCCAACCCAGCTCGTGGGCCAGTCGCAATGCACTTGGTCAGCGCATACTAAAAAAAAACACAGTTTCAACGAGCACATCGTCCAAAAGGTGTTTGCAATCCCGCAAATAGCGCTTCAAATCAACCATGTTACGGGCCGGGAATAGGCACGGGGGGGGGGAAGTGTTCGCGAGATCAGTGCACACGAACAATCAGAAGTTTCTAGCCTCATCTCAGCATCATGAAGGGGGGAACTTACGGGGGCACCATTTATTAAAAAAAAAAAAAAAAACCAAAAAAAAAAAAAAAAAAAAAAAAAAAAAAAAAGGCAAAAAAAAAAAATACAAAAAGTACAAACAACAAAACCAAAAAAAAAAAAAAAAAGCGAAACGAATCATTAACAAACAACCCACAAAAAACAATTTGGGAATTATGGGGGATAAAACCTATAAAGGAATGGCAGTAATTCCTAAAAAATCTGGGGAAGGGTAAAATGGCGGGAACGGCCTCCTGGAGGCAGCAGGAACTTGGCCCCAAACTATAGTGACGTAAGAAGACGCGGGTGGTTGGGGGAAGCGTCCGCCAAAAAACCTGGCAAACACCGCAAGATGTTGGGCCGATAGCGACAACGCCCATCGTATTCATGCGGGCAGCAGCATTCAATGCTCGCGCACGTGCGATCGTGAGGGAAGATTAGTGGCAGGGGTGCCATGATTGTTGTGGATGTCAGCGAGCCCAGAAGCTGTGGACGCCAGGCTTCCTTCCCAAAAACACAACCCTCGCTGGGCTGCGTTCCCGTCAGATGTAAACTACTCTTCTAGCCTGCTAACGTAAAACCGCTAACGAAGCGCGTGTGGATACGGGGTGCCAAGGCCCGCACGTGCGGAGTGCCGGGAACGTAGGGTAAACAAAGAAGGGGGAAGACCCACCTCGCCTCTAACGTCCCCTGAGGCGTATAACCGTTTCCGCCCCCGGGAAGACTCACCGTTCAGAGAAAATGGGGAAACATGGTGTGTCATCGGAGGGGTAATCACTTGTCAGAGTTGAAAGTAATGATTCACGCTTAAAACATTGGGAAAAGCGGCTGTCGAAAACCGTGTCGCCGTGGATGGTGGCGGCTGCTGGCCTGAGGACGAAAAAAAAATCAAAGTGCGAGCGACTCGCGTCAGTAGGAAAACAAAGTGGGTTCCCCAGCCGGTTGATCCTGCCCGAGGGGCCTATCGTTTCTTTGTGGGAATGAGTACACTCCGCCGCCCTGCTGGTAACTCCCCTTGCTGCCAACCCGAAGGTCAGATGACAAGATGAAAAAGGGGACTGGGACCAACTACCGCATCGTGGGCTCCGCCGCACAAAGCATAAAGATCAAAACAAAGAGCAAAGAAGACGTCGACCGTCTATCGTAGCTCTCCGCAAGTTCCATAACACACCGCAGAAGGAACAAGGTCTCATTATGGATTTTAAGTAAGTTTCTGCGCCAATTGTCTGGCGCCGAATAATTTTCCGTAAAAGGATGGCTCCCTCACGTCGACGTTCCTAAAGGCTTCCCTTCTGTCAAAGACTGACTCGCAAATCTTTGGGGGACGGCTGAAATTGAACTAACACGCCGCCGCCCGCCACCCTTTTTGTGCCACGGAGCCGTTGGTCAACAGGGTAAGTCAAGCGCAAATATTCGGCCACAACCACTTTTCGCTCCTCCATGTGAGAAACCCAAGGAGTTGTGCCTCAGAGGACAAGCGTTTCTTGGAATCCGGAGGCCAACACAACGAAAACCGCCTGCACGCTTTAAAAAACCACACCTGGGCCAACATTGCACAGCATATGAAAGGCTTCGGACATTACTTATGGGTGTTAGCAAACCACCCCGGGCCTCAACACGCACTAAAACTATTTCGCGACGCGGGCCATGCCGACAGGGGGGCCTCAATTCCTTCTTCTTAAAAATCATGGAGGGACTTTCCCTGGAAAAAGGACATACCCGCATCCGTATGTCTCCAGTTCGGGGTTGTAAAAAATTATTAATGGTCGACAACAGATAGGTCTCAAGCGGCACGCGTGGTGAACATATAACTCAACACCACGTAGTAGGGGAAATAGGCCGTCACCAGTCAATATTTAATCATAAAAAATGGCAGGGACGATCATTCTAAACCAAAAAAACACCCCACAACAAAAACACTCGGAGCGGGCAGAGAAATCCTCTTTGGCTTTGCTTGTACAACTGGGCCCCCGCAAATAAAAACAGTTCTAGAAGTCCTAAGGGCAGATCGAAAAACAGGTTATCCAGGGGGTGTCGGGAGGTGTCGGCGCGTCTTGGGGGGGGAAAAAACAAGCGTCTAAAGATAGTTTTCAGGGACTTGTTAAAACGGAGCGTGCACTGGCATGTTTCTCGCAAAATCCTGCAAGGCCTTCTTTCTACTAGATAGGTGTTCAAAGAAGAAGGGGGGTGGGTGGGGGTGGGGGGGGGGCCACTAGATACCATGTAGGGTTAAAAAGATTTTTCCCCCCACTTTGCGGGTAGACGGAATTCCCTTGTGGGGGGGGGGGGGGGGGGTGTGGGGGGGGGGGGAGGGGGGGGGGTGGGGGGGGAGGGCTCTGCTAACGATTCTGCCCTTCCTTTCACGCGACCTCCTTTGGGTTGTTTTTCTCTTGAAGCCCATTTGATCAATGGAAAGGAACTTTGTACGGCGGGGGGATTTTCTAGAATAAACCTGTCCGTCAAGACAAACCATCAAAGACGAACGGTTCATGTGGTTGTCTAGGCGGCGGCCTTACCCGGTTTGTCACTTCCTCTTGTGAGGAGTGAAAGGGGGATAGCCTTGAGGGAACCTCTGAGGATTTCCCTTGTCTGAAAGAGTTCTATTTGTCGAGGTGCTAAGGAGAAAGGGGGCTTGCTTAAGGTGTGCCCATAGTCTAAGGCTTTCCGGTCGAAGATCAAACATCACTTTGAAAGCAAAAAGATTGGGCGGGACAGAGAAGTGGTTGAAAGCACGCGGTGGGTGGGGAATATGCGAAACGCGGCTTTGATGAGAGGGGCGTACGGGGCCCGCAATCTCAACAGTGACCGTGTGCATACTGCAAGGTTTTGAGGACCATCTATCGTTTCTCCGGGAGGCCCCGCGTGAAAAATCCTCTCTCAAGTCTGAATGCCACCATTGTGCCTGTAGGGTAATCCCAACATTCAGTTCGATCAATGCGCAAGATTCTGGGGTAAAAAATATAAAAAAGGATAAAACGGGGTTCCTGGGTACTCGATTCTTTGGAAAATTTTGGGTGGAGCTGTCTGCGACGTATTTCTTCGATGATTTGAAAAAAAAGGTGTTTTGGTTCGGGGAGGTCGTTTGAAACGTGCCGTTGCTTGAATTTTGATGGGTATCCTCCGGGGCCTCTTGCTAAAAAAGCTTGGGCATATGGGTAATCAATTGTATACTGGATCTTCGCGGGTTATCGGGCAACTTTTTGGATTAGGCCATTAACTACAAAAAAGAAGGTCACCTACTCCAAAAAGGACAAAAGTGGCATATTATCAGGTCCGAGAATTATTAAAATCAACCATGAAAAGAGGGGAGCTCGCTTTGTTTCATAGACTCAAACAACTGGCTGGTGTTACGCGGCAATTGTACAAAAAAAGAGGGAGTAAATTGTAGATTGGTAAAGAGGGGAGCAACAAGGTTTTACGACATGAAAGTCATGCCATTAAATTCAACCCGGGCCCATTTGACAACGGGGGCTGAGAGATTTGGGCCTCATCAAGGTACTTGCCCCAATCGTGCAAAATGTTTGGCATCTCTACAGTATGAGTATAACGTCATGAAGGAAGGGGGATCTTTGGGCGGCTCTGTTTAACTAGAGCTCACTAGAAACATCGAGAAGATCGATTTAGAATTTTTTGGACGTATGTTCTGTCTAAAACTCCCAATCCAATTGTTTGGTGGGGGGAGTGGTATTGAATCTCAGGGGCTTCTCGAATTTTAGTAATATGCTGCCAGTTACGGAGAGTACACGTGTAAGTATCCCTGGCGGTTGCTACATGCGAACTGAAGACTTGTATCACACACCAAGAGGGCAAGCGAACGTCGCAAAATTCCCACACGGGTATCGCATAAGCTGCAAGAAATGGGTCGATGGGGGGGGGCCGGATAAGGACACACGCGAGTGATGGAGGTGAAATTATAGTCGTCTAAGGGAAAGGGGAAAATAAATTCTGGGTGTCGCGTTGCCATCTGTGGGGGATCAGATCTGATAAATCGATCCCTTGATGGAATCCGTGGCGTGAACACTTGGGCCAGGTGCATTCCGGCTGGGGTCCGAAAGTGCCAGTAGCCCTTTGAAACAGAAAAAGACAGAGAGACAAAACATGAAGATGGAGGAAGGGAGGAGAGATGTCTTAAAATAGGTTCAGCGTAAAAGCTAACATCCAATACAATGCGGTAATCTACCGGGCAGCTAAAAGGAAGCTCAAAAAATTAGGGTCCCCAGCAAGCAACGCCACCAGACTTCCGAGATCTTTACAAGCCAGATCTGCGGTTGGAAAAACGGTTGACTGGCCGTCCAAACCTAGTAAAACGACGAGGAATCACATTACGATAAAAAAAGAAAGTCGTCCATTTGTTGCCTGAGCCCTGTTGTGGGGTACAAGGGTCAGGGTGCCCTGGCGGGTCGGCTATCACCGCTCTGGGGGGAAGGGCCAGCCAAATGGCTTTCTTCAGAAGGCCATGCGCTCACACCAAGCTAAAAACCCAGCCAAGGGGGTGGGCTGCGGTTGGAAGTCACCCAGGAGGACACTCGTCGCTGAGGGGGCTCGGACATGCGAAGGATGCATCGAAGGGCGTCCTGTATCATTGCGCCAGTAGTCGGCTAATCCGGTCTCTAAGCACCTTGTACCGGGAGGGAAAGCCGTGAAACGTGGTCCCTCCTCGAACCGGGAACAGTGGTTAGAGGGGTTAGCGTATTCCGACTTAAAAACTGCGTTCAAAAATGAGAAATACCGAATCCGCAAAAGTGGGGGGGGTGACAGGGGGTTGGTAAATGAAGAGAAACACTCATCAGGTTGTTTAGACTAAGATCCTAACCGACCCGGTCTTCAGAGGCAGCGCCGAAAATAGGTCCCCGTCACATTTTGATAAAGAGGCAGGTGCCGCTCTCATGGGGGGGGGGGGCGAGTTCGGGGCTTGTTTAATTGGCGGGAAACGAAGAACCCAGCCTGGGGTAGACGAGTTCTCTCCAACTCTTCCGAAGCACTAGGAGCCTGACGCCACTAGAACAACTCCGGGCCAATGCTGACGAAAAAAAAACATAGTAATCAATCCAAGGATCCATACCGTCAACTTTCCAAACACACACATTCCGCAACTTCATCCCGCTTTGGCAGCTAGAACGGACTTTGGGCGTAAGTGGCCTTGTACTCAGGCCCACATTGAAGCGTGGGAAGAGTTCACAGAAAAACAGGCGGAGCCATCAAATAAGCGAGTCTTGGCCGCCGCGCATAAGGAGCCAACGAATAGTAGCGGTTCTCACCCAATACTTGCCGGCCCACAATGGCGACGAGCGGGTCCGATCCAGGAGGACCTCAAATGAAGGGGAGGAAATTATTTAATTTCGGACCACCCAGTCGCTTCTCAAACGACAGTAGCGCGAAATAAGTCCGATGGCGGTGTGAAACAAGACCGGACGATGGGCAAAACCGCCACAGCGACACCAAATGAGGGAAGCGGGGAGAAGCGGGCCCGCTCAAATGTACTGACCAAGTCGGAACCATGGTTTGCAAGTAGTCTCACTTTCACTCTGCACTAGGAAGAACGTCAGGGATTGGGCGAGTGGGGGGTTAATGCTAGCAGGGCGGTAGCCAAAAAGTGGCGGCTTTCGGGGGTGGGGAGGGGGGGCGAGGAAAACCAAAGAATAGATACTTCTTCCTAAGGTGTAGTGAGACT
>Ga0179591_1346531_pt1 | contig 13951 bp, 10 predicted proteins | sample CZOMad2_1_08_16f_FD_182891 | JGI IMG/M metagenome (GOLD analysis project Ga0179591, IMG submission 182891) | Vadose zone soil fungal communities from Angelo Coast Range Reserve, California, USA - CZOMad2_1_08_16fungal (PacBio error correction) | ecosystem: Environmental > Terrestrial > Soil >...
CGTAAGGAAACGTTCCCAAGAGCAGAGGAGGCGTAATTCTGCCAAAAAGGTGCTGGGGGCGAAACATACTGGCCATAAAAGGGACCGGTATGGATCGAATCGTAGTGACGTCTCATTCTAAACAGAGAGGCATAGCGGAGTCGAAGACGGAAGGAATGCGCATTTCTTTTGTCATGAAAAGAAAGGGAGGCGAGGCATAGGATTCTCTACTGAGCCACCAGAGACCAAGAGAAGGGACCTACTTGAAAAGGGGATTCAAAAATTCCTAAGAAGGGTGTTAAGCCGGAGATGGTTAAGGACACAAAGCACCTGTGGGTAAGGAAGAACATGCCCCCATCGATAGGAGGTGGAATTTAAGAACGGAAGGCGCTAATTAGTTGTGAGGCTATTTTATTTTTGCCCTGCAGGAACTAACGGAGCGAAGGGACAACGCGTCAAACTTCAGCAATTTACGGTGAGAACTCGTGCTCATTCCTCGAAGATCAGTATTGATTGCGCACGTCAATAGGGGTACGCGGCGGGTGGTGGAAGTGAACGATCAAATGGGAGGTGGGCTTCTGGCAATTGGGACAAAGTGGGTTAGGGTGAAAAAGAACATATTCCCTCTAAGGGGGCAAGAGGCCTGAAAAGCGGATGTAAGGGAAGGGATAAGGGGGGCGATTCTGCTTTTTGCGGAGGAGGGCTTTTTGTTCTTCAAAAATAAGTGCAAGGGGCATGGGGAAAGGCTGGCGCACGGTGGGAACGGCCGCATCAATTTGGGAAGTCGCGGGGACCCAATCCTGAAGCGACAGGAAATTGAAGAAGAGCTTGAGAGGTGTGTAGGACGTGGAGTAGACTTGTCCCGATGAAGGAGGGGGAGATCCATGTCGTTCCGGAATGCCGGGCTGTGCACCGGGTCGATAAATTTCAGCACTGGCTAGCAATTATCAAGTTGACTCTTGGATCGCAAGGAGAGGATGGGGTTGGGCAGGGGATTGAGCAGCGCATAAGTGAGCGTCGTGCGCTTAGTTTGGGGCTGGGAGCAGGAGTTAGGAGCGGCTATGAAGATCACAGTGGTTGAGGGCGTCAAAAAGCCCCGGTCTTACTTGCCGACTAAGGCTATTGTTTGGCCGAGACGGGGGGGAACGGCACGCACTTTTAGAAGGGTGCAACTAGGTCAGGAAAGGCCCCAGGCAGATACTTGCTCTTGATAGGGACAATTTCAGGAGGAGGGGACGGAGTGGTCCATGGCGTCGGGCTCTTGTAGGCCAAAGTGCCGGTGAGGGGAAAATAGAGCCCAAATTGAAGTGACTCTGGGACTCCCAAGCACTAGACCTGAAAGGTGTCGTGCCAATCAAAGTCTCACCTCTGTGTCATCGCCAAGGGAGGGGGGGGGGGGGAAAGAGAAAACGAGAAAAACGGGTAAAATTTTTCGTGCGTTAGCCTGGGCCTTTTGGAGGGGCCGAGCCCGATGGTTGAAAACCCACCTTCGGATGAAGGGGTACCCGCGGCCGTAACGGGGCTTCTGAAAGTTTAGTCCAACGGACGGTGGAGAAAGGGGTGGGCCATGCTCAACAGCCGCGCGCGGCGACAGTATGAGGACAGAGTCCAAGAGTGCCAGGAAGTCTGTATTGAACATCCACATTCAAACACCTTTGGGGGGGAAGGCAGGAGTGGCTGAAGCAGGGGTAGCGACGCAACGGCATAGGGTGGTAAAAAGGAACAGAACTCAGTGAAAAAAAGTAAGGGGGTGGAGTGAATCAGGGGAACCTTCTTCATTTGGGGGGCTGACGAGAAATTCGGAACGCGTGTCTCCAAACCACAAAATCCGTTTCGCTTTTTGCGCCAGAATTTCGAGGACTGGTGATTGCGTGGGGAAGACGGTAGAGAACAATAGATCCACTCATGACCGAAATCGTCTTAACTCGCGAGGACTCGGCGACGGGTGTTGAAAGCGGACTCGATGCAAGCGGGGGGGGAATCAAAGTACGGTTCCGAGGAGCAGCGAGAGATCGGGCAAGTTTGGGAGTTAGATTCCACACAGAGCGCAATTGCACAGAAGGGAGGGGAAGTGCGATCTTAGGGGGTGTTGTTCGGAGGTGGGAGCTTGATGGGGAAAAAAGAGATCGTGTCGGGTTACGTATGGGGGCGCTAGGATAGAAGGGGGTGGACGTGCCCGAGGCAGACAGCCGCAAAAATCAGGGGGAAGGAGGGGACCAATTACAGGAGGGGGCATCTCGGTCGGGTGAGTAAACCGCGTGGAATATTCCCAAAGCACTGAGGGCGTGAACAAAGGCGCGTGAAACAATCGGAGGGTGGGGTTCCGCAACACCATGGATCGCAAGGGAATGAGTGGCTGCAGATCAGGTCGCCACATCAAGCCACTGGTCCGCTTCCGCTGAAAGTGTTCCACGGAAGAACCAGGCCCAGCGTCAAGGAAGGCGCGGGAAAAGTTGTTTCAGAAGCGCGGGGCGGGGGTCTGACAGGGACGTCCCGAGGGATCGGATCGTACCCAGAGATAGACCGTGGATATCTAGGAAAACAACAAAGGAGAGTAAGGAATCCGCTTCGTGAGGGGAACCCCCTCGGGTGGTCGAGCAAAAGAGGGGGAGAGAAGCAGAACCACCCCTTACTCTTTGTAGTCCAGAGAGAGAAAATTTGCCGCGCTTTGGGCCGACAAAAAAACTGCCTGTTCGTAAGTTGAGGAGAAGGGGGAGGATGGGTCGAGTTCGTGAGGGTGTCGAAATGGGGGAGATGAGCCCGACCCAGGGTTGTGGGGTGCCAAAAAAGCCCTCCGAGGCAACGCGCATAAGCTTCTTTGTTGGCCAACGCTTTTTTCTGAACACAAAGAAAGACAGGTAGAGTCCAATCCCGGGTAAGGAATAATGGGAGTCGGTATCATCGGGGCATCGGACTATCTGGGTTAAGAGTTCGAAAAAGTGAGTATACTCAGACAGAACCATTTGCTGCGCACCGACAAAAAGGGACGTTTGCGTCCAAAGCTGCGCATGAAGAGCCAAATAGACGAGCTTTCAACGAGATGAAGGAAGGGGGGACTCGGCATGTGTCGCTCAATATGAGGCTGGCGATTCTTCGAGGCTTCGAGACCGTTGACTTCCCTATTCGCGAAGAGTATAACACACGTCAAGGCGAATGGTCCTAGCGGATTTCATAGGAGAAAAAGACTTTGGGATAAGAATCGGTGGAGGGTAACAGTAAGAGCTCAAATCGGCGAGGAGTCGATATTCTGGCGAAACTAAACTGTGTTGGCGAAACAAATCTTACCGCAAGACCAAATTTAATAAAAAATGCCGTACAAGTGCCTCGCGGACACCAAAAACCATCCGGGCGAAAGGTAGTTGCGGTGTTCCTTCCTGAAAAACAAGGAGAAAGGGAATTCTAACGGTCCTTAAGGAGTTTGCAACAGAAAGGACCAGCTTGGGTTTACAATTCTAACCGGGGGTTCGGCAAGAACGCAAATACGATACTGTCGCCGAGCTGCGAGAGGTTATCTTCAAAATCTATCCACCGTGCAGGGTTGGCACAATACAGCAGCAAGCGTGCCGCCTGTTGTAGTCGAAAGGGCCAGACGGGGAGGTGAGTGGTCCTTCCGAAGACTACGACAAAACGTCCGGCCAACCAACGAAAAAAGGGTTAACGCGGTATCGGTCTCCCTTAGGAAATCTGGCGAGCCACAGCAAACAGGGGATCGGTCAAGAAAACCTGCGATTTAAAAGTCTCTTGGCAACTCAGGGAGGTCAGAGGGAGGGGAGCAAGATTCTCGCACCGGCACTCTTGGCAATGACAGAAATCAATTCTCAAGTGATCACACGACCCAACTTGTCCTCTATCAAGAAGTTTCAAGTACAAAGGGCCGATGGGGCCGTGGCATGGCATGACCTTATAGTGGCAAAAGGGATGCATGGCGTAATAGGTCCTGCGTCTCGGAAAACATACACTGGGGAGGACAAATCCTGCGCTACTCTAAAGTCACTGGATCGCGATCGCCGAATACGCGACACAACACAAGATACCCAAACCGAACGACAATGGCAGTAAGGAAAAACAGTGGCTTTGCCCAGATGGGAAGCTAGAACGCGCCTTGAGATCATCCCTGGTAGGTCCTTGGGCAACCCGCGGAAGGCGGAAAAAAGGGGCAGGGACAAGCGGGAAGAACACTCTAGATACAACGAAGAAGAAATTCGCAAGTCAATTTCCTGAATTCCAGAGTGGGAAAGAAACTAAGCTGATGCACCGGAAGTGAAAGGTGCGAAAGAAGTGATGGAAAGTTCACGGATTGCGGTGCATAGAAGAAACAACCTCTCAGAGAAAGAAAGCAGAATACGCCGAAAAACGAAGGAACTGAACGGTGACAGAAGAGTGCGACCTAAACATCAGGGGAGGAGGCGAACCCAAAGAACTCGCATCAAATCCCAGCAGAGCATTACAATGTCAGGCTCACTCAACAAAGAGGTTACCAAATATTTTGCAGCCGTGGAGCAACCCAATCAAAATGGAAGGGAAGGAGCACGCGTCCACCGTACGACTAGGGGACTTAGCTTTCTCGCAAAGTCATAGGGGGGGGCCCGGACAGCACCTCAGTCACCGACAACAACTCACCTCGTTCTTACACGACCACCCCTCGGCGATTGAAACTGGTCGCTGTTTTCCCTACATGGTGTGGGTGAGACCCATCTCCCACAGGGCTAGAAGACTGGCCCCGGCAAAAATTGGGGGGTCACATTAAAGTCGGGGGATTGTCAAGGGCAATTTCGTCGGGGTGGAGGTATCGGCCATACGGAAATCTGATCGCCGAGAACATGATGGGAGAAAAATCAAATGGGCGCACGTCCATCAAATTCGCCAACTATTACGCGAATCCCGTAGCCTGGAAAGGGAATAAGGTCCTGATCACCGGGCTCCGGAGGTAGGTACTAATGGTGTCCACGCAGCCCAGCACAGGTTTGTGGTCCTATGCGGTGGGACGTTTCGGGTAAAAAATCAGAGAGAAAAAAAAAAACGGAGGAGGAGAAAAAGAGAGAGAGGTAAACCCGCGAAAACTTCCACAAAAGGGCGGCGAATTGCGCAACAAACAACATTTTGGGATACGGAAATTTATTACTCCATCCAGGGACCGGGAGGGGATGCAGCGCCGGCTACGAGAGCGTAAGCGAGGGGAGAAGGATTTTGAATGGACGTGCGCCATGCTGGCAATGACAAGATGGCGGAGACCAGTCGGGAAGGAAATAGATCCACCAGACAAAAGTTACTATGGCGAAGAAAACAGCCGAATGGAATGTGTTAAAAACTCCGGGCCTTGTGGAAAGCTAGTTCGATGTCACCAAAGTAACGGGCCAGACCCCGAACAACCGACAGCGAGTTTGGGACGGGAAAAATAAGGGGCGCTAATTTGTGGTTTTATTAGGTGTGCCCGCGAAAGGAGAGCGAACCAACTCTTCTTCAAAGCAAGGAGTTGGAAGGGGAGGGGTCATAAGACGTCAATACAAGGAAGGGTTGGAACGGCTGCCATTTTACTCTGGAGGTGTTGTCAGGAAAGCAGGGAATCGATTCGGGAGGTATGCTTTGCTAGAACAAGGTATTTGGGGGGCAAGTTAGCATGACCGAAATGGCACCGGAGGGGCAAGAGGGCTGGCAACAACGGGAACGAGGAAATCGCGCTCTTTTTCGGACTGCTCCCGGAGGGGGGGGATCGCAAAAGCAATGGTGCAAGGTTTTAAATCACGCCGCGCTAGCACGGAGGTTCCACGACATCGGGGAGTTGCTGGCGTTCCAGCCTGGAAAGCGAGGATTGAAAAGAAGAAAAGGGGGGGGTAGTGGTTATTGGAGCAGGCGTAAAGAGAAAGGAGGTGGTCCAGTCGGTCAGCTTGCGAGGTGCCCGGGGAAGGGTACGACAGACTTTGATCGACTTATTTCGCTCGCAGATGCATGCAGAAACGGCTGTAAGGGGGGACGTAGTCTCATCAGTGTAGGCGTTCGCGGGGGGGAGGGGGGGCGTCCTAGTTGTTGTAGAGGCGAATCCAATGGGATGTCGGAGTACCTCATTACTGTTCCTTTCGATAACGAAGGGGGGTTTTCCGATCGACAGGATACCTAAAAGAAAAAATTGCAAAAATACAACGATTCAAGGTCAAAAGCCCGACACCGATGACATAGCCCGGTACTTGAATCTTGATAGGGGGGGACAAGTAGGCGGATTTAGGGGTCGTCTGGGCATAAGCATCAGAGGAGGACGTTTCCTCAAACGGTGCCGGAGGGAAAGAGAACTTGTACATTCCATATTGAGATATTGCGAGAAAAGAAAAAAACCGAGGGTCTTGCCGCGACTCAGGACCCGCGGGGGGCTTCGCCAGAAGGGGCAATATTGCTAACTCGTTGAAACAGTGTGATGCCGTGCCGGCGGCAACGTATCGAGAGCGAAAGAAACGAAAAATCGAGACCCGGGTCGAAACAACCGGCGACCGTTACTTGCTGCATAGTGACGAGTGGGGAGGAAAGATTGGTAGATTTGGCCGTATCAAAAGGGACGAAAACGCTGAGATCCGTAAGCCACAAGAAGAAGGAGCAGGATCTTGGGCCAAAGAGATCTTCCCCAAACAAAATCTTGGTGGCGGGGAATGGGGGAGGATACTCTCCATCTTGGGGGAAGCGAACGCCCTGACAAATGGTGATCCAATAGGGAGAAAAACTCATGTTCGCCGGGATTGGGGTTGTAGAATCGAGAGGAGGGTGGACTTAATGGGGGCGTGAAGATCACGGATACGTGGGTTCAGGACACCAACACCGGTCTTCTGTGGGACGCCAGAATGATGCGGAGAGCCAGCTTGGGAGCGTTTAAAGACGGGTGAAGGGCAGCTTTAACCAACCTCAGCCCGGGATAATCTGGAAAAGCGCGAGCTTGGGGAATAAAAAGGGTGTGGGCTGCCCGATCAGAGAGGGGAGAAATCCGTGAAATTGTGACATCGAAGCCGGGCTGGAACTTCCAGGAGTGAGATGAAAAGGGCCAAATGCACGCTACTCTTAATGCGAAGGTGGAGGGAGGAGATTGGGTGTGTGCTACTTGTGACGCAGCTTGTGGAAGGAGGGGGAAAATCTAAGGGCGGACGTAAATGGGGATGAGATTATCAGCAAGGGGGAATGCCCGCAAGAGATATCAGAGCAAAGGACTCTAAGGATTGTTTACGAGAGGGGGCCAATACTTCGATGGGGTATTATCGTGGTCCAAGTAGACCAGAGGCCGTTGGAAATTTTAGGTGAAAACCAAATGCGGTGAACCGCTTTGTCACTTCAGAAACCACCGGTATCTTTATTTTTGACTGAGAAGAAGGGAAACTACCAGCCCTTTCCCGCTGTGAAATGAAATTTTCGCGTCAGGAAGAAAGAGTGCCGCCAGAAGTCGTCAAAAGGTGACTCCAGTACGCAAGGTCTTTGGTTGAAAGGGGTGAAAATAGGGCCGTCTCTCTCCAAAGCAAGAGAAAGGCTGGTGATCTCTCAGGAGCGATCTCAACCAAAAACTATGGGATGGTGGGCAGGGAGAGAGATGACCGAAGTTTTTAGATCAAGTACGAACTCCGGTGAACTTTAAGCGCAGAGCGGGCCTGCGAAACGGCCTGTTGAATCGAAATGGCCCTGAGTGGCGGCAGCCTTCTGAAGGGGAAGATTCACGGAAGCGTAAAAGTGGTCTGTAGTTTTCATGGAAGTGATTCTGAAAGAGAAGTCAGCTTCTGGCTGCCAGGGTGTGCATAACAGACAACCGTGCAAGCTCCTACTTGTTCAAAGACATCGGAAAAGGGGTTGATTGTCAACTACTTGTGACGACCCGAAAAGGGAGGCCAATCCTGCAGACAATCGTAGTAGCCTCTATCTTTGCATCTGATATCTATGGGGGTTTCAACCCCACAGTTGCTGACCGCAGCAGTAATCACACTAAAACCTCACTATTTCATTGAGAGCAAAGCTGCAGAGAGTTCCAGAACCATACAACTAAGCCACTTGACAAGAACTTCGCGACTTAAAAGTGCCTGTGGGGCGGGAATCTCGAAGAACCCTGTGAGATTGCTACCGGCTGACGAGGGAGGACAGGCATGTGATCAGAGGCTTCACATTTAGTCACATCACGCACTAGTGGTCCCTCGCTGCAGGCAGATAAACCGAAGGGATGGTTCTGGGAGAAAACAGTAACCGTCTTTACAGGCAAGAAGGAGAGAAAATGAGAAATTCCGGAGAAAACGCTTAAAGACTTTGGGGGGGTGAGGGAAAAAACCTGTATCGGGGATCGCCGAGTTATTGCCTAAAGCTTTGTCTAGCACCCGCAATCACTCGAACTTAGTGGGGAGGGGTTAAGTCTGATCCGAAGGAGGACGTCGTAACAAGCTGCATTTGCCCAAGAAGGAAAGAGTTTGGGAAACTGTGCTGCGCGGGTTCGTACCCAGAGGGGAGGACGCATACTGTCGAACTCGAGCGCGTGAGCCGGGCAATCGTATCCAAGCGTTTAAAGAGCACTGTGCAAAGGCGCCTTGGGGAGCGTACCCGCAGCCGAGAGGGTCCGTCATTCGAGACTTGCACGAAGGAAAAAAATGCCGTCAAAACACAGAAGTTGAGGCGCTATGGCAAGGGACAAGGCCCGAGAAGAGTCTAAGAAGAGAGCAAGAAAACCGGGCATTAGAGCATGGGCTGGCAAAACTCAGGTCACTTGGGCCAGATCAAACGCAAGAGTGAGGAAAGAAACGAAGAATCGAAAGGATTCCCAAATCAACGAAGAAACCCGGAAAAAAACGGGTGGGGTTAGGGTTCCAAGTACCCTTGGCTATGACTGGGGGGCATGTCGATTGAAGAGTTCAACGGCTGGCAAGCGTGAGAAAGTGCGTCTCGGGAAACAGGGGGTAGGCAGGAACTGTCCGAGAGGAAACTCACTTGACATGGATTTACTACTGGTCAGCTACTACACCGAAGACCAGCCCAAACCCGAAGAACACAATAAGGGGGGGGGGGGGGGGTGCAGGGAAAGCCCGAAACAATTCTGGGGACCAGCACGTTGCCATGCACTAAAATCCTTGAGAGTCACTGCCCGTTCAGCACTTTCAAAGCGCGAAGGCCTAACATGGAGAAAGCAGCTGCATCAAAAAGAAAGGGGACTCAAATAACGACCATAAAAAAAGGGCGAAAAGGTCAATTCCTGCGCTTCAGGATGGAAACTCCGATGGGAAAGAGTTCCGGCGAGAAGCCGCGGCGGGGGTTAAAGGCCTTATGGGTCATAGAATCAACAAACGAGAGCAAAGGGACCGAAAGCAGGAATGCCCATCAGACAGCGAAATCGTGACAGAGGTCAGGAACCTTGCCCATCAGAAGATCATTTCGTAATGGGAAATTAAGAACAAGAACAGGTCCCACGACCATCGGACATTACAATGGGTCTCAGGCCGAAATCAAAGGCAGAAATCGGCCACCTATTTTGGCATCCGGAAGAGCACCAGGCAGGAGGAAGTTGAGGGGCTGAGCACGCTTCCAAAAACGGAAAAAGGCTGAGTTGCCGGGGCGCGACGGAAATCGAGAAGTTCCACCTACATCATTCACCCAGTATCGCCATCGTCTTTAAACGCAGACCTCGACGTGTTTGTCGGTGTTGGCTGGGGCTTCAAACATGGTATGGGATCACCATCTAAAAAGCGGGGAACCAAGGCGTCGTAATTTGGGGAAAGAAAAGCCCGCTTGGGGCCCACTTCAAAATTTGCTAAGGGGGTCCGGTTATCAGGGTAAAGCAATTATCTCAGACGATTAGGGGAAGGCGAACCGCAATGGCGAAAGTAAACCTCTTCTCACGATATGACGAAGAGGAAGGGGAGCCTTCGGGTTTGCCACATACATTCTAAATTGGAGGAGGGACTGGCATGTGGAAGGGAAAGAATTTCCGGGCAATTAACGCAGCCCTCTGATAGGACGTTTTCTAGTTTGAAAGATCTGATCAAAAACAAGTGAGAGGAGAGAGAGATTGAAAGAAAACGTCCCAGAACAAGGCTGAGGATGAGAAGCAAAAAATGGTGCTTAGAGAACGTACGCAAAGACCATGGCGCCCCTGTATGTATCGCAAGGGAAGGAGACAGGAGGGACGGAGCGTCATATCTTTCGGAGGATTTAACAGTTATCTTTGATGGTTGTAAGAAAGGACAATAGCTTAGATCAGCGTTCCGGCATGGCCGAGAGGAGACACCAGACACGGAGAGGGGAGATCCCCCCAGCCATGTAAATTTTTATTCCAAAGGAGACACAGAGGATTTATCCAGCGATGGGAGAGGTGGGGGGCACCATCACCATGGGTAAGGAAAAAAGCGAACCCCGAGACCCGCAGGTGGGCCGTGTCAGGCGCTAATTTTGGAGTGGGGGGATGTGAGTAGTTATCTCGAATGGAAGAGACCGTTCGTCTTCCCATAGGGATGTGGAACTCGATCAAGCTCCATCGCAAGAGTGGATGGTTGAGACGCACGGCTGCCAGTGGGGGACGGGCGGGGGGGGTGGAAGGAGACCAATCGAGTGGCTGGAGGATTGTGGACCCGGGGGGGGGGGCGGGGCATTACCGGGATTATGCCCGATTGTGGGAGCGTTGCACTCGGAAAGATTTCGCAAAACGGCGAGAGCATTAAGTGTTCTTAGGAGGAGAGGACGAGGTGGGGTGATACCTGTCACCGGCAACGGGAACACCCTGCAGCTTAGCAAGGGGAAGGAAGCAGTTGCGGCCGTTTCCTCAATACTTTCTCGGCCAGGAATTGAAAGAAGAACAGTTGGTAGACGTTTATTGTTAGGCTGGTTTACCGATAAAAAAATTTTAACCAGTCGTGAAGGAAGGGAACGCGCTGGGTCACCGGGCCCTACCGGGGCGACTGGCTCAGGAGAAAGCGTTCGACACTGCATTGCCAAAGTCAGTGAAAAAGAATGTTTAAACGGGAGTGGGGGACCAGCATTTTCGGCTCGGTCGTGGTTCGTAGGAGCGTTGGGGTAGGCGATGCGATAACCTTGGTTCGTCCGAGCAGTAAGAGATGGGGGAGGGGACGGACTACTTCGTATTTTTCCTAGGCAACGATACTAAAACTCAGATCATTGCCCGCCTTGAAGGAAGATTAAGGGGGATAGCCATTCCCCAGGCGACCTTTACTTGAACTTGAGAAGGGAAAGTTCTGACGGTTCGTCGCTCCTGGCGAATCGATTCTTCTGATGGAAAAAAATCAAGCGTGCGGTGGAGAGAAAAATGGGAAAAAATTCATTGGTAGGGGGGGGCTGCACGAAATATCTGACCCTGGGGAGGGAAGCGACGCCCCGCTTTTCACTAAATCATGGCATGGACGGCGCAAAACAAGAATGACAGTGAAAAAGGGGTGGAGGTGCAGTTAGGGAGGGCCGGCCTTTTTTTCGGAAGGGCCGAGCGAAGGAGGGGAAACTGGGCCCCGTGTACGATCCAACCGGAGTTGACTTGCTGCGGGAGCGATGTTCAACGAAATAGTCAGCTCGAACAAGAGAGCGGAATTAATTCGACACGAAAATAGAGAACAACTACCAGTAAGCATTGCCCCACCAGAAGTGGTGTATGGCTTGGGGGCTCCCGCTGCAGCCAGCATGGTAGCGGGAAAACGCAAAACCTGAATCCTGATCAGGGAACTAACCGCAAAGTGAGAAAGGTTTGGGGGACCTGGAAGGCTGGCGGCATTTAAATTGGGGGCGTGACTCTCAAGCCGTCGCTTTTTTGAAATGTTCGCCAACGAAAAGGTCACTCGTTTTGCGAGAATTTCTAGAAGAGACGGAGGGGGGCTTGGGAAAAGGGGGGGTTACGACTTCAGTCCACTCAGGCCTTTAAAGAGTAGATGGACGGCCGCCTAGTATCGGCAAAGAGGGGGTTGCGGGCTATCGACGGCATGAATCAACTGAGTGACTGCATATCATCGGCTGCGCGGAGCAAAAAAGGTCCGGGAAGTTGGAATTAAGCCTTCCCGCATTCACTCAGAAGAGAGTGGTTAAGGGCAGCGTAGTTGTAGGGGTGGTGCGGGCTTTGCACGCAGTGGGTTAAATCTGAAAGGATGTAGTCCGAGAAGGGGGGGATTACTACGGATCATCCATGTTTGAATGGCCAGAAGGGGGCATCAAACGCGCCTCTTTGGTGAACAGTTGGGGGGCCTCGAACTGCGCTGGTTGGTATTGAGAAAAAAAGCTTTGGCATGAAACAAGAAGGGGGGGAATGTGTTGAAGTAAATCGGACGGTTTGGGGTGGGGTGAGACGCAACAGCAAAAGGGGAGCGCAAATATTTGGCCTGCGAGAACTGTACGCAAAAAGCAAGCACTTTTTCCGCGTCCAAACAGTTTTCCACTTAAGCAGGGCCCAGCTTGCCGGCCAAAGCGCGGGGCAAGTTTGCGTGTCCATGAACGGCATGTAAGGCGGTGGAGGCGCTTGGAGAGACCGGGGCGTCGGCTCTACCACATAGGGGAGGGGTCCTAGAGGAGAGGAATCAACAAACAACGAGAAAAGATCCACCAGGCGGAGATGAACCGCCTCTTGGGTCGAGCAGACGCCCCCTAAGAGCTCCACTCAGAAAACCGTCCCGGAGTAAGAAGAAGGAAGAGAAAGTTTGCCCGCGCAGTGGGAAGGGGCCTGGCGGAAAAACATGACATCGAGCGGGGGCTTGAACGTGTTGGTCGTAAAGGGTGGATGCAGAAAAAGGGGAACTCGCCCTTGTTGTTGCACTCTAACAAACACCCGAAAGGTGCAGAGAGGGTGAAATCGCGGCTAGTTGGGAAGTTGGAACAAGTTACTACACCCGCCCAGGAAAAGAGGGAACATCCGGTCAACAAAAATTAAAAAGGGCTGCCGATCGGGGGAAAATGAGGAGAAGGGGCGCATGGGGTAAAAGCCTTGCTGAGAAGAAAAGCATAATCCCGTTGACCCGCCCGCACGTTTCTAAGTTCACATCCGCGGGAGAAAGTCCCGACAAACTACACCGAGATAGTAACTCAAAGACTGACGAGAATGGGCGCAATGGCATTGGGGGGAGACCACTACCTGACGTGGGGGGGGGCGATGAGAGGCCTTGGGATGGCAACCGCCGGGGGTGATTTCAAACAAACGCGATACTATTAATCAACAAACACGCTCGGCGGAGGATCCTCTGAGGGATTCGCGGGAGAACGGCGGTGTGGCACGTGGGCCGGACCGTCTGAGACAGCCAATCCCAGCGCACTTCGAGAAATGATGGCGAAAACGCATCAGAGGGGTTGGGGCAACAAGAAAAAATACGGCTTTACACTTATGAAGGCCCTTCGCGATTAACAAATAACCGGAGAACTTGGTTTTAGGTCCGGGATCCGACCATTCATCTGTTGTCCGGGAGAAAAAAGTGAGAACAATTTGCAAGAGTCAAGATTGCCCCTGATCCTAGGGGGGGGGAAATGCGTTAAGACGTCTAAATAAGACTCCTGGCGTGAGGGGCATTTCCTCCGCGCTAAAGTCGTTTCAGGCCAAATAGGTCCACCGTCAAACGTTGACAAGAAATTTAGCAAATACGGCCGGCGGTTGGAGCGTAACCAGGGCAAAGAAGAATGCGGGACCAGAGATCCTTAACAATGACTTCTACACCGGAAAAGAAAAGAGGTTTTGTGCGTTGGCACGTCCAATTCAAACCCCGGAGGGCCACAAAGGGACTCAACGAGTCGGGCAAGAAAAACCGGTATTCGCTGGTTCTGCACGCATAGCAACTTGCAAAATATTGCGCAAGATGCTCATCACCGGCCGCTGAGGTAAGGAAGACACGGAGGCTCAAATTAGCACGACGAATCCGCCCAGAAGGGGACCGACGAAAAATTTTCGGGAAATGCACCCTGGTGCATGGTCTAGTGAAGAATGAGGTCGCTGCATTCTTGCCGTATCGCGTTCACAGGAGAAAACAATTCAAAAAAAAGGAACCTTCGCTACCTAGGC
>Ga0179591_1207983_pt1 | contig 13948 bp, 16 predicted proteins | sample CZOMad2_1_08_16f_FD_182891 | JGI IMG/M metagenome (GOLD analysis project Ga0179591, IMG submission 182891) | Vadose zone soil fungal communities from Angelo Coast Range Reserve, California, USA - CZOMad2_1_08_16fungal (PacBio error correction) | ecosystem: Environmental > Terrestrial > Soil >...
TTATCAATGGGGGATAGGACGCTGAAGGAAAAGATGGGCGCGAAGTCCTTCAAGAGGGGGAGCCCGATGGATGGCGTAGAACGAACATAGGATCATGAACGAAACGGCTCGCCGGTTAGGACGTTAAGGAATCGTGCAAGGCGCCTGAATGGGGAAAGAGAAAAGCTAAATGTTCAACGTGAAGGACAGTCCAATCCTCAAAGAAACAAGCCGCAAACCACTACCAGGTCGTCCGTTCTCAAAGGGTGGGACCGCTCAAGGGACTGGGGTTCTGTAGGGTAACGAGATCCAAGTCTTGAATTGGACGAACAGCTCACGAAGTTTTGAGGCTTTTCGGTCTATCGCTCTACCAGACACTGGGGGAGGAGGCGGGGGGAAAACGACAACTCGGTTTTCTACGACACGCTCCACAAACACTGGAACCTGGTTCGGGAAGCCGCCGAAAGAAAAAACGCTCAAGCCCAAAGCCGAAGGCGATGCGTGGAGGAAGAGAGAAAACGGATCAAAAGGAGCGAAAAGTGGTTTCCCGCCGCGTCGTTGAGAAGCGGGTGTTAACAAAAAGGATGGTGTAAGGAGAAAAAGGAAAATACCAGAAACGTAAGAACTCTGCGACGCATCACCCGAAGGGTGAAGCGATTAGAAGAGATCGGTGCAGGAAAGACCCTAACGCGAGGGCTTCCCACTTTCCCCAAGGTGACATGGCCGCTAAGAGGAACAACGGAGCAAAGCTGTATAGGCAGCGGTCAAAAGAAGGGCCGGCTAGGAGGATGGGGAGACGAAACTCACAAACGCAACGCAAAGCGTCTGGAGGCGATGGGAGGGCTTACGAAGGACGAGTCAAGCAAGCGCAGACGGCCAGGGGGGCAACGAAGTCTAGTGGACATGTGAGGTCAATCGGCCAGAGAAGAATGAGAGAAGCAAAAACTCTGCTCGCGCGAGGATTGAAGGGGGGACAAATGCTTCATGAGGAATGGGGCGCAGATGTGAGCACACCTAACAACAGGACCAACAGGAGTGATGGGTGGATGGCACCTTGAAAACAAAGCCGGGCAAATGGGCGAAATTAAAAGGCGGGGGTAACAGAAAGTCCGGAAAGTGCTAAAGAGCACCCTATAATTCCTAGGCGAAGGGGGTGGGGCAACGTCTGTCGCCAGTCAGAGGAACCGTGGATCGTAGTCGTGGGACCACGAAGACACGTTGGCTCACAAGGAAAGAAATCAAGCAGCGCCGGCAGAAAGTAAGGGAACGCCGCGAGCAAAAGAAAAGAATGACAAAGAAATCTGCGCTGACGACTCCATGAGGGGGACAAAGTCGGCACACCTAAAACTAAGGCCAAAATGAGAAATGAAGCCGCTTGGGGGACACTTCTGGAGACAGAAAAAGGGAGGAGAATCTGGCCCGGGGTCAAGAGCCGCTTCCGCGAGCAAACAGAACTGCGGCAAGAAAGGCAAAACCAACCGACTACATAAAAAAAAGGAAAAAAAAAGAGTTGAGGGCAGGTCAAGTGTCAGAAAGACGATACGGCGTCAGTGATCCGGAGGGGCGAACGAATAAGGTAGCTCCGCCCGCCGCCGGAAAATGTGGCGCAGAGGTCAAGAGGAAAAAGACGGAAGAACATGAAAGAAACAAAATCTAAAACGAGCCTCAACCGAAAACCGTCTTCTCCTTGGGGGGAACACAGACAGTAGTCACTGCGTCCAAAAAGGATAAGGGAAAAAAAAAAGGCGGCGAATGCTCCGGAAAGGAGAAAAGCCGACATGACCTGGAAAATCACGCAGGAGGGGGTTCGAATATCAGGGAATGCAATTTCTCGCACGAACGCGAGATAAGGGGGTTACCCGTACGAGAGAGGAGAGGAGGGCCCGAGCAGGAAAGGCGTCAGAAAAAGGAAAGGGAAAAGTACAAAGCTCAAAAGTTCATAGGGGAAAGGGGGTGCCACAACAAAACAAGAATTCACGAAGTAAAACCGGGAAAAAGGCTGCGCACTGCAAAACGCGTTGGGACGTCCCACGGGCGAGATTATCCGGAAAGAGGAACAAACGTTTGGAGAAACAGAACGATCATACGACATCCTTAAAGGACGCACCCCGCTCGCAAAAGCAAACGAATAAAAAAAGTGCAGAAGAGATCCCAGCGAAGCCGACGCGAGCGTGAAAAAAAGCGCGACAGAAGAAGGAGTCGCGGTGTTCGTGGAACGAAGGAAGAAGGGCCTCTTGGGATCGTAGACGAAAAAATACCACGGGAAAACCGAGGAGGAGCTTCAGAGACCAATGAAAAAGGGAGAAGAAACGTGTCGGACACGAACGAAGGAAGAGTGGGGGGGGAGGAAAAGGCGGCCAGACTCACTGAAAAGTCTGAAGGAAGCTAGTCGAAACCGTGGCGAAGTCGGAAAAAGGGGAGGGTGAAAAAAGGGGAAAAGATCGACTAAACTGGAAGACCTCATCATAATACGGAAGGACCACAAGTACGCGCGCTACGCGAATGAGGGCTTCTCTAGCCAAATCTCTAAAAAAAACTGACCGCACCAAAGAGAGAAGATCAAAGTTCTCTCTTTTCCAAAGGGCAAAAGAGGCTCGCGCGCGTCGAGAATCTCGACACATCCGAGTAGCAGTAGAAAAAAGCTCTCAACAACGGGAAAAGGAGAAAAGGAAGAGGGCGGATTTTCAAGAAAAAACGGTTTACGAGAAGAGAAAAGGGCGCAGAGGGAGGGATCGTGCATCGAGAGGGCCGCGCGCTTTGATTGTAGTATTGGGAACGTCGCGTCGTGTAGAGAGGAAGAAAGAAAAAAATCTAATGCCGTAGCGCGCCGTACAGGGAAATCCGACAGTATTACTGAGGAATGAGAAGGGGGGGGAGTCGAACGGATAGTCGAAGGGGAAAAAACGCCGTGGGTCAAGACTTCGCCCCGGTTTCGCCAATAGACAGAGACAGGGGAGCCGTGACGAGAAAACCGGAGGGGAGAAGAACGCCAAACTTCTCAATCTTGAGTCAGCCACGGCCGATCAGCCGTTAAAGAGCATACTAACGGGGCCGGGGTTCGTGAGTCTCCGACAAACCAGAAGGAAAGACTCTTCACCCGTCGGCAAACGAAAGAGGGGAGGCTTCAGTCGAGCCTAGGGGAGGGAAGATCCGAGTCGACGGTAGAGGGTCCGGGGGAAGCAAGAGGTGAACAGGTTACGATCGAATCGGAAAGAGGGGAGCGTTGTGAAGGCTGTTAGAGAGGAAAGATCAACAGTGAAAAGGCGGGGAGGAGAAGGGTGATCATTGAGAGCTTACGAATCGAGGAGCCCTGTGGTCCGGAAGCGGTTAAGCCGACGGGAATGAAGGGGGGTCCCAAGTGCGTCTTCTTTATAAAAGGGGAGGGTTGTGCTCAACCACTTTTGCAAAGAACTGACATTTGGCGGTTGGATTAGGGAGAGGGGCGACGACTTCAAGAGAGGGGGAAAGAAAAAAAAGAGGTGAGGGGGAAGGTCGCAAGTTCACACACGCCGGCGCTCCTACGGCGGAGAGGGAGAGTGCGGGAAATTAGGACTTGGAGGCCCGAAAGGGATTACAGAAGGAAACGAGGACTGGCCGCTGCGGAGATGACAACCTTGAGCGTTTGGGGGGGTACGGGAGGGGGGGGAATACTGGGGGGGGAAAAACGCCGATCAACGCTACTCTGCTGACTGACAAGAAAAAGGTGAGCACTGTTGCGGGGTGGGGACTAAAGACATAAGCAAAGTCTTACCGAGATGACCAAAGTTGAAGAGACGGGGAAGAGACATCCATGAGAGGAACCTCCTGGCTATACAAGACGCACGTGAATCAGTTTCCGAACCCTAGAACGATTGACAGTGGGGGACGAACAGCTTTTTCTATGGATGGAAGGGGGGACAAAGTGAAAACAAAGGGGCCGGCCCCGGCAAGGGGGGGGTTATCATAACCAAAGGTGGGGAAAAAAAAGGTCAATTCTTAAAGGGAGGAGGGTCCGCCCGCGGAGGGGAAGAAAAATCCGAGAACTGCGAGCGAGGGATTTACCGTTGAATTTATGGGACGTGAACGATCGCCCAGGGGTCGCAAAAGAGGGAGAAGGTCAATGAGTCGTCTGTCGGGAGAGAACCGGCGGATTCGGCGCTAATTGGAGCACTTTAACTAAAAAGGGTCTGCACAGAGGTACAATAACGAGAGAAATGCACGGCTGACTCAAAGACTAGGGGCGACATACGGGGATCCAAGGGGCAGGGGAATAATTACAATGAGAGAGTTCGGTCTGATCGGAATTGGAGGGGAGATCCCAAGTTTCGGGGGAAGACCCCATTTTTCGGCGGGAAGAATGCGGGGCAAGCAACAAAAAAGAAAGAAATGGAGGGAGGAAGTTGAGAGAAAGGCACATGCTGCGCCACCCAGCACTCAAATTAGAAGACGTCCCAACGGAAACAAAGAAAAAAGTTTGGGAAAACTCAAGGGGACCGATTGATAAAAACAGAAAAGAGAAGTTAGGGTGCAACGGGGTGCCAAGGCATAGGAGTGGGAGGTTATGACGAGGAAAGGACCGAATGCGAAATCGCAGCCTCGAGGGTTGCCAAGTTTCGCAATGGGGCGCAGATCGGGAAGGCCAAAGACAAAAGCGCCGATCAAGGAAAGAGAGAGATCGACAGCGGTGCCGACGGAGCTGGGGACTGGAAAATCGGGGGACAAATAGGGAAGACCCCCTACCGCGGAATTCCAGACAGGCACTAAAGGGCACCAGGAGAAGCGAGAAAACAGTAAAAGGGGAGTGCTGACTCTGAGAGTACGGGATTCTGGTAAAAAAAATTCCTCCGGGGCGCGACAAAAGAAAAGGAAAATTCGGAAAACGATGAACGAAGGCGGGGGGGTGCGGGAAACTTCACGCCGATCCAAAGTGTGGGTGATAGGAGGAGGGAAGGTCGCGGGCCTCCAAGCCAGACGCCCAAGACGAGTAGTCAGAGGTAGTGTCGTGAAAAGGGAAAAGGCCGTCTGACCTATGAAAAGGTCCCAGGTGGGGAGGAGGGTTCTGGCTCCACGAAAAAAAGGAGACCCTAAGCCAGGGAGGTTCAAGAAGAACTAAGACACAAAAAATATTAACACTAAAAAAAAAAGGAAAAAGGGGCTCGCTAGCAGGCGCATCGGAAAGGGGGGAAAATCTTGATCCGCCCAGAAGACCCTTCAAAGTTAAAAAATCAAAGACTATATTCGGGTAGAAGGGACTCTGAGAGTTTGATAGTGGCTTGCTGCTGAAACGGAAACTCAGAGCTGTACGCACGGGAGAAACAAGTAATGCGATCAAGAGTCATGGACAATCGCGCGAGCAACCTTGCTGGAAGGGAAAACCAATGGGGGGTTCAGGGACAAATAGAAGAGGGAGGCTCAACCTCTGAATTGAAGGAGCAAACCCAGCCAGAGACGGGACGACGAGCGGGGGATAGATCACCGCAAAAAAGATCTAAAACACAACAAGGTGAGGAAGGGGAAAAAAGAAGGTCGACCGTTGATCTCTTAGCTCGGAGGGGAATTGACTCGCCTAGGAAGTGTTGTATCAAGACCAGAGGTAGGTGCGTGAAAAGCAAAATAGGGAAAAAAGGGAATAAGGGAAGGGGGAAGCTTTTCCCTGAGAGTGACGTCGTTCGCAAGAATTGTTGAGCAAAAGGCGCAAAATCGGGAGCAGGTTTCAACAGGTTGGCACGCTACAATGCCACTAGCCAAAGGCGCGATCGACACAAAAAAAACTGACGTTATCCACTGTGATCCGGCTTGCAAGGGCCTCAGGGTGCGGGAGGGAGTCACGAGATACGGTACACTGGGGGAGAGCCGATCGCACTCGAGCAGGGGTGAGTGTCCTACGGGTTGGGGCGGCGAGAGCGCTAAAACGCCAATGAAAGGTAGCCGGAGGACACTTACGAAGAGGGGGGGGGCGACGACCGAAAGCGAAAAAAGAAAAAAGGGCTGGGTCTCGGCAGCAGGAATCTTCGAACGCCGGGAAAGAAAAAGAAACAGCCGACGTGAATGGCGAGGCTGGGAAGTGCCCTAGGAGGGGCAAGCCGTCCACAAAAACATGGGCCGGGGGAGGAAAGTGAAAAAATAAATACGTGAACAGATAAAAGTGCAAGGGGGTCCTCGCACCATTAGACGGGAAGAGGGGGTAAAAAGAACGGAAGACGGGACGAGGACAACGAACGAAAGGTGCGAGGGAAGTGATCCGAGGGAAAAGGAAAAATGCCAGGGAGGTACATTCCCCGAAGCGGCCACGATGTCCTGTGACCTGGCACATCAGCGGGGAACGCACCGCTAATGCAGTAGGGTCCTTAATCAGGAGGGCTGACGGGGGGAGAGAGACTGCTCCAGAAAAAAGTCATCCCGCTGCGGCGGCGATGGTCAGCCAGCGTCAAGTGAAGAGTACCAGAAACCCCTCAGCGGGCAAAGGAAAAAAACGAACTTAGAGGGGATGGACTGCGGGAAATCGGCCGACACTAGAGGCAACCAGCGCACACCGACGCCGGATAGGGGGACGGTTTGCCTGGAATGATAAAGAAAGAAAAAAAAAAACAAAAAAAAGAAGGGCTGGGCTCTGACTGTCCCTCTAACCAGACAACAAGGCGGGAAATGTGGCTACGCTTTCAAAAACTCCGGCAGAGGGGTAGACCAAAAAGCGGGATAGACCCCCGACCACTTCACGGAGGGAAAAGGCGCGCCCATTGCAGAAAGGGCACCGGGGAAGTAGGGGGCCCGTGTCGAACATGAAAGGAAAGGAAGGGCAATCGATCTGAGAGGGAAAATGGCAACACTATTTCAAATACGCCAAGCAAGAGAAGGCAGCCGGAAGCGAAGGATAAAAAGCCTAAAAACAGAAGAAAACACATTCGCGTAAGACGACCATTATTTGGGACTCGTGGCAAAAAACGCAAACGAAGGCCACGTCCTACATCGATCTCATAGGACGGAGGCGAACTAAGAGGGCGACGAGACCCTCTAAATCATAAGAACCTTTTTTAAAAAGAAGAAAGGAGAAAAAAAAGGACGTTGGACGCAAGACGTAACAAGTTCTAAAAAACGACGACATCCCCCGTCGAAAGCGTGTGGGGAAAAATGTCAAGTCGTGAGTACGTAAAAAAAACAAAAAAAAAAAAAAAAAAAAACAAAGAAGAGACTACGGCTGCGTGACCCGGAATAGAAAGAGGGGCGCTACCGGCCAGTCAGAAATGTGTACTTCAGCCGATTCCAACGAAAGCACGAGCTGGGGAACAACCTCAAAGCACGGGGTCTACTCCATTCCTCAAGGGCGCCGTGGTTGAGCCTAGACGAATTTGGAAACTCAAATTAACGCGTACCAAGGCCAGGGTGCACAAAAATCATGGCTAAGAGAAGAATGGACATTACGTCCACGAGGTATCACCAGGAGAGGTTAAACAGACAGGCGAGAAGAGAAGGAAGGCCTCTCGACGAGAGCAGGTCTGGTTTTTGAAAGGGCGACGCGAGAGTTAGGTACGTGCGCGAACAACTGTAATCAAATCATTAACAAAAAGAAATAAAAAAGGGGGATGCATTGGTTAGCACACTAACAAACAAATGGGTTACGGAGGGAATCGGTTTTACCAAGGGTCCTTCGCCCTCTAACACAGACGGGACACAGCGGGCAAAGAAAGCCAGCTCTACGCCGGGAGAGGGTGAAGACAATCATCATCGAAAAGTCAAAAGCGCAACACCGTCGATGCGATACTGGGCCATCCAAAAAAAGTAGTGGAAGAAAGATCTGACGTCATAGTCGCCTCTTCGTGAACAAGAAGCGCTAACTAAGACTGAAACTATCGATCGGGTGTTGAGGGTAATACGACTGTCGGGAAAAGGGCCGCCAACACCGTTCCCTCTATTCCGTAGGATGCAGCTCACATTTACAAGAGACCGGGGGCGGACCGAAAAATTAGAAGGGGGGGAGTTGATCCGGAGATCAAATCATCATTTGTCGAAAGGATGTCACGGAAAAAGATGGAGATCTCTGGTACAGGGGAGAAGATGACCCACGGGCGTTTTCACTTCGAAAGAGCAGTTCGACGCAAAAACGGGTCATCAGAAGCAGTACCGGGGCGGAAATACTATACAAAAGAAACTTCTATTGGGAGAGAGAGCGGCTGTCCAAACGATACAGAATGCAGCGAAAGAGGGACATCTATACAATCAGGCGCAGCGTCGCCACCTCGTGCAGATAGAGATGCGATATACGCAGATCTCGAAGCGTGAGCGTTTACTCCCTAAAGATCTCTAAACAACAAAGAAGGATTTAGGGAAAGAGAGAGCGGAGGAGAGGGGACAGACGACGCGGTTGTCAGGAGGAAGGATCAGGCGCATATCGTGCCGATTCTGGTACGCGCGCCATTTGAGTATTGTAGTACGCATTGTTTGATAGGGCCAGTGTTTATGGGAAGAAACGCCGGAGGAGAGAAAAGACGGAAGAAGCAGAGAAAGCGGGGTGGTCGCTCTACAGTAGTACTGCTGGCTGGGAGAGGACCTGTTGCGGGGGCGAAACTGGAGGATAGGAACGAGGGTGGGGGAAGAGCCAAGTTTCGACGGATCTCTCAAATAGCGAAGAACAGGGTTGCTCTGGAGATATCCTGGACACGGGAACCTTAAGCTTTCTTGCCGCCAAGGACGTCACAATGTCCAGAGTAGAAAAGGGAATAGTCGCCGGGAGGGGGAGGGGCGGGGGGAGTACTATCCGAAACCAAGGCCCTTCTCTTTCTGCGGGAAAAAACCGAAAGCTACGGAGATCGTCGCCTCAGGCAGGAACGAATCGGCAAAGAGAAAGAGTCAATCGACCGTGCACAGGATCGCATAGTAGGGGCACCGTTTTAAGATCTATATGGGGCGAAAGGCGATTGGGGGATGTCGGAAAGGGAGGAGGATCGTCGGGATTGAAGGGAGAGTCGACAAAGGGAAAACTTCAGCCCTTGGGCGAATCGGGGCGCGCATTAAGAACCCCGGAGTCCCGTCGTGAATACCGATGTTGGGGCGTGTGCCAAAAAGGTGGAGACCGGGGAAAGATTGGGGAAGGGGGGGGGAAAAGGAATATGGGCTGAACTGAAGCGGTCTCACTTAAACAAAAATTGGGCGGGGGGCGCGTCGCGGCAATCCCTCGAGAAAAAAAAAGAGGCCCGCTCATCAGGGCCGGAACCAACATGAGCTCGAAAGCCCATAGCGCCCTCGTGAAAGGAGTAAGGAGGTCGAAAAGGACTACATCGTCGACGTAAATCGAAGCACGTGAGCGGTGGCAAAAGGGAAAGTTTTGGACGCCTTGGAAAGGTCAACAGAGGCGGGGATTATCAACCCACGGATAACAAAATGTACTCAGAAGGGGGAAAAAAGTTAGCTGTTGGCGTTGGTTTCCGAGAGAAGGGGTGGACTTCAGGCCTGGCTTAAAAACGGAAAGACGACAATTTTAATGCCGCGACGGTCGATCCTCAAAGTGAAGAGGGCCCGACGGGCTATACACGCCGCCGTAGAGAGCGTGTTCCCCACCGTAGAAAGACTGGACCGGGACGAACGCATGGGCGGGGAATTGAAGTAGGGGGAAATTGCAACGTCTTATCCGAAACTGGGGTGGCGAGCGAACGTGGTTGAAAAAGGCGAGAGGGGAAATAAGGGGCGCACCCTGAATGGTCTCCCCACCGCCAAAGGGAGAATCGGATGTAGTCTTTGGCCGGGAGGGGCGGGGTTGCCGCCCGGGCGGCCCATCATTGGGGATGTCGTAAGAAAGGAAGGTAGAGCGTGTCTAAGGCGCGGCGGTAAAAGAAAAAGTCGCTGCGGGAGCGTGCGTGAGCGGCAGGTATTGCTGCGCAAAGAGTTCCAGAGGATGTGAAATAAGACGCGGAAGGATGCACCGGCGAAGCAAGTACTAATAAGAGGGAGTCCAAAGAATGAAACGATTAAATGTAAAGAAAAAAGGGACTTCGTAACTGGGTCCGGGATGTAATATCCCGCCTTGTAAGGGAAAAAAATGGCAAACTGAGGAGGGGAGTAAAAAAGAGTGAGCGTCCGCCGAAGACCATGAATGGGCTAAAGGAAAGGGAGAACGAATGAGCGCCACGAAAGACCTCAAATGAGAATTATCGTGCCAAAACCGCTTCCGCGCGAGCAGAAGTGGGTGTGGCGACGAAGAAGGGAGGTGCGGCCAATGGAAGAAAAAGCAGCAGAAAATCGACGGATCGGGGGGAAGGCCTTTCGGGATGGGGACGTTATGACTCGTACGTGAAGGAGGGTCGAAATCGAAGGAGAGCGGGATTAAACGCGGGGGGGGCGCAGATCGTTCGCAAAAAAGTCCGAGCCCGAACGAGAGAAGAGAGACGACAGAGGTTCAAAAGTTTAGTCTGATGGGGAGGGCAAAGGGAAAGCGGGGGACCATCGTGGCCGCACTAAGCCTGAGCGGGGAATTAACACGTAAATACGGAGGGGGCAAAAACGGGAAAAAAAAGGAACAGTCTATTGGAAAGTGGGCGCGAAGTTCTTCTGCTGGGGAAGGGACGGGGGGAAGCAGGGGGCTCCAAAAAAGGGGGAAAGGAGTTACCTATTCTCAGCGGCGGAAAGCATTGGCGCCCGGAAAATGTTTGTTTGGAAAAAGAGGCGCTGCGGGCGGACTCACATGCTAAAACCCACTGCCCAGGTGTCTTTCGGAAGTTGTTTCATTAGATAACCGGGAGTAGAACGGGCCATGTGGGAGGCGTTTTTCTCCAAAGAGAGTCCAGTGATCAAGCCGAAGCCGTGGGGGGTACGCCTAGAAAGAAAAAAAGAGGAAAGAGAACGTCGCGATGGATCTGCTCTAAAATAATAAGTATCTCGATCACGGACGCACATCCCGGATACTTCATCCAAAGTTGATACAGCTAGATGGGACGTTCCGAGTGCGCGCGGGATCCGGTTAGAGGGGGGAATTGTTGGCTGCTGAAACCGGGTTTCAGAAAAGGAAGCTGTCGGAAAAAAGATAAACCAGTAAGGAAACGGAAGAGAGAATGGAAAAAGCAACAGGAGCGAGCCGGGGGAGGGGAACTCGGCAGATTTAGGGGCGCAGCGAAAATGACTGCACAAAGAAAAACGTGAGGACGGCAGGAGATACAAGAGTCGAAAACGGAATGACCGAGAAATCAACCGGGAGAGAGATACTCAACAACAACACTTTTATAGAGAAAGAGAACCGTGATCTCGGAGACGCCAGCTGAGATCGAAGTAAGTGAAAACGTATTTTTGAGAATCATCGATGATAGTGGTCGTACAACGGGGGAGAGGAGAAACGCCACGGTGCTCGCGACGTTGAGCCAGGAAATACTTGATAGGGAGAATGAGGGTTTCTCCAGAGAGAAAGCGATCATTTTAAAACAGGGGGGTGACGAAAAGAAACACGGAAAGAATCCAGATCTATACGAAAAGACATCTCGTGATCAACAGGTGGATCCGGCTGGAAAACGGGGCTGGGCGGTATTTGGACACTATAGCCTGGGGGAATGATGTGCGCGCCGATGGGGCAAAGAGCGTGTTGAGCTGTTCCTACCTTGTTCTGCGAGCTGGAGTATATCAAAAAGGGGGCGAAAGAAAAAAAGGGGACGACGTGAAGGAACTAACGACGAGAGCAACTCTGGGAAGGTTCCGGACGGGCCGAACGGAAGAAGGGCCGACACTACACAACCAAAAAGCAGTGCAGTGGAAATGGCTGGAGGGAACGCAGAACGCCGCGGAGAAAAAACCGGGGAAGAGCTTCTAATGTTGAAACAAAGGACTCGTGACAATCGGGAGAATAGACCGAGGGGGAGCGCCCATTTATGGGGGAAAATTCGTCAGCCGTACAGGGAACATCTCCACGGAAGAGACGTGCGCGGCGTTAGCAAAAGGGGAAAGCAAAGGGAGGTAATCCCCGATCAAGAGATCCCCGATTTGACGGAAGAACAAATCAGCGGTCGGAAAAAGGTAGATGCAGCTGTCGGGAGATTGCAGCAGGAGGGGAAGGTGGCGAAGGACCCAATCTAACTAAACGAAAAAAGGAGTGCGATGTCAAACCTGCAGGAAAGGCATCCCCGCAATCAGGGACGTCGACCTGAAAAAAAAACGTCGATTTCTGCCTGCAGTGAACGACAGACTCGTAACTCAACCCTCTGCGAAGGGACGGAGCGGTTTCCCGTTTGGAACGAAGGAGAGGGAGAGAGTGGGGGCTCAGGGAATGACTTAAAAGGGTCAAACCGAAAAAGCAAACGCAGAGAGAGTGAGGACAAGGTCTAACAACTTTTCGCAAAAGCCGCAGGGTAGTCCCCCGGAAAGGAGGGGAATCCCCGCAACATTCCAGGACAGTTAAGAAGAGAGACCAATCCCTTTCCCGGTAAAACTTAACCCTTGGGTAAAAATATTGTCGCCAGTCCCTAGGATCCTGAAAAAAGAAATTATTGTCCTCGTTCGACACTGGTAGAAACAAACAAAATCAAGAAAGAGACGAATAACGTTGCAGACAGGAATCAAAGCCTGGGGGGACAAAGCCAACCCGAACAGAGGAATAAGTAAACGAAATGATGGCCGAGGAGTCGGAACCAAGGAAAAGCGAAATTCCAGCCTACATCGAGCGCGAATGAAGACGACACTCCGGCTGGGACAATAGTGGTCACCGGTCTTCCAAGAATACTGAATGGTCAACAAGAAGAGGGGCGCGTGAAACACAGCAAGGTGACGAATAGCAAGGGCAGAAAGGCGACATACCCCTAGAAAGAAGAAGATGTTAGGGAAATAAAGTCGTTCGAAGACGACTACGCGCGGGGGGCCTGAGTTCAGAAAAGACACGGAAGCTCCAGTGAGGACCTCCTGCCGAAAAAAAAAAAAAAGGGGTAGTCATCTACGGTATGACGGGAAATTAAAGTAAAACCTTCGGGGAAAAAACAAAATGCAGAGAAGAGGGACAATGAGGCCATGAAAAGGCCTTAAGGGAAAGGGGCTGTGACCATATGCGTCCAAAACCTGCTCCATGGCAACACACGAGGAAAAAAGTGCTGCGAAGGCCTCTGTAAGGAAAGGAAGAAGTAAAATGGGTTAACAGCACGCAGGCTTGGCGAGCAGGTAAGGTCCGCATGCTGGTTCGATAGAGGAAGGAACTCGAATACTCTGAGAAAAAGGAGTATGGAGGTCCTTTCAAAGATACGAACGTCTTAGGCCATAATTCCCGGAGACCAAAACAAATTGGAAGTGTGGTCCATGGGTGGGCGCAACACTAAAAACCATTATTCACGACGACGAAGGGGGACAGGGCAAGAAAGCCTTCACAAAAAATAGTAATAAGGAAGATTGATCCTGCAGAAGAGTCGAAAAACTGTTAATATCCGACTAAAAGCGACAGCCTTCAAAAAGGGGAAAAAAAGCTAGCATAGGATCTGACAAAGGGGGGAAAGAATAGGGATAGGGGAAAAGGAGCGCGCTCTATACAAGGAATCGTTCAGAACGACTCGCTACTAAAACGAAAAGAGAATCATGGGCGTTGGCAAGGAAGGGGGGGAGAGAGGGAAGATGGTTAAATCGGGGTAATTCACCGACCATCCCCATAAAAGCAGAGAGCGCAACTCAACATTGGAATGGCCGTGGCGGCAGAACGGGAGAAGGGTGGCGTCCCGATAGAGTCAACATAACATAAAGGTTCACTAACGGGATGGTAATAGAGAATCTGAGAGCAGTCGACCGTTTCGAATGATGAAACGCAACGTAAGGCAGACGATCGTTCTACGCAAACTTCAAAAAGAAAAAGAGGTACTACTTTCGTAAGCGCGCTCACTGCGATGACAACGATGTATAGGCGAGAACTTCGGAAAAGGCTAAAAAAGAAAAGAAATTCCAAACGCAGGAAGAGTTACAATCAATTCGGTCGCCAGCCGCTGGCACGATCTCGCTGCGCTATTCGCGAAGATCGGGAAACCCGAGGAGGAAGTCGCCGCAGAAG
>Ga0179591_1256145_pt1 | contig 13948 bp, 22 predicted proteins | sample CZOMad2_1_08_16f_FD_182891 | JGI IMG/M metagenome (GOLD analysis project Ga0179591, IMG submission 182891) | Vadose zone soil fungal communities from Angelo Coast Range Reserve, California, USA - CZOMad2_1_08_16fungal (PacBio error correction) | ecosystem: Environmental > Terrestrial > Soil >...
GGCGCCCAATATCTACAAGCGCACTGGGGGCGCAAGGGGGACAGCGAAACCCGTCCAAGGATAGGTGCGTGAAAAAAACTTCCTGCAAGACTCGCGACTATACAGTGCGTGAGCTGGGTTGCGGTGAGCAAGAAAGGGAAAGGGGGTAAAAAACTGCTCCCCAAAGCTCTTGGGGGGTTTGCCTTTGAACTCCCGTCGCAGAGGGGGACCAAGGGGGACTTGCATACATTTGGAGGAGGGCTTGATGCTTCGCGCATAATTTCGTTTTTCAAGTGAAAAATTTCACTCAATGAGGCGGGGAGACGAAGGCCAAGGCGATGACGAAAGAGTGGACCCCCTTCAAAAAGGGAAGTACAGTGCCGGCGGGGAAAAGGGGTCAGGGTACGACACCTGCACAAAGAAACAGGAGGCGCCGCCGAAGAAAAGGGAAGGAAAACGGGGGCAGACACACAGGTATAGGTTTCGTTTTACTTCACCGCGTGACGCCAGACAGGAGGGAGAAAGAAAAGTGCGGAAAGGAAGGAGTTGGGTGGAGGTGCCAGGGGAAAAAGAAAGAGGGTCAACAAGCATTCAGGCGCCGGCATGTTTGGGGGTTAAGTGGCGAGAAAAAGAAGTAAAGGGGGAGAGGGGGGAAAGAGGACGTCAGGTCGTGGAAAAAAACGACTCAACCGTCGTTCTAGGAGAAGGTCCGTACCTGAAAAAATTAAAAAGGGACGCATGATCGGTTTCACTGTGTTCTTTTCACCAATCCGCTGGGAAAGGGGGGGGGATAGAAGAGAAAGGAGAAAAGGACAGAGGCTGACATCCCGAAGCGTTCAAAAAAAAAACACCTGACTGACAAAGGGGGGGGGTAAAAGGAAAGGAAACGGCGTGACACGAGTACTTCTATTCATTCTCTATCTCGAAAAAGAAACCGCAAAGAGGGGGAGAGGAAAGAAGGAGGCTGAGCAAAACACCTTTCGCGACCTAAAAAAATCAGAAACCGGTGGCTCTGGTTGGCACGACGAAAACTAACCAAGGTATGTGGGGGAGATTTGAAAAAAGCGCAATGGTGGTGGTGGGGGTGTGTCTGTGGGAGGCATTTTACGTCTAGAGTGTTTGGGGAAGGGAGGGTTGTTGGGTGTGGGTGGGTGGGGGGCGTGGGGTTGATGGGGGTCACTCAACTAAAAGAAGGGGAAAAGCTGGCCGCAGCCACAGTACCTTTCCAATGAACAAATGGAAGTCTGTCCGGGAGCATAATGGTGACAGGAAAAAAAAAAAAGAGGGGTTCAGGATATGTTGTTCGCCTTTGATGAAGGTTTCCAAAGAGCCTTACATGCACAAAAAAGGAATGAAAAAAAAAGTTCGGTAAGAAGTAAAAAAAAAAGAAACTTAATGGGAGTCTGAGTGAAGAAGAGCGCAAGAGGGGGGGGGGGGGGGGAAAAGAAAGAATTGTGTGCCGCCGGATGGTCGAATTCGCCAATGGAGGAGTTTGGGTGTACGGCTGTGTGTTTTCTCAGGGCAAGGGAAAACTGGCGGAGGGTAAGAAATAAAGAAAAAAGGAAAGCACGAACAACGAGAGTGAGTGCCACACGCAGCTTATTCACGCAAGCCAATAATCGACAGGATTCTGATTGTATCCCAAACGGCATAACGGCGGAAGAAAGAGGGTGGGAGACCGAGCGGGAACCAGCCGTAATGGGGGGGGTGAACAGTTCTATTCCAAGCCGGGGACTTGGGCAGAGAAAGAGGGAGCCAGCTAAGCGTTTACAGATTGAAAAGGAAAGGTCTCACTTCAAAAGACATGCACGGGTTACACACCTTCTTAACCAATAAGGGCTCGGAGAGTTCAAGGGGAAAGTCCCGGAAAAGGGATCATCAATTACGCGGGGTGGGGTGTGAAAACGGTACCAGAAAAGCGATGGACAGCCGATTGGGACATCAAACAAGACGTCCAATGAGGGCCTTAATATGTAGACAGAGAATCAATTATGCCAAAAAACCAACAATAGTGAGTGAGGGGAGGGGGGTAGGGGTGGGGGGAAAGTCCTCTGGGGGAAACATATTGGGGGGGCAAGTAGATGAAAGAGGGAGGGAGTGGAGTGATATGACACATACTAGAATGGAAGCAAAACAGCAGTAACGGAGGACCCAACTGTCCTGCGCACGAGTCGCCGGAGGAGGGATGATCCCGGGGGATGGCCATGCGCACAAAGAGGGCTCTCTAAAAGAAAAAACAAAAACTTTATGATTAATATAGAGATGGCGACCCGATCCGCAGCAGACGCTCAAGAGTGAGTTGGGGACGCATCGAGAATTACTTCCTAAGATGAGAGTTAGGTTTCAATAGTTCGGAAGGTGTCGCCTCCGTCATCGACGGCTTCTTGGGCAGAATATACGGGAAATAATGCACAACCGGCCTCATAAACACTAGAAAACTGAAAGATGTATTGAGTCGGGGCTAGGTCCAGATACAAATTGGATTTCAGGCGAGGAGGACAGGTGTTGGGAGTGAAAAACCTCGAACGAATCAGTGGGGTTAAAGAAGTCCCGTATTACTGGTTAAAAAACGGAACCTTTGGTCGATATGACCAAGCAGTTGGAACGGCATGACTTTGGGAAAAAGTGGTAAGGAAAAAAAGTGGAGTCAACGCGTTAGACGGAACTAGGAAGGAGCGGTGCAGATCGAACTTGAACCAGACTGAGGCTCCTAGGTCACTACCTGGGTAATCATAAGGGTCAGATTGGAGTTAATGTCAAAGGGAAATCCAGATGCGCAGGGAGAATTAGGGGGGACGTAGTACCGTCTGCTGCCAGACTGAAAAACCAGACTTGGGCGGCAAGGCAGAGGAAGGGGGAGGATCGAACTTCATCCGAATGAACGCTGGCTTAAAACTAGACATTTCAAATATGGCTGGGGCGAAAAAATCTATCAGAAAGGAGTCAAAACAGGGGGTATCTTCTCTAGACCGCGCATATAACGCGTGGGTTTAACGGAAAGAAAAGGGTAGGAGAAAAGTGGGCTCTTATGTCCGGCGGGGGTGCAACCGCATCATCAAATAGCCAAAACACTTATGGGAAAACTGAAGTTAAACTGAAAAAACGCTCTGGTTTTAGCCCGGAAAATTAAAATGCGGGGGCCATTAGCGGGAAAGCGAAATAGGAGGGGGAGGGAATAGAAATCGTAGGAATCCTACACAGACGTAAGGGCTAAAAGCCTTGCGAGAAGGGAACATGAGTATCAACTTTTGATTGAACAAGCTCCCTAACTTATATGAAGGGCGAAACAAAAGAGGTGTTCATTGGTGGAGAACCACTCATAAGGAAGAACGAGACCCTCGGGGGGTCGGGGTCGTCCTCTCCAGGCTGAAAGAAGGAGCTAATCTAGAGGGAGGTTAAGCACAATTCAGAAGGACCTCCATGGAACAAATGGCCGGGACCAAGCCTGTATTAAAACTTTCTATGGGGCTATCAAAAAAGTCAAAAAGCGGGATTGGAGAGAATAAAACCCCTAAAAAGAACGATAACAAGTAAGGGGCTTGAGGGAATGGTTCAAGCCGTGCCATAAGCATAACGCGCCGGTCTATTAGGTTTTGGGAGAAACGGCATGAGGGGAAAAAAAAAAAAAAAGGGGAATATATAGAGGAAAGACGGCAGGGGGGGAAGAATTAACAAAATGCCGCCAAAACTCGACCAATGTTACCTGGCGTAGTGGACTGTAATCAAACAAACTTAATTAATATGAAATCAGAAGTGAGAGAAACATGAAACTTTACGGCAAAGTCAACAACACCCTATACAGGAGGGAGTGGAGGGGGAGGGGAGGGAGAGGAGACGACTGGTCCCGGCGGGAAAGGGGGCTTGAGGACCAAAGGACGGGGGACGCGCTTACCGGGCTAAATGGGGGGCAAAGAAAGAAACTTCTGGAAGAAACTTCATGCACTGCACTTCCTCGGCTGAGGGGGGGGAAGTTTTACATGAGAATTCAGAAGAAGCATCAAAACCTCTTCGATACAAGGAGAGAAGGCAAAATGAGGTCCCCGGGCTGAATGTCAAAGGAAACAAAGAAGACGGTTTGTAAAGGCAACATCGAGAAAAAAAGAAGACGAATCGGTTTCGAGTCGTGAGGATGATTCAAGACAAGGGGGGGACTTGTCTATTTGTACAACCAGTGTGACGAAAACTTGTCCGATTCCGGTCAGAAATTTTATTGGGGGAAGAGCTACCACGAAAACTAGGGATGACTCCAATAGAGAGGAAAGAAAGGAGGGTGAGAAAAGGGGGGTAAGCACCCGTCCAATTCGAAAGGGGCTGTAAAAGGACAGAGAGTGACAACAAAAGGAGTCGGGCGTGCTCTGGGGGAAGCGGGTCAGAATGTGCCTGGTTACACAACCTCGCCCAGTGGTTGAATCCAAAAGAGGAACCTAATTGTCAAGAATGTCCTCAAAGATTTTTAGCAGGAAAAAGGGAGTCGGAGAATGAATGAGGGGTTTAGGAAGTCAAACATTCATCGGGGGGGCCGACGACGTCCCCGAAATACGTCCGAGTACGCGGGGAGACTGAAAAAGTAAAATTAAGCTCGCGGTTAAAGTCACCGGGTCCGAGCAACCTGGAAGCCGACCGGTAAAAGGAGGAAGCGCAGTCAACGTTATCATAAGAAATACGGTCAGCCAGGGGGGGAGGGGGGTCGTGTGTACCAGTCGAAAAATGGGCGTTCATTTAGGTGGGGATCAATGGGGGGTAATAAAAGGAAAGGGGGAGTGCCCAGGGTGTGACCAGACCGGAGCCCAGGGGACATTCGAATTGTCCTGACATGCATTTTGTTAGTGATCAATAACAAAATTGAGTTGACGATAGGGTGAGGCCGAGGTGGCGAACGAACGAGTCTACGAGTTCGATTAAAACTTGCAGCTTACTCAAAAGGAACGAGGGGGAAATCGAGTTAACTGGTTTGCCATCCAGACCCGTGTGTGGGGAAGGAGTGCCAAGATAAGAGGGAGTTATGGCATGCCCGGAAAGCGTTGTAAAACCGAGGAAGGGGAAAAGGCAGGCGTGACAGCGAAAGGGTAGAGGAATCCTCAAAAGATACTACCGCTAGAAAACCACAAGACCAAAGAGTTTTCTTCAGAAGGGCGCGCAAAGAAACTTGGGACGCTCCTGCCCCCAAGATCCGGAACGTTAGAAAAAAAGAAAGGGATACTAAAGGACTAGCGGAAAAAGCAGGAAAGGTAAGAGACAGGGGGTTAATTCATGGGGGCTCTTCCGGCAAAGAAGGAGAAGAAAAAATGGGAAAGGCACATTGTCCGGGGATTCAAAAGGAGCATAAAACAATTGAAAGTTAGGAACTCTGGTAAAAAATGTTGGGGTGAGAAGGTTAGGATGGGGTTGCCACCCTCTCCGGACAGAAGAGCACCAAGATCCACGGAGGGAAGGAAAGACGAGAAGGGGGGATACATGACTCCGATGGGGGGAGAGACGTTTTGACAGGGGTAGCAACGTCAGCAAGCATGGTGAGGGGGAAAGGAAGTGAAGTTGTTCCGTGAAATCAAAGGATGTCAGTTCGAGTGACTGCAAACAAAAAAGACAGAAACGGGCTAACAGAAAGTCCTGGTCTCGACGATCAAACAAGTGAAATTAGGACCCCATCGAACGGCGCATTGATTGAAAAAAAAGGAAAGGAAAAAAAAAGAGTTCAAGAAAGGAGGTATGCTTCAAAAAGAACTCCAGGAGGTGACGAGTGTCTATGCCCTCAAAACGTTTCTTTTCAGCCTCGCACGCTTAAGAAGGGACCGAAAATCAGGGAAAAAAGGAAAAGGGAATACGGGGAAACCATGAGGGAAGCTCCAGAACAGGGTGACGAGAAGTGGAAAAGCCAAAAGGATAAGGGAATTCAAGGAGGTTTAAACAAGAACCTGCCGCGCTGCCTCAGGGGAGCCACCTGGAAAAAGGATTGCGTCAGAAAGAAATGTGACCGCATAGGGGTGATTGTGGGGGGGGGCAGAAAAATGGGTCCAACGCAGGAGGACTCTGAACCTCTTTGAAGGGGGGTCGCGGCGGCTAAAAAGGGGCGAGAGGGTCAAAAAGAAAGGAAGAAGATGCTGGAAGCCTGCTCTAGGACGTCACACTGAAGGAGACTGTCGGGCGGAGAATGGAAGGTAGTCAAAAATTCTCTGCTAACACAAAGGAGTAGTATTAGATATAGAAAGACGAAAGAGTAAAGAAGACGCGAGATCGGAGCCGGAAGTGGTGACGATAGGGACGAAGGGCGATTGAGGTGTCATCAGGTAGGAGGCACATATAGTCAAGAAGGTTCATCGTAAATAATGTTTTGGAAGAAAACCCGGACAAAAATAAACAATAATGACGGGAAATCATGAATTACTCTGAAGAAGCGGCGGCTTTTCCTGAGAGGGTTTCCATCTCGACTCTCGCAGGGGTGTAAGTTGGAACAAACGAGGGAGGCAAATAATGTTGCCGGGGGCTTTCGCTGACTTTTTCCATCGCACTCAAGGCCGGGAAGGTTACACAGGAAGAAAAAAAAGGTTGGGGAAGTGGTAAATTAGGCGAAAGTGTCACCAGTTTATGCTTCGGGACTTAGAAAACGAGGGAAAAATGGGGAATAGAATCTTTTCACCGTACGGACAGGAGATGTCACTACCGTAGTCATAAGAAGACCTCATGTAGGGGGCGAGTGATGCAGGAAAAAAGAAGAAGGCGACAGGGAATGGGAGGGGGCGAACTAAGGACCGAAGTAAAAGATCTCGCAATGTGTCGGCCGTCTTCCTGCAAGTGGGTTAAAAGCCCAGATCTTAGCCGGAAAACTCGCAGCCAAACCGGATTGGCTAAAAATCGAAGGGAAGGAAAAAAGAAGGGAAGTATCGAGGAGATGACAAGAGCTCTACGCGGATGGTGGAAAGGGCGGTCACAGCAAGGTTCAAAAAGGGAGGCGTGTATTTCAAGGCGAGGGGTACCTCATCATAAATGGAGAAACAATTATTTCTTCTTTTCACAATATGTGAACCTACTCGGTGAAACAGAGAAAAAAAAGGAAAAGGCATGGGACAGGATGGGGGATGCGGAACAGACTTCCGTTTGAGAACCGAATGAAAAGAAAAGGTAAAAAGTTCATAGGGGACGATTCATGGTGCGCGAAGGGAATAGGTAGAAAGGGGGGAGGGGGGGGAGGGACAGCGCCGCGGCGGAGGATTTGTGGAAATGGGAGAAAAAGCGGTTCTTGTGGACCGCAGAAGGATTACTAACACATCCGGGGGACCCCACCCCCAAGGTGGCAATGGGGAAGGGGAGAGTGAAAAAAAAAAGAGGCGAAAAGAAGAAAGAGAAGTCAGCTGTAAACGCAAACATTCCGCCTGTGAAAATGACGGGAAAGGCAAGAATGAAACTGAAAATTTTGTCTATGGTTATAAAAAAACCTGTCCAGTAGTGGGAAGAAACAGACAAGTGAAGGAGCCTGCACGTACTTGAAGCTATGAGGCAAGAACCGACATGCTAAAGACTAGACCGATCGGTTGGGTGGGGACCACACGAGAAGGGAACAATATAGGCAAAGCCCGGTCAATGGTTTATGAAGCAAGAAAGCAGACGTTCTAATTGTCCTGGGGAAAAACAGATGGTAGGGGGAAAACAGGCACATCCAATATATCTGAAATGCATCGCAGGGAAGAGAAAAGATGAAGTGAAAAAAGGTTCACTGAGGCGAAGGAAAAAAGCAAACCCGAAGAAAGGCCGAGTAGGGAATGCGGCGCGGGGCAGGAATTTTCACGAGGGCCTTGAGCCCCGTAGTCTCCTCTTTACCTGGCTAGTGGGGAAAAGGAATCAGGGGGGAAGGAGTAAAGAAGTCCAAGCCTCTGTGAAAGGTTTGTGTGTAAAGAAACGAATTGAATGAGCAAATGCCATCCGAAGAGCGGAAAAATCGTCAATTCAAATTGTCAAACTTCTTCACGGCGTGGACAAAGAACAAGGCGGGGGGGGGGAAGGTTGTGTAGGTCCAAAGATGAGAAAATCCCACCTCCCGGGATTCAGGGAGGTGCAGAAGGCTCGACTTCAGAAAGTGGAACTTGGTGCTATTTGTACGTTTGGGTTCGAAACCGGTGCACGATGTGAGAGATTTATTGGGACGAATCTCCAGAAAACAGGGGGGGGGAAGAGGAAAAGAAGAAGAGACGCAAATAAAGAGGAGGAAGGCATCGGGGGCTTCCGTGTCAGCGGGCAAAAAGTAAAAAACCAAATGAAGGCTGTAGGAATTATGCAAGCCTCACGAATCAAAAAGGGGGTCTGTGCGCATGGGGATGAGGGGCAGAGGTAGAAAAGCGCCCAACGATATGGTTTGCTTGACAAAGACAGGGGGCAGCCGAAATTTAAAGGTCAATGAACCGCATCATGTATCGAAGGAGATTGGCTGAGAGATTGATTCCGGTAGTAACAAGGAAGCGGAAGGAGAGGAATACGAAAGTCGAGAGTCTCTGGGACCCAATGACATAAAAACAGCCAGGTGCAGGAGAAAGGGGAAAAATCCTTTAAAGCAGCACTCCCTCCTACCAGTAGCCTAAAGCACGTATCCCAAAAAGCCGCCGGGAAGAGAAGGGTGGAGGGTTTGCTTAACTTGCTAGAAAAGAAGTGTAGTATCATGTCAGTTAGTGCAAGGTGAAGATTACATTATTTGGGTGCCGTTTTTAAAACCAGGACCGATGGGTCGACGGAAAATGAGAAGTACTTCAAGAAGGGGGGGGATTCGACTATAAGTATATCTGGGGGGAATATTCAGGCTGTCTCGTGTGGGAAAAAAATCTCGGGGGGAAGGGTCTGCAGAGAATGTCGGACCTTCAAGAGCAGAAAAAGGAAAAAAAGGATAGCTGGTCACGTGTTCGGGGGATATAGGGAAATTAATGGGGGGACCGGGGTTTGGAAAAGTATCCCATAAGATAATTAAAAAAATTAAAGGATGAGTTGACCGGGCTTCCACCAGGGACTGGTTGGGGCACTTGACGTGGACAGGACCGATCTGGATGAATTCTCGAGGATCGCAAAGAGAGAGCAAGCCAAAAGGAGGGGAAGAGGGAAGTAAGGAATGAGGAGCAAAGAACAACGATTGGGGACGCAGCAAATAGAAAGCAAAAGAGGGAGGATGGGGGGAGAAACCCCAAGTGATGTAAATTCGCCGCACCAAGCGGGAAATAGGAATAAAAAGAAAAGGGGGGAAGGGGGGTCATGGCTGTGGGGAATTCCAGCGGCAGAAAAAGAGGCCGGAGGGACTTTGTCTTCCGATCATAACAGAAATGTTAGTAGAAACTCATTTCAAAAAAGAGGTTTTTGCAGACAGGTGGAATGAGAAGGGCACCCGAAGACGGGAAAGAAACGACGAGCACCAGAAATCAGAGAGAGAAAAACGGGGAAGAGCGAGGGCCTACGAGATACTTCCAACGATTGTTTGATGAGACAGGTGCCCTCTGGTCGCCTGTCACCAGAGGGTTCGGACCTGCTTGATTGTTTTCCGGAGGGAGAGAGGATGCATGGAGAGTACTGCAACAAAAAGAACGTCAAGACACCTGGGCTGGCTAGAAAGGGGGGAGCAAACAGAAGTAGGAGCAGGGAAAAAAAGCAGCGGAACGAGAATGTAAGTGGTAACATTACGCCTAGGTCGCACAGGAGGGGAAACGAGGGGGGAAGACATATAGCCGTCCGAATTGGCCATGACCCCAACAAAATTGACGGTAAGAGCCACGCCAACTATGACCTCGCAATCAGTTAACCCAAGTCAAAAGCAAAACAAACCCGAGAAGCGAAAAAAAACAGGGTCAACTGGACTATGGCGACTGGAAACCAGGAAGAAAACCGGAAAGGGGAGGACATTGAACGCACTTTTGGACTTGACAAAAGAAGGGACGGGCCTACAAAGAGGGGGGAAAATGAGAAGAAGGAGGGAGGAGAAGAAGAACATGAGTCCACTCATAGGAACGGTGGGGGTGAGGGGGTCCATACCTGGTCTCGTCCGGAAACTACTTTTGGGACCAGGATGACGGAGATAAATGTGAGATCAGGCCACAATAAGACAACTGATGCGGCAAACTTATATATGTGCCAACTGCCGTCGCCAGAGAGAGAGCTTGCCCTTGTCCACGATCGGCGAGACAAAAAGGGGAAGGAGGAAAAGAGGGGGCAGAAAGAGGAGACACGAAGAAGAGAGCGCGAGCAGGAAGTTTTTGCGAGCGCGTAACGATCGGGGAGTCGAGGTTAATGGTGGGACATCTATCTCAAGGCTCCTTCATCGACATGGAAAAAAGGATTTTAGAAAGAACGGCGCAAAAAGGAGAAGAAAAGAAAAATAGGCGGCAGCAAATGTAGTCTAGTAGAAGAGTCGGTTTCCGAGCTGGGAGGCAAGAAAAAGCTGGACAAGGGTGGGTAAGGGAAACGCGGGAAAAAACGGGGTACCTGTCAATTGAAAAACTGACGTCAGAAGCGCCGCGAAAAGTTCAGGGGGGAAAGGGTTGGGAGAGGCATGTTGGAGTGGGGGAATGATGGGTAAGGTAATGAGATCAATCAGGTGGCGCTGAAAACGCGGTGGTCTGGGCATCTCAAGTTCCAGACTTACTTCTGACTATGACGAAAAAGGGGGGATGAAAGCAACCCTGCTGGGGGGGCGTGTGACCAGTGGGTGGGCAATAAGATGAGCAGGGAGAGAGTTGGCAGAGGCAGGTACTAAAACTGAAGAAAGGGGTCAGGGAACTAGGACTTTTAAGAACGCCATCCCTGGAAAAAGTGCAAGAGTCAGCAGGCCAGAAAAACTGGGGTAGAGAGGCAAAGGAGAGAAAAAAAGAGGGACGGAGCTCGGGAGGCAAGAGCTAATGACGAGGAGGGTAAGGACTGTCAAACAGGGGAGGGAAAGATTTGCCGGGAAAAAAAGGGGGCAAAGCGAAGCAAAAAGGGAGCAAAAAAAAAGTCTAACTTAAGGTTTCCTAAAGAAAGCTCGGGTTTAATGCGAACGACCAGGGACGCAGAGGGGGAGGCAAAGGGGACAGAAGCCGTAGTTTAGGGGGGAAGAGAAAAAATATGTACAAACGTTCGAGTAAGTATGCACCTGGGAGCTAAGGTAAATAGGATTTGGATTTTGTGCTCAAGCCAAAAAAAGGCTTGGGGGGAAAAGCAAAAAAAAAAGGTGTTAATGGGCTCCTATAACTTTAGAGGGGGTCTCGTGTCTCCGTGTGAGGAGAATGCGAGAAAGGAAGCTAGAGGAGTCGGTCACGCAACGTAAAAGTACCTCCAGGGACGCGAAACTGCAAGCATGGAAGTAATGCTTTGAGGTACTAAAAAAGGGAAATAATGGGATATAAAAGACCTCACCCAACCCTTCTAATTGGGTAGAAGCTGAGGTCTAGGGGAGGGATAAAGAGAAACGACAGAGAGGAGGCAGTTTTAACACAAGAAGCAAAGAATTTATAATAGGGGGGGCACTCAAAACTGGTCCTGGTTATAAAACCAGGAAACAGGTCCTTCAACTGAGAATGCGAAAAAGGGTCGACAGGGAAACAGCCAAACTTACTTAGAAGCGCCAGGCTAAAGAACAAGGAAGGAATGCCACTGAAGGTCACGTGAGGGAACTAAAGTCAAAAAGAAACATATCAAAGAGGGAGGTTTGTATAACTTTGTCGGAAGGGCTGCCTACAGGGGGTAAAGTAAGGGGGAGGGAGACCGAGGGTAAAGGGAGAAGCGAAGAAAGGCTGGAGGAAAGCGGGGAACCTATCAACGGTCTGTACGGCAGGAATCCATTCCGAGGGGAGGAAGGGGGGTTTAGGGTTCCATAAAACAAATTCTGCCTAAGCCATCCGAACCTCGATCAGGGAGGCAAGGAAAGAAGAAAAGGCGGAGGCGGGTCAGTTGGAAAATTGAATCTGGGGGGAAAACAAGTTCAATCTCGAACTATCAACACCGGGACAAAAGGGGGGGGAAATTAGGTATTCACTTATGCTCAAGACATTCTAATGGACGTTCTGTTTATCACCAGAGAAAAGAGGGACGGGGGAGAGAGGATGGGGGAAAAAAAGAAGATCTATAACAAACAACCACTAGAAGTATATGCTCCAAAAGAGCCTGGCCCAAACCAACTTTCAACTTTGGGGTCGAAATGTTTGGACAACTCGCACGGAAATTCGGGGAGGGGGGCAAAACACAGAAAAGAGGTAGGAGGCCGCTGGGGGGGGGGAAAGAGGGGAAAGGTACCAGTTTTACAACCCCATATTTTGGTTGCCTGGTCACCACTACGCTTCGCCTTAACTTGGTTTCCAAAGCATTGGTAGAGAGAAAGGGGGATGCGCGCATCGGTTGGGGTATGGAAAGGGAACACCAAACATAATAGGACGAAGTTAAGAAAAAATCCTAAAGACGTCTAAATGACGAGGATAGGCCCCAAGGAACATGCGTTACATGGCGCGAAAACGGAAATCGCTTTTACGAAAAAGGGGCCCGAAAATAAAAGTGCGGAAGGCCGAGCCGCACTTTAACAAGAAAAAGGTCAGCATCAGTTGAATCGGGTTGAGGGGGTTGAAAGGAGCCGTTTAAAATTCGTGGATAATAGGTAGTTGGCGAGAACGGAGCAGGATTTCGATCAAATTATTGTTGGTATGTTCAGGGTCAAAAATAAAATGAGACAGGGAACATTAGAATGAAGCCTATTTGTTTAAGTTCTTCGATAAAAACCAGGATTGGGCCGATAGGGGGGAAGGGGAGGAGTGGGGAAAAAAGACTACTCGCGGGTCGGTTGGATGTCATGGTTAGAATGTCGGGGAAATGACCTTCACGCACATCATTAAAATGTACGCATGGATCGAGGGGACAAAAAGTTTTGGGGATTGGAAGCGCAGGAGGGGAACATGTTGATTAGACCAGAGAGTAAGAGTTCCAACTTCAAAAACTGGCGGTAAGGTGGAACAGTGCCTTGCCGGGGGGGAAAGACGCGATGAGTAGAGGAATATGGGCACAATCCGGACGACCAACGAGGTGGCACAGAAGGGATTAGAAACTAACAAGACTACCGAACAGAGCTGGGCAGCGAGAAAAAAACCCAAAAGGGAAGAAAGGGAAATGAGAGAAAACAGGACGGGTATGGAGGGGAAGAAGAAACTTGTTTGACGGGGTTATGCCCCATCACGCCGCATGCTGCCGCACCAAAATAAAATTTCCATGCCGCTTGTGAACTTTTCGGAAAAGAAAAAAGAGCCGTGAAGGGGTTGGGGAAAAAAAAAAAAGCATGGTCAAAAAGATTGGTTTGCGCAAAAGTTGAGTTAAGGTTGCCCCACGGGAACTGACATACGCGACCAATTATCGCCTTGAAGTCTAAAATCCAGGATACTGAGCGAGGGTAGTCCAGAAAGATAAAGTGCACACTATCGATGTCGACCTTCAGAAGTTAGTGTAACTTCGTGGTTTGTCCAGCAAGGTCTGATGGGGGGAGGATGTCAGATTCCTGCAAAAGAAGGAAAAGGCCGACACAGGGAGGAACAGGACTGCAGAAGGACAGAAGTAACGAAGGACCACTCATCGAACGGAGAATTCTGGAGGAATAAAGCCAATGATTGAAGACATTGGGGGGAGACATCCTCGCTTACATACCGCCAATACTGAGTGAGAGACGAAAGAAAAGAGTTTCTTGTCAAAGACCAAGCAGCAGAGCGAATAAGAAAGAAGTTCCAAAGCAAGGTCAGGCACTGCTTAATCTCCCCATGAAGTAAAAAGAGGGCGCAGGGGGGCAAGCCGGGGGAAAAAGCACAGGAAAAGTGATGAGGGAATTAAGGTGGGTGTACCACCTGAAAAGGCCTGGGGCATGGCATCCACAGGGGTAAAAAATTCCACACCCTTTCAAGACCAAAGAAAGAATAGTGTATGGCGGATCGGTGGTGGGGGATTTTCCACAAAGACATTCTGGTCGCGAGACTGTGGCCTTTCGGAAGGTCGTCTTGCG
>Ga0179591_1335613_pt1 | contig 13948 bp, 17 predicted proteins | sample CZOMad2_1_08_16f_FD_182891 | JGI IMG/M metagenome (GOLD analysis project Ga0179591, IMG submission 182891) | Vadose zone soil fungal communities from Angelo Coast Range Reserve, California, USA - CZOMad2_1_08_16fungal (PacBio error correction) | ecosystem: Environmental > Terrestrial > Soil >...
GTGTCAAATGTGCACAAACGAAGGGAAGGTGCAATGGAGGGCGATGGTGTTCCGGGAAAGAATCGATCGAGGGGAGTTGGTGGGAGGAAAAGGAGGGGATCAGAAAGAAACAAAAAATGAGGCAGATTTCGGCGGAGTCAGGGCAATCAGAGACTTTCGACGGGGAGTAGCTAGACCTTGGGGGGGGGGAAAAATTTTTTGAAGATAAAGAGGAAAAGGGTCTTGGTTGCTATCTCAGCCCTCGAAGGCTGGAAAAAGCTCCGGAGAATCATGACGACCCTCATGGTTGAAAAAAAGCACGGTTTGGTGCCATAAATCAAGAATTGGGAGGGGGAGTCTTGTCGCCAAACCAGATTTGGCGGAACGTGGTCAGAAAAAACTCATATACATCAACGTTCAAAGAAAGGGAAAAAAGTCAGATTTGGTACCAGACAGGGGGGTGAGGGGGCGAAAAACAGAGATTTCGACAAGATCTGGAAGACCATCGGGGAAGCACAAAAGAAGGAAACTGTTCTCAGAGACAGGACATTCAGATACCGGAAAAAAAGAAAGACCTGGTTTTCGAGGAATGAAGGACGCAACACATTTCTGGGTCGGTCATGGGGTACACAGGGCAAGGTTCGGAGCAAAAAACCAGAAGGGAAAGGCTACGATGGAAAAAAGGAGATATTTAGGAAAAGAGAAGTAAGCCTATTACTTCAAAGAGCATGAAGTCTGACTTCTGCAGTGCGTTTTGGTAACTGTGCGTTGGTGAAGGGAGGGAAAAAGGGGTTGGAAAGAACGATAGAACATTAAAGAACAAGGGATGCGGGATACTTCCGGGAGGACTCAACAGTGTGAGGCGGGTACAACTGCAAAAAAAAAGGGAAAAGCACTATAGGGACGGCCGAGCGGTGGGGGTTGCAGAACTCAGGGATTGACTTTCGAAAAAGGGTTTCACACAGGGAGGACCTTTCCGGGGGGAGGGGGACATTGGGAGGATCGGGTCGATGACCAGTGAAAGGGGACTTCTCATAGAAAGAGAAGGCTGCCATCAGGCGGGCGAAAAGTAGGGAAGACACGAAGGGACAAGAGAGCTAACCGGCATTAGAATCAAAGTAAATCAAGAGTGCAAAGAAGAAAAGTATACGAGCTCTGATGGAAGATCGAAAAAACGACTGATACGCTGGATGTCTGAAGGGAAGGGAAACAGGAACATCCGCGGGAGAGAGGACCTAGCTGGGGGAAAAAGAAAAAAGACACTCTCGAAGGAAAAAAGTACCTAATAAGTTTGACAGAACTCTGGCGGGAAAAACTTTCGGGGGACGCCGCGGGCTGGTGCCCGCAACTTCGGAAAAAAGGCCGTAAGATGGATCCGCTGGGGGGAGGAGAAATCCCGGCAGTCTCTCAGGAGGGGGGAGAGAGGGTCTGCATGGATGATGTCATAAAAAGAGGGAGAGAAAAAAAAGTTCCTATGGGGAAACGAAATCGGCTATTAAAGAAGAAAAAAGCATCTTGAAGGGGATCAGTGACCTGTCATGCTAAACTTACAGGTCTATAGAGATGCCATCCATCTTTGCCGAGACAAAAAAAGGTACTTGGGCGCAGGTAATAGCTATCATTAGGGGCAAGTCGAAAGAGACGAGGGAGCAGGAAAAAACTAAAAGAAAAAAAAGGCCACGCAAGGAGTTGGTGAGGCAATATATTGCCGGGGATGGGGGCTACTGTTGGCAGAAGCCATTGGCAAATAAAATGTGAAAAGAAAAAACTTCGGAAGAAGTGATATGGAAGATTGAAATGGGGTATTTAGACAAGTATGGAAGCAGCCGTCGAACGAGTCAATTTCTTTAAAAAAAAAGAAAGCAAGACTAAAGGAAGGAGGGGAACCGTGGTGGGGGGAAGAGGGGAAACGAACAACTCGGAGGGTAAGCTTTGATGGATCAAGAAAAGCTTAAACGTGGACTCGAAGCGGCGGGGATGTGTGCGGTCGTTGGCCATGGGGGGGAAGGAAAAATTCCTGGAGAAAGAGAACAACCCCTGCCAGGGGAGGGTATCTCCAACCAATCGTCCAACGTCCGAAGCCGTACACAAAAAGTTTGTGTTTCTTACCTACGAGGGGAGAAAAAATGATAGGGGGGGGGGGGGGGGGTGGGGGGGGGGGGGGGGGTTCAGGATGAGGGTTATAGAAACCGCAAGGCGGCGGATCAAACGAATCATAGAGAGAAAAAAAAGAGTCCGCAATAGGGAGTTGTGTTACGTACTCTCTCAAAAAACACCTTCATGAGGGGACAAAAAGAAAAAAATCCCACACATCGATTGTTAGGTTGAGAGGAGAAGCATCGAAGAATCGTGCACGTTTACGAGTAAAAGAAAGATCACGGCGTCTAGGAGAACCAAAGGGAATTTTGGAAAGAAAAAAAGAACTAGTGCTGTGGAGGCATGGAAGCCAGAGAAAAAATGTGGTTTACGTCTCCCAGAAAAGACCTCAACTTCGTCCAAGAAAGAAAAATTAGTCAGGAGAAAGACCACAGGGAAGAAAGAAAAAACGTCTGTTAATAAACGGAGAAAATTTTGAGGCCCAGCTGGAAACAGGAAGGGGGGATCTGAGAGTCGACTTGATAAAGGGGTTTATTTCGAGGGGGAGGAGGATTGACACAATAGTGCGGGGAGAAGCCATCCACCTGGGCCCGCATCGCAAGAATTCCCAGGGGGAGTTCCACCATGGGGTGGCCTGCTGGAGACTTCCGCAAAGGAACGGTAGAGCCCATCATTTGCCCTCACATGGCGAACGTTATCTGGCAGAACGCTCCCAATAGTGGAATCGACGGGAATGAAAATGGGAAAAGAATGAAGTGGGGGGTGCTCTACCCTTTAGAAAGGGAAAAGGGGGGCACTGAAACTTGGGAGGTAAAGATGAGGGCAAAAGGAGATAAAAAAGGCTGTGTAGGGAAGGGGAAGACGAAAGGCAATGTAACGAAAGGAAGAAAGATGCGAATTTTGGCTCTCGAGGAAAAGATAACGGACCGATAAAACGGGGAGCCTCCTAATAGAAGGGGAAATCAATCCAAGAAAGGAGAAAATCGGCTTTCTCTCGCAACTGAGGGGAAGGAAATCTTCGGAATCTTGGGTTTCAAGAGGAAAAAAAACTCCCGGGCAACAAAAAGGAAAGGGAAAAAAAGGAAAAGCACATGTTGTTCAAGCTGGCAACAACTAGGCTTTGATCCACCTCTGTCGAGAATGTAGTCAAAGGTTCCAAAGACGAAAGCATCGAAAGCTAATGTCCAAAGTGAAGGTAAGACCGAAGTTTCAGGGGGAAGTCGCTGAAATGAGATCGAAGGGGCCTTCGTAATCCTTTTTGTGAATAATGCGGTTGCTGCGGTACGAATTAGGGGAAGACCGTGGGGTCTCATGGGAGAAGTCGTTGTGGGGAACTTCAAATGGGTCCAAGAGGAACAAAGGTTTATATTAAAAAGTCCCTTTGGGAAAATAAGACATAGACAGATTCCTCCCTGTCCCCCTGGAAAAAGCTACAGGGACATTTCGAAACATCGAAAGGAACGTCTCTAAAAAAGTGTTTGAAGAGATCATCCAAAAACGCAAAAGAACCAGGTTCCATTTCGAAGGGAAGAATCGTGCAGGGGGAAATCCGAAGGGTGTGTAAGAGGGAGTCGGGCGAAACATCTCCAAAAAGAAAAAAAGGGGTACCATCTTTAAGGAAGAGAGGGCAAAGCTCCAATAACGGAAGAGGGAAGGGGGTCATAGAAGGGAAGTGCCAGTGCCAGAGGCGGAGTTGAGAGGGCTGTACGTCGAAGTTTTCGGAAAGAGAGAAGAAATGGATTAGAAGCATTGGAGGATAAGAGGGCCTGGTGTAGCTTGTTTAGATTTGCTCAAAGAAAGGAAGTTTAGTAAACCTCGAACGAACAAAAAAAGTTGAGCCGATCCTCGCAAAATCTCTTTGGGAGAGAGGACTTTCCTGCGAGGGAGATACGCGCAGCTCCGGAGCTGGTTTGTTACACCTTTAGTAAAATTATGTAAGGGGGGGAACGATACGGGGAAAACATAGTTTCAAATGGGGGAGACCGAAAAAAAACGCGTTTAAAAGAAGGAAATATGTTTGCGAAGAGAGGTACGAAGTAAACATAGCATTACGAACGTTCCTCCATAAGAGGAAAGAGCGGTTGGGGGGTCTACATGCAGGGGGAGTATTGGGTCTCGGTAGCAACAAATGAAGCAAGATGAAGAAATATCAGGTTCAAAGGAGAAAAAGAATAACCAATCAAACAACAGAAGAAGACACTGCAAAAGGGCGTGGAGCAGGTACTTCTACAAGGAAAAGCCGAAGAAAACTGTCTGAGGAAGAAGGAAAGGAGTTTCGGGGTTATCCAGGGGAAAAAAGAACTCAGTAAGGAAGGAAGAGTTCAGGGCTGGGACAAAAAATGAAAAAAGAAGATGGAAGGAATACACTTGCACTGTACGCCGGGGAAAGGGACTGCCGAATGATCTCACACAAAAAAGAAGAGATAGGTGGGGGAAAAGAACCGCACTCCGGGCAGAGGGGTTGTCTGAGGGAAGGAGGGGGGGGGAAGGGAAAATCCGGAAATAGGAAGAGAGCCTAATGTTGTATTGGAGGGGGAAAGAAATCTAATCAGAGGAAAATGTGCCGTCGATCACGGACATTAAAATTTCAAAAGGGGTCCGGAAGGAAACTTGCTAAGGAAAAGGTGTTGGCAGACTCAGTGCGTTCGGGGGAGAGGAATCGAACGAAAAAACTAAAGGGCTGGGCCACCGCCATGTTTTAACCAAAGGGTGTTTCAAAGAAAAGAGAGGGAAATTTGTCATGGCAGTGGAGACAAAACCGAGGTAATTTCGGCGTAACGTTCGGACACCATCGAGAAGGAAGGAACTGTCGATAAAATTTGCAGAGCCGCAAGGGGGGTAGGGGAGGAAAAACTATCTACCAGAAATTACCAAAGGAAGCCAGAAAGGGAAAAAAAAAAAACAAGAAGTCTGGCAGGAGACTGTATCTCCTCAGAAAAAAAAAAAGTGCCGAGATGAAAGCTACCATGTGGCGAGGTCAATGAGAAAAAAAAAGTCTTTGGAAGGTGAAGGGGGAAGGGAAAAGCGGAGCAAGAAAAACGGCTAAGAAAAAAGATTTCTGAAGGGACTGAGAAGAATACTATATCAGGCAGACAAAACGTTCCTATTACGTAGTCATTGTAAAAAAAAAACCCGATGGGTGGAATGGTAGGGTGGGAAAAAAATTGGGACTCGCTTCTCTAAACCTGAAAAATCTTACTTTAAGTTAAGGGTCACGAAAGGAATAAAGATCAACTGGGTTCTTTCATGCCGGCACGGATGTCTCTTTTACAAAAAATTTCTGGGGGGGGGGGGGGGGGGGGGGGGGGGGGGGGGGGGGGGGTGGGGGGGGGGGGGGGGGGGGGGGGGGGGGGGGGGGGGGGGGGGGGGGGGGGGGGGGGGGGGTGGGGGGGGGGGGGGGGGGCCTTCACGCTGCATTAACACCTCATTGAAATGAAAGGGGAAGCGTAGTTGGGGAGAAAATCCTAAACACGAGTGTTGCTAGCCGGAGGACGACTAAAAATGGGTTTAACACTCGACCACTGTGGGTTCAATGGTAGCTATCAGGGAAAGGAAAAGGTATTGGAACAGGGTACATCTCAAGGGAGCATAAAACTAGTTCTGCCAGGGGGAGAAGGTACAAGAACAAGACTTTCGGAAAGACTAACCCGAGCAGTCGTAAATCCGCAAACAGAGCGTATAAAAAGCGACGGCGCTTGGAAATGTCGATAAAGCGAGCAGAACTTGTAAGAAGGATCTACCGCTTGGAAAGGATCTCGTAGGAAGGCCTAAACGTTGAAAAACGCAGGAAAATTCGAAAGGATATCCGAAATAATAAAAAGCTTGAAAAAAAAAATCGTGAAAACGTCGGGAAAGGGGACAGCCGACGTGGGGAGGGAAGTAGTGTGCCCTGCTTAAAGACCAGGAGACTACGTAAGAGCTCCGTTGGGGGGGAATCCGAAAAAGAAGTCTGGGAGTATAGGAGAGGGTCGTTGATGGAGGAGGGCATCCTTCTAGTGTACGTTTCAGTTTGAATTACGCGAAAATGAAGCCACAACTTATTTCAATCTCGAAGATTGTTACTCGTATTGCAAAGAGAGCAAAGAGCTCTCGCAGAGATAGGGTTATTAAAGAGAGAGATGTCAATCCGGAATCTACAGGGTAAGGAGGTAATAGTGTCACAAAGGGAAATCTTAGAAGGAAGAACGACTCTTGTGAGAAGTCAAGAAAGACCAGCCTTACTTATTGGTTTTGAAGGAAGAGATGGTCAGATTTCGGGGGAAAGAACTTGTGGGAACCGAAGCAAACAAGGTGTTAAATGCAGGCGGCTGAAGGAAGAGGGGATGGTTCGATCGGGAATGTTTTTCAGAAGTTCTTCCCTTAAGATTTCACTACAGGTGGAGGTCAAGGGAGTCGCCGATAGGAAGAAATATCTTAATTAAAAAGTGTGTGGCCAAGGTCTCACCTCGTCGAAGTTGGGGGGAGGAAGAAACCTACGAGAGAGGTTTTCGAAAAGGGAGTCCTAAGGGGGGGTTCGGGGAAGGGATAGGAAAGGTAGATCCGGGAATAACCCTGGCAGGGTTCGAAGGTCACAGACCGAACAGGGAGTAAAAAAGGACCCCATCAAGACGATGGGGGGGGGGGGGGGGCGTGAGGTCAGGAGTTATGGAAAGGGTAAAAAAAATAACGGGGTTGAAGAGGCTAAACCAGGGTAAACTAGGAGCGAGGGCTTAAGAATCACACAAGAGAAAAGCGAATGCCAAAAATCGTGAAGGGGGGGAGACTTATAGATCTAAACAAGAAACTTAGGAGGAGGGGGGGGAAAATAGAGAGGGATAGACTATAGGAGTGGGAAAAGGCGGTTCGCTGGAGGGGGGGGGGCTGACCAAACCACAAAACCAGAAGAAATAGCGCTCGTTCACCTGGTAACTCTCGAAACTTCTCGCAGAGCACGGCCGGGAACAAAAGGGAAAATTTAGAATATCGTCGTTGGGGAAGGGGGATCTCCTAGTGGGGGAGAGTTGGAAGGAAAGACCCTGCAGGGGGTGGACGACCTGATACCTTCCGCAGACTTCTGAAAAAAAAATACCAGGGAAAGCGACCAGAGGTGCTCCACGCTGTGGAAAGAAGGAAAAGCGATTTTTGCGTAAAGGCACAACCGTTTCCGTAAGAAATTGACTGCCAGATCGGGCGAGGGTTTCTTTCGACTGAAGTAAAAGATTCACTGCGTAGGTTTTGAAAACACAAAAGTGACATTCAAGATCCGGGATCCGTTACGTCCAATTTGGGGATTGGCAGGGGAGTGAAAAGGCCAACGTAAACGGTATCACTACCAAGAGAATATGGGTCCATCAACCAAGCAAGGGCTCCTTGGGTATGGCTCTGGGGAGCCCAATATAGGGGTTCTACAGGTCCTTTTGAAGAAGAAATTGCGAGAGAGAACTTTATATTTCGCGCACAGGGGGGTTTCGATCAAGAGTCAGGGCGGCGCTGGTGGAACTGCACGAACGAGGCAAAAAAGGAAAAACTTCTAGAGGGACAGCAAGATTGCTAATTTGGAGGAATGAAAAGGACTTGACAGACGGCGTCCGGGAACAATCAATGGAGATCCAAAAACAGGAAAAGGCCGGGCTGTACCGAAGGGGGCCATCGTCCGAAAGAGGAGGGTTCAACATCTGGAAACCTAACCAAAAGTCGCGCAAAAATCCAGCACGGGGGGGAATCGGGAAAAAAAGTATTCCGGGAGAGAGGGGCCTTCGAAGCTTGTTCAGGAAAAAAAAATTTCTAGTTTTGGTTGGTGCCAAAACCGGAGAGAGTTTCTCACAAAAAGGACTGGGGAAACTTTCTCGAGTCCGGGGACGCATGGAAGAGGAAAAAAGTCGGGACTTTGTTGAGAGACTGCTTGGAAATTTCCGTGCGGTGGATCGAATGGGCGAATTCAGTTTCCGACTTAAATAAGACTGAGGGAACGGGAGTAGTTAGGAAAATGATAGAAAAAAAAAAGGTCTAAAGAGGGGGCAGGCGAAGGAATCGGCAGTATCCCTGTCCAAAAAAAAATCGACAACGATACATGTCGAAACCCATGAGTCGAAATTCAAAAAAAAATTCTCTGGGGGGAGGGCATCATAAAACACCGACGAAACTGCCATTTCACGGGTTTGGCGAAAAGATTGCGGGGACCCTCCTAAAATGCCACTCAGAATTGCAGTCGGGGAAGGAATCTGCAATAAGAAAGTTTAATTGTAAGAGGGCAACAATTCCGGACAGGGACGTACAAGTAAGTTTAGAGAGCGATCCCACGTCTCAGAAAAGAGGGATGAAGTGAAGAGGCCTTTAAGGAAAGGGTAAAGAAAGGGGCGAATTTCGCGAAGAGGAACAGGGGCGGCGCGTTTAGAAAGGGGAAAACAAAGGTAGTACCCAAGACCGCAAGAAATGTTGTCAGAGAAGGGGTCCTCACGCAAAAAAAAAGTCTGGGAAAGAGGGGGGGAAAGACGGATCGGTCAAAGCCGCCGATAACTCGCAAACGAGGGGGGTGCCTTTCGGTGCGTTGACGATTAGTATGGGACCGATAGGGTAGAAGAGGTTCTGTGGGAGAAAAAAAAAAACGGGGAATCCAAGGGGGTATGCTCTGTGGGGAGAAAGAATATCAGACTCATCAGCGATAAGAACGGGGGGAAATAAATAGCGGGGGATTCCTTGACAAGAGTAGGAACCTGGCGAAAAGTATTGGCTAAAGGGGGACTATTGGACAGAATCAGAGTGCGAGATAAAATCCACGAACGCAAAAGGAGAAAGGGTCAATTTCTTAAAGACAACTCTAAGTCCCAAAATAGAAAAGGAAAGCTGAGAAACGAAAAGAACTGAGTAATTGGAGTGGGTAATCGGGGGATCCTATTGGGGGTATTTCACGGGAGAAAAAAGATCTTACGTCCGAATTAAGGGGTTCCAAAAGTAACAAAAAAGACACATTGACACGGGGAGGACTTCAAAGGAAAAAAAAATTGAAACCAGAAGGAAAGGAAAAAAAATAGTTAGGAGGAAAGAAAATGAAAAAAAACAATCATGGCACCGCACGAAGGGGGTTAAACGGGTTCAATGTGGGCGGCGTTCTGGTGTTAAGGATCGGAGACTGAAAAAAAAAAAGATTTTTGGGGGGTTAACATCAATCTTATCAAGGAAAAAAAAAAAGGAACAATGAAAGGGGCGTGGCGTGAACTCAACTCCCGTGATCAGTAAGGACATTTCTTTAAGAGATCTCGGGATAATGAAAGGGGGAGACCTCAACGGGGGGGGGGCATATACGAGGGAAAAGGGGAGGGGAAGTGGAAGAGCTCCTCTACAGATATGGCCCTGCTGAAAGTCTGGCAAAGTCGGCACCGGAGAAAGGCGACGTTTTGTGGGGGAAAAGTCCTCTTGTGATTGGTCGAAAAAAGAAGGGAAGGGGGCGGAACGTGACGTCATCGTAAAGACATCTTTCGACACAAAAAAGAAAGGGTTTGTAAACGTAGCGAAAAGAAAAAAGAAGATCGGGAAAAGGGATTCATAAAAAGAATGTCAAAAAAACAGAAAGCCGGCTCTGGGCGACTTTATCTCAGCCTGCTCAGAAAGAGAGATTAAGTAGTGGGGGGGTTTTGAGAAAAAAGAGCTCAAAAGGGGGTCTGTTCGTGTGGAAAATTAGAAAAGGATTAAGACCTAACAGCCGTCAGAAAAGATAATATTAGGAGGGAATTCCGATATAAAAATTTTTAGGGAAGAGGCAGGTAATCCGGGAAACATTAAAAGGTGAAAGGGAAAGTTTTTGCTTAGAGCTCGTAAAAAGTCCTTTTCAATAGGAAAATACTTTTCCAAAAGTGAGACTATATCCATGTAAAGAAAACTGTTAGAGCTAACAAGGGTGAAAAATATTGTCGGAATGTAACCTGCCTCTTCAAGGGGGAGAAAAAAGAAGGTGTCACTGTTAGGACGGAGTAAACAACATCGAAGGGAGATCCTTTGGCTTCTAAAAACATGGGTGGTAGGGAAAATGATCTGAACGTTAGTGGAGGGTTTCAAGGGGTTACAGGGATGGGGAAATCCGTCGCTGGAATTTTCACAGTACCGGAAGGAGCGAAGAGAAAAAGAAAAGAGGCCGGACAGTAGGGCGCATTTAAGTTAAAGGGAAAACGATTTCGCAAAAAAATAGACCGGAAATCAGGGGCCCAATCAAAAAAAAAATCTTCAAAAGGTAAAAAGGGGGGGAACGTCGGATTTGGTGCATCGAGCCGGGGACGGGGGGAGAGAAGGAAGGTCTTTGGATCTACACTTACTGGGGACAACAGACGGGAGGCGATAATTAGGAAAAGGACGTTGGAAAAAATACGAAAGGGGGAATAAAACCTCTTCGAGTAACAAAAAATATAAGGTTGAATCGTTCTTTCTGAACTAGGTACTCTAAACTAGGGGCTGGTGAAAAAGGAGGGTGTCCATGAGACGCCGCAAATATATTAAAGCATGGGACATGTACTATCGGAAAGCCAGGGCTCTGCAGGGGGACGTTTCTGGGCGTATTCAATTGATGGGGGGTGAGGAGGCATACGACAGGAAAAAAAGCCGGTCCCTATTGGAGAATTAGGGGCAAAAGGGGGGCGATAAGATCCTAGGAGGAGGGAGGATGTGGACTCGTCTGGAATGAAATAAGCTCTCTCGCCGAAATCGGGGGGGGGCTTACATAGAGTCCTAAACGTTAAATCTAAAGTAGAAAGCTCGAAATAAGGAGGGTCCAAGAAGGACGGCCTTCGAAATCCGACTATTTGAAACGGGGAGCCAAGAGTCAACGAAAACATCGTCCAATAGGGTTTAGGGAAAAGATTTCCTATAAGGAAGACCGTCAAGGGGGAGAAGGACATGCAGCAGGAACCAGTGGCTCTGCAGTCGGAAGAAAAGGAAATATGGACGAGTCCGGAAAAATGGGGAGGGAGGTGGACGTACTCTTGCAGGAAAAGGACGAAAAGACAGCTTCGAAGAAAAGAAAGGATTTCTGCAAGATATGAAATCCTCATAGAGGGAAACGGTGTGTCAAGAGGGAAAGGGGGGCACTCCTCGGGTTTGAATCATAACGACCGAGAGAAACCGAGTCTCGAAAGAACTTTGTAGAGGGGAGGCCATAAAAGGAAAAGGAAATAATCCTGGGAGAAAGGAAAAACCCACTGCCGGTTTGATATGAACGGAAAAAGGAACCCAGAGAGTTTTTCAAAGGGAAAGACCGTCAAGGACGGGTTGGAGGGATCGAAAGTGGTCTCGGAGAAGGGAGACTTATCGGAAGTGGAGGATCTGGAAACTTCTAACGGGAGGGGGGCTCTTGATAAAGAGAGAAAAAAGAGATGCCTCCCTGTGCCGATGGGGGGGATCTCACTACAACGGGTAGTAGAAGAAAGAGTACTTCAGCACCCCCGGAACTAGGTCGGAGCAGGGAGAGTATTTGGGGAGGCCCTAAGAATGATCGTGAGGGGTATCTCTCGAGAAAAGAAAGATCACGGGGAAAAAAAAAGGGGGGGTGTCGCATAAAGAACAAAAAGAGCTTGGGGGGGGGGGTGGGTGTGGGAAAAGGTCTAGGGGTTTAAAACGAGAGTGAAAGAGAACTTCATTTGGGGAAGGAGAAAAAAAAGAACCTTACTGAAGGAAGGAGGGCAAAAGGAGAAACCAAGTGACGCCGTTCGCTACGGCAAGGAGAAAATCGTGGTTTGATTCACCGTAGCATGGGAGGACATCTTCACACCCTTTAAGAAAAAGAAAGGCTTGGGGCATAAGAAGGGCTATAAAGGGGAAGGTAAAGTTCGATAGGGATTCGTCCCGGCGCGGGAGGGATGGCAATCCAAGGGAAGCATCAGTCCAGAGGATTGACCTCCGTGCAGGCGTCACAGGGATGTTGGGTGGTCATAGCCCAACGGCGTGGTACCTCACCGCGGGGGCATCTGGGGTAAGACAACCAGGAGACTGTCGCCGGGTAAAGTTCTGGGAGAGGGGCGAAAAACAAAAGATTCCGGATTACTGACTAATAGTACAATGAGTCGAAAGAGGACTTTAGGAGGAGCGCCCGATAACCGGTTTAGGGCCTAAAGATGAGGGATCAACAAGAGGAAGTCAAGGCATTTCATGTCGCGACGAGTCACCAGATTTAAGAAGAGTGCCAAGCAATAAAGGTGTCTAATTGCGATGAATGATCGAAGCTTCGGAATCTAGGCTGCCAGTAAAAAAAGATAATGTGAAGAAATCAAGCCACTAAAGGAAAAAATGGGCCTTGCGCTAGGCACGGGTGAGGGAACATCGGGTAGAATCCACGAAGCGGTTTCCAGCCAATCGGGACCGAAAAGGAGACCAAGAAGGCGGTTCAACCACCGAAATCCAAGAATTGGGGGAAAAATGGTCAACCAGTAGGATGGATCTCCGCTGATCGAGACGGGAGAAATGTAGATGGTTAAGGGGGGCGAATTCAAGCCAGCGATCCAGCCTTGGGGGTAAGTGACTGTAAAGAGGTCCTTTTCTCGGGCCCTGGGAGGAAAATATCTACAAAAGCAGCGGCCGGGAGTAAAGCAATTTTGGGATTGAAGATAGGGGGGGGAGTCTTTTTGTTTCAAAACGGGTTAAAACGGTGCGTCAATTGAAGGGTGGGGGAAAAAGGGGCGGCCGCCCCAAAAAAAAAAAAAAAAAACAAAACCCAACCCCCACAACAAAGGGGCTATGCCTCGGGGGGGTATACCTAAAAATACCAGGTGACAATAAAGGAACGATGACAGGGTATCCACATTTCCCCAATTGACCTCTACATGGTCTATCCTTCGAAAACAAGGGTCGGCTGAAGGGCAACGTCTACTCCACTATTCGGCTTGTTGGTAATGTGAGGAAGCTACACAAAGAGAGAAAAAGTTCATGCCGGGGTGCGAACAGGGGAGTCAGTGGGGAAACCAAGAAAAACCGACAATGTGGGGTGTCAAAGAATAATGTCATCTTTCGGGCAGAATCTTTAAGGGAACCCCCAACGGAGGAATAACGTTACGTTACAGTTTAGAGAATCAGGACCCCACCCTTGCCTGGCAGAAATCGGGGTCTGGAGTTGGCGTACGTGGACTTCCATCGTCAAGGGAGGGGGGTTCTAATACATCGAAATAATTCTCGAAGTTCGATACTGGAGAATGGGGGTAATAGCCATTGTGGAGGGGAGAAAAAGGGCTCCCGGGGGTAAACATCTACCGACAAAGGTGTGGGGGAATCGCCATTGATCTCGAAAAATTGTGGCTTTTGAGCTATCCTGAGAGGCTGAAATAATTGAAAAAGGTATCTGGTTTGGGAACCTTTCCTTTGAGGGAGAGGGGGATGAACCGATCGTTCGGGGAAGAGGGAAGGGGAAAAGCGACCCGAACAACAACTGCGGGAAAAAAGACTTGACAAAGGGGGGGGGCTCTTTGAGAAAACGATCTTTCTCGGAATCGACATGGGACGAACGTTCGCAAAGAAATAGTGAAGGTTTGGGACAATCCCGACAAGATTAAAATTAGATTTAGGGACCCTTCTCGGTAGAGGGGGTGGAGGGAGATTGCCAGAAGTTTTCACAAGAGTAATTGCTAGAAAACCACGAACAGCATCTGAAAAAATGTTCGGAGCAAGTAAATTCCTCACGGCCCAAAGGAAAGGGGGGCAGCCGGATAAAAATTGGGCCAAGAAGGGATGCAAGTTGTCAAGTTGAACTTGTGTGATCAAAAAAAAAAAAAAAAAAAAATTTACATGAACCTATGAGGTCAAAACCATACAACTATCTGATCAGAGGGCAGGGGCTTGTCCACCCAGGAAAAAAGAATAGACCTGAAAGACATTTCAATGAAAGCCGAAAAGGGGGAACGGCGTGAGAATTGGGAACAGA
>Ga0179591_1187890_pt1 | contig 13947 bp, 14 predicted proteins | sample CZOMad2_1_08_16f_FD_182891 | JGI IMG/M metagenome (GOLD analysis project Ga0179591, IMG submission 182891) | Vadose zone soil fungal communities from Angelo Coast Range Reserve, California, USA - CZOMad2_1_08_16fungal (PacBio error correction) | ecosystem: Environmental > Terrestrial > Soil >...
TCTGTGCCCGATCGGGAAAATTCAAATCGAGGCCGAAAAACGGCGGCAATGGGGGAAAAAATCATCGGACCAGCGGAGGATCACGACATGAAGCTGTCCCGAGGGTAAACAGACCAACCACGGTTGGGAATGTGGGAAAAGGGGGTGCTTGGACCTGTCCCTACAAAGAGAAAAAGACGTCCGTCCAAAGGAAGCACGTCATTCCATCGAAAAGAAACGAATGTTGAGAAGAAGGGTGTGGTCTAGGTTCACCAAGGGGGTAGGTGGGGGGTTAAAGACTTTCCATACCAGAGGGGGGAAAAAATGTGTTGTCAAACCAGGGGACGAGGAGGTCTTGCAAGGAAGAAACAAGGACCGGAGGGATCAATGGTGAAACTGAAAAGATGGTGGTCCGGGGACACCAGGAAGAACCTGCGGGGGGCGTTGACGAAGAACGGAACATCAAAGTGGAAAAGAGAAGCAGCGGGCACTTTGAGTCACCACGGGGGGTGCCGAACGACATCGTCGATGCGGCAAGGGGACAGGGGAAATACCGGAAAAAGCTAAAAAGAAAAGCGAAAGCAAGCCGGAAAACTAACGCCGCGAAAGGCAGGGGTTGGTGGGCCTTTGTGCTAAGAAAGAAAAAATGGGTACCCCCGGGGGAACGAACGCGAAGCCTGTGGTAGGGGGGGGGTAAAAGGAAAAAGAACAAAGCAGCGTCCTCCACGGGAGATCCACGGCTCCTGACCGAGGGATCAACCAGCCCCGCAACAGGGGGGCAATAAAGGTGGGGGACGGGATTGTGGAATTTTTTTTTCGGGGTGAGGGAAAAAGACGAGGAAACCAATAGAACTATCTCAACGACGGTGGAAATGGAGGGGGGGGAGGACACAAACCTGTCCGCAAAAAGATGGGGGAGTTGGTCTGCGTGAGCAGGAGTCCATCGTCGCGGGGGGTAGGGTGTGGAGAAGGGGAAGGGGGTCGAAAATTTTCCTAAAATCGCGCGGGGAAAAGGTAAAGCAAAGGAAAGGGAAAAAGGTACGGCTACAAACGACCCCCGGGGCGTTAGAGTGAAGGTCGAGGAGAAATCGAGAAAGAAAAAGAGCAAGTAAAGGGTGGCCTGGGGGGCGAAGGCAATTTATGAAAATCGACTGCAAAGACGGGCCACGGGAGGGGATGGCATGAACGAGGGAGGGGCAGCGTGGAAGCCACAAACTCATGGGGGGGACGAGGAAAAGTCAGTTTATGAACGCACTCTTGGCTGGGAAAAGGTTTTTGGGGGGGGGGCGGAGGGATAACCGCCTGACCCGAGCGTGAAACGAGCGTGCCCTGAGTATGGGGTATCAGGGGGGGTGCCACTGCCAACAAGTGAGGAAAAGGGAGAATCCCTGGTGCGGCATGCTGCACAAGGGATCCCCCAGGGTGGTTGGGAGGCAGCATTTTGATTAGCCGGGAAGCCATGATCGGCCGGGTTGGGAACAAAAAAGGAGAGGGATTCCATAAAGGCGCGGACCATGGATGAAAAAAAGACGGCTGGGCAACCGAAAAAGGAACGGTTGGTGTAAAAGAAGTCAGGGACAGGGGGTGAGAGCAAGGGGGGGGGGCAAACGAAAGACCAACCCGGTGTTGCAAAGGGCGAACGACGGAAAAAATCTGTCGCCCAAGAAGGGAAACAAAGTGAAAAACGGCTTGTGGAACGAAAACGGCCAGGGGGTAGCGGTAATGGGGTGGGGTCAATCGGGCTCCAAAACATTAAATCAGATCCAAAAGGCGAGAAAGTATGGGCGGGTTACCAGAAAGAACCGGCAGGTCTTGGGAAGGTCTGGGGGGGGACATGGGGGGGGGGGGGGAAAGAAAGAGATCGAAGGAACCAACAAGTCCGGCAAAGGTATCTGGTTAAACGGCCAACGTGTCCGATAAAACACGTCTGAACTGCTGCTGGAGTTTGCACTACACGGGAATGACACAATCAGGACGGGGGGGCAGAACTACAGGAGGGTCGCTTTAGAAAGAAACGACCCTGAAGGTAAATCACCCTGGTCAAATCTACTTTGAGCTAGGGCAGTGGCTGGTTTTCTCAGGAGTAAAAACGGACCAATGTCCAAACTTCGACAGGCAAAAAAAAGTGTGGGCGGAATTGGAAAGAAGAAGGACAAGAGGGAATGTTCAACTGGATCACAAAACAAGGGTTCTGGGAACATAGGGTGGTAGGGTGGTAACCCCTCACAGAACTGTAGGACGGAGCCCTCCCGGAAAACGGACCTTTCCTTAAAACAAAGGGGGAGGGGGCCAATACAGAAAAACGGGACGGGAAAAAAAAGGCAAATCGCAAACAGGGGAACCACTTGGTCACGACCCCACCACCCCCAAAACGGGGAGAGAGGAAATCCTCCTTTCAAACGCAAAACTAAGGAAAAACCTCGGTCCCGGGTAAAAACAGGGACACTTCTGAAGAAAAAGGGCTGCCTGTAACGGAGGTACACTGTTCCCCGTAAGGAGGACTTGCCCGTGCTGCGATCGGAAAATGTACACAAACGGGAAAAAAAACCAGGGAGGCCCAGTCGCCGAGCTTCTGGGAAAAGGAAAAAAGGGAAGCCCAAGGGCTGGTTCCTTCTAAATAAAGGAGACATAACCGGCACCGCGAATGGGAGAACAACCACCGGTGGGAACTCTGTTATGCGAGTGACACCGGGGACTAAGAGAGATAACCACCGAAACATAAAGTCGGGGTTCGATTGACCAGGCGTCGGGGGTGGGGGAAACTGGAACATCTCTGTAAGAAAGAAACACATCGATAACGGAACGGGGGGAGTTGTGACCACAAGAAAAAAATGGCACTGCGAACACAACCCAATCCGAACTCGAAGGGACACAGTGGGGAAACGCTTTGCAAATGGAAAGGGAAAGAGGCAACAAACAAGAAGGTCAGACAAGACATATCCTTAAAGGCACTGACCACAATGAGAAGGGCGAATCACCCGCCGATAGGAAGGGGAGGAAAAGGGGGGACAAACATTCCACACTCGTAAAACGGAGCAAAGGAAGTGGGACGGTTGGGGTAAGAGACAACGTCAACATTCTGTCGAATCATGAATCAACTAAGTAAAAAGGAACCAACCTGGACTCCGGCAAAAAAGACAGTCGAGGTTCGCCAACACGAAGTTTATATCAGAGGGTGGGGAAAGAAGAAGGGGAAAAGGAAGACGACTACTCTTTAAATGAAGGCAGATTTTACGAAGAGCGATCACATTTTCCTGACTGAACTAAGGAAAGGGTAACACGAAAGTTCCAGAAGCAACAGTCTTTTGTAGGAAGGGGAACCAAATATCAGAAAAGGGGTAAGGGGAGGGGTGGGCATGCCACGCGGGTTTAAGTGGGGGGGGAGAGACTGGGATTAAAGGCGTAGAAAGATCCAAAACGCAAGCTTTAAAAAAGCACAAGCCAAGGTGGAACCAGTCACCCATGGACAAGGCTACGACGGCTCCAGAGGGAGACAAAGACGCCTTGCATCACAAAGCAGAGAGGAACGGGGACAGGAAGATCTGTGGCAAGAGACTATAAAAGACAAGACAAGTAACGAACGGCAAGGAAAAAGGAATCGACAACGAGTGGAGGGGGTTAACGCGGAAAAAAAAACTTCCTAGGGCCCGCATTTTAAAAAGTCTGAAAACGGGACGTAATTTCGGAATAGCAGAAAAAAGCAGTTGGGGAATTACGAACATGGCAGGTTTCCAAGGAGAAAAAAAGAGGACGGTCACACAAGGAAAACTCCGGGCTGCCCGCGAGAAGGAGAAAACAAGAAACATCTTGCAAACCTCCAAAGGGGAGGAAAAAGCCCGGCCTGGTTGCATGACACCGCAAAAGGGACTAGGGAACGGATTTCGCCGACACAATGCGGGGGCAAGAAGAATGGCACTACAACAAAAAAAAGAACGGGACTGGACGAGGACACTTAGTTAAAGAGGATAGGTCTCGGCAAACCGCATGCTCTAATTGCAAGAGGCTGTTTGCAAGAAGTCCTCTAGGGCATCCAAACAAAAGGGCCTATGGGACCTTTGGGGGGGGCAGGAGGAAGGAATGGGGTTCACTGGGTTGGAAGAGGCCTCGGGGAAAGGGTTCCCTTTTGGTCAGGACCGTTTCCGGAGGGGGAGGAATGGGTAGAGAGAAAGGGAACAATGGGGGACCTGGGTCGTCATCCAAAAAAGAAGACTCACTAATGAAAAGGGGTCGGGGGAAACATTGGGTGCAAAGCCAGACTAGGTCATTTGAGGGGGAAATCCGAGTTTTTGGGAAGGGTTTGTTATTGGACGAGGAAAGTTTGAAGGGCAACTTGAATCCAACTAGGGTTGATGTCCTAGCGCTTGTCGGGGGAAGGGGGGACAGGGGAGTGGAGGACGTTGACTATGTGACAATGCCTCATTTGGGGGGGCAGGTTGAAGAATGTGGAGGTGACCATCCGCACCAACTTCACCTAATTCCAGGTCAAACCACATTCCAATCAGGGGGCAACCCCTTGACCTCGATTGGATTAAAAGATGTGGGGGTTGACAAGCAAGGAACTTATGTTGGGGGGGCGGAGCACATCCTAGGGATAATCGTATGAGGGCAGGAAAGGACAAAGGATCTATTGTCGAAGAGTTTGAAAACAAAAGATATTTGGCCAGATAGTCGTTTGGGGGGGGGGGGCTTTCAGGGTGGTAAGTCTGGGGGCGGGCTTTTAGGAAGAGTCACTTAAGTGGGGTCGGTTGAGTGACCCCTCGCCTTAAGAAACAAATGCTTTCAGACTTGCCATTTCAGGAGAAATGTTGAGCTTGGGTACTGTCCCATCATTCGGACGCCGAAGCGTTTGATGCCGACCCAAGAAACCCACAGTCACTGGGCGTTGCATTGCCGGGAAATAGAGTGGAGCGACTTTGCGAGGGATTTGGAAATGAGGGGGCGAAAGCCTATTAGTATCCATTATCTGCGGGAAAGGGCGGACAAGGGTTTCAGGGGGAACGCTTTAAATTCTTCGGGGGCGTTAGGGGTTGGGTGCAGCAACTGTCGAACGGATCAGATTGCTCTGTAAGCGAGGAAGCTGTCCAGTAGTATGGACATCTTGTGAGACAGGTGGGTGGGCCGAGGCTGGGGAAAAAGTTGCGTGGGGGGTAACACCACCAAGCGGATATCGCAGATGACTCCAACGAATAATTGAGACTGCGGAAAAAAAACAACCATCAGGAAACAAAAACACGGGGCAACCCCTCGACAGTCAATTGGGAAAATTACCCTGAAGCGAGAGGTCGGGTCAGTTCCCTTAAAGCCTTCGTCCATCACGAGGGACACAGGGACACCCGTGGGGCGGCATCGCACAGTGAGCTAAAGAGAAACCAAGGCGCACGGGGCTGTTCTTTTGTCTGGATTGGTGGGTTTGTGTGGGTTGGGGGTGTGGGGGGTGGGTACTCTCCCCGTACGTGGGTGTCTTGTCCTTCCTGTGGGGGGGTAAGGGCGGGCGTGGGGGTCCCATGGGGTGTGGGGGGGGTCTGGAACTCGTGTAGCCGGCCCTTTGGACCTTTACGCAGCGTGGTGGGGGGTGAGGGGGGGGGGGGGTGGGCGGGGGGGGGTGAAAGCTGCGAGGAATAGTTCTAATGGTGCTAACTTTGTTTTTTTGGTTTGCCAAGATGTGTAAGGACAGAGTCTGAAATCCAACTTTTCATATCTGCGACGGAAGACGGGAAACAACTCTTCATCCATCCCGGGTGCAACAAGTACGTGCACTATCTAACTGGCCAGGCCAGGGAAGAATTTCCGGTCAAAGGTAGAGAGTGAAGTTATACTCGTTTATGCGTTTGCCGAGAGGTGTACCCTTTGTTGAACTCGTGGTGACAACGATTTATTAGGCAAATTCTGAGAGGGAGTCCAACAGCAAGACTAGGTAAGGTTAAGGTCAGGCCAGACCGTACATAAGAGAGATATTAAACCGAGAACGTAACACGACACCCGAAAAAAAGTACCACTAAAGGTTGATCAGGGGGGGAAGATGGTGTCCTGAGGGGGCCAATAACTTGGGTACCTGAAGCGGGATTATGCGGGTCCAACCTTTTGAACTGGGTGGATCTGTGAAGATGCATCGCGCTGACATGATACCAGACCATTAAGTCAGAAGGACGGTCAAAAGAGAGAACTCGTCAATGCAGTCACTGGCCCAGGAAAGGGTCCCGGGGCGTGAAAGAAGAAAAACATCCCCGACCTCGGTGGGTACAACCACAGGCGGGTAGATGAATGTGGGGGTTGACGGCTTGGGTCGAAATCGCATTGGGGAGACGAAAAAAAGAAAATGCTCCTAATAAAAGGCAAGGCCAAACAATCTTCTTGGGGGTTGGCACCGGTTTTGTGGGGATGTGACTGGATGAGTGGGAACAGGGAAAAGAACACAATCTAAAAAAGTTCAGGTTGCGTTTCGACTACAGAGGGGGCAGCCTTCCCTCCAAGTGAGAGGATCGGCACGGTTGAGCCTTATAAAAAAAATCCAAACTCCAGGACTCACACCTGAGAAGAGGGGTCAAAGAAGAACACTCCTACGGACTTGGACCTAGGGTGCGTGCAGGTTCGTCTGGGGCGTCGAAGTTGTTCCAAAAGAAAGAGGTTGTGGTCTTTGCGCCAGCAGCCAATCAATGCTAGGAAAAAAAGAAGTCTGTTGTCTTTGGATTGTGCCCCACAAAGTAAGGGTTGTCCGGCCCAAAGCCCATCATTCGAGGGGGTGTTCCTCGGGAAAGTCCAAAAGGGGCCCTAGCCGTCGATGACAAATGAACTACCAACTGACGGAATCGGTCTTATGCCACTGAATACAAGGGGAAAAACCGTGGAGGAAGCTCCCAATCGACGCTATCAAGACGGCTGCCTCCTAAAATTTGCACTAGCACAGAAGGGTGGTTCAGGTGTGGCCCGTATCCCATCTGACCTACAGCCAGAAACCCCTTCATCGGTTCCTAGAGCAGTGGGGTCAAACCCCAAACACGGCTGGGAACCCAAAAAACCAGGCACGCTTTCGGCATCACAAAAACTTCCTGGAACCCCATCCCACCGGAAAGAAGTGCCACAACAAGCGAGGAACAGGCGCCGAACCGGAAACAAAAAGGGGGGGGCAAGGGGTGGCTTTGAAAAGTGTCCAGTGAGGGAAGTTGTTGGGTCAAAACGTCAGGCTCACAAAAGGCCGGACAAAAGCCAACCATGGTAAGAAGTACTCACGGTCGGAGTTTCAGCAGAACTGCACCGAGAGACAGCTCGAACAGAGTCTCCACTTTGAACCACCGTAGGGGGGGGGGCCCGGGGGACTTTAGGAAGAAAAAGGACTCGTAATGGTACACCTGGGTGCAGAACCGGGAAACGGAGAATTAGTCCAACTTTTTCATTGTCCTTTGTGCCTCGTTCGGAGAGGGAACGCCTCTCCCAACCCCCGCCCCTTTCTCGAGCGTGAACTCCTCCCCGGGTGGTTGCCTGAAATGGAGAAGGGCGAAGCGGTCGAGAATCCAGGACTCCCCTGCACGAAATGTTTCTCTAGTGTAACGTCCGAGAAGGCGAAGATCCCCAAAACAGGGGACTGAGACTCAGGACTGGGGAGGGGGGACCGCACAGTTCAAACAGCCCGCCACAAAAAGTTCACCTGATCAAAAGTTCTACCTACATGGGGGCAGGAGGGCTGTAGTGCTGTCGGAGCTACTGTCGGGGCCTTTCTAGGGTGTCTAGAGAGGGAAAAAAGCCCCTGGTACTTAAGACATCTCACTACGAAATTGGGTCCCTCAACGGGGCTTCATGGTCATGCGTGCCGGGGGGGTTAAGGGGGAGATTCCTTTTGTTTACTAGTGATCCCTACCAAGGGACATGAAAACTCGAACTTATCGTAGGGGGGGACTGGGCCGCCTGGGGGAGAGACTGGAAGGCGGTGAAAAAAGAGAACTATTTCCCCAACACCCGAAAACTCCAGCCCAGGTCGCCGAGTGTCCGCAGGACCAACATGCTGTACCGGAATCGACTAGTGTGTAAGTGCCACTTGGTGAGGGACAGACTGGAGCTTTGGCGTAGCAAAGGTGGGGGGATGTGCCTGGGGAGGCGGAAATCACCGCCCTCGTGATGAGCGAAGGCGCTCACCACCAAACATGGCTCTTAGGAGGGCCGATTCCGCACCATTGCGGCATGGGGGGTTCTAGGGGTTCTTCTTAGGAATTCAGCTCACATGCCATATGGGGGGGGTTTGGCCCATACAACGGGCTTGGGGGGGGTTATCCAAAAACGTGTCTTGTGTAGAAGAACCAGTAACAAAAGGGGGGAGGAAAATCAGACACGGTTTTGGGACCCAACGATTTCCTGAAACCATTAGGTCGTAGGACATTCCCTATTGGTGGGAATCCCACTAAATTCATGATTACAGCAACGGTAAACTCAGAAAAAACGAAGACACACCTGTGTGGGATGAGTGGGGGAGGCCCCCAACCCGAGTGGGAATCACTTGCTGTAAGTCAAGTCTTTCCTGTCCGGGGGGGAACAGTGTCGCGCATCTAAAAAGTAGGAAAGCCCGGACATACCCCAGAAGTCCCCATCCCGGCTTCGGGGGGACCATTTGAAATGGGGAGAGGGGCACAGAAGCATCGAAAGAAAACAACCAAAAAAAAACTGAAAGAGAGAAAGTAGAGAAAAATATATGTTTCCCAGCTCCCCCTGGCCCATCGATGGGAACTAACTTGGCCTGTCAAAGGGGTTTCTGGCTAAATACCAGATGTAGAGGCTCACTCACGCTTCCGTGAACGATCTGGTCTCCAAGCCCAAGTTGGGGGCAATTGGGCAGTGCCGGGGGTCAGAAACTTCCCTGTCTGAAGAGGGGCCGCCCGAGCCTTGGCCCAGCTCACTGGGTACCAGCTGTAAACGAAGATATTTCGGGTGACATACCTGGGGGGTTTGGGAGACACGGGTCACCCGGGGGTCGTTGTTACAAGGGTACCCAGGAAAGTCGTGTTCCAAAAGGCTTGTCCGGAAGGGGCTGCATGCGGAAATACAGGTCCGCTGAAGGGCCCCTTTTTATGGAAAAAGAGAGGTTGGGGGTCCTAGAAGCGGGGGGGGGTAACCTCTTGAATTTGGAAAGGGAACAAGAACGTCACAGACAACGGGTGGGGGGGGGGGGAAGAAGCCGCTCAGTGGCTTCCCGTTCTGAGAGGGGACATCAAGCATCCTTAGATTCTGGTAAGAAGGGGGGGTGTGGGGGTTCCTTGGGGAAACGGCACTCCACTGAAGGGGAAAGCATCAGTCGTCAGAAGGAAGAAAACCCACAGGACTAGGATGCTGCCAAAGGGACCAAAGAGTTTTCGGGAAAAGTGAGCGAGACCTGGGACAAGACAGTTACAATGAAAACAAAAGGCGTGGCGGTCACGGAACGAGGACGCTGTTGGGGTTAAGCATCGTTTTGGGTAACGCAGATCCCTCAAACGTCCGAGGTCCCGGACCTCCTCCGAAAAGGGGACGGTAGAACAATAGGTGAAGAAAAAAAAGGGGTAACTCTTTCGAGAATTAATGCGAGAGGTCAATTACTATCCTCAAAGGGACTTTTGTTTGAGAAAATGCTTTTATTACCACGCCTGACCTCACTTGTAGGGAAAAGGGAGGCTATGTCCTGTAAAAGTTCATTTCTTCACCGAGGTGGGATTTGCCCTCTTGGTGGTGGGTTAGATAGGTCTGTAAGTAGACCGTGGTCACAAGAGCAGCGGGCATGCGCAATTGGGAGACAGAGATACTGGGGGCGACTTGATAACTTAAGAATACCTGCCATGTGAAAAACGTTGCTTTTAAGGAGGGACGAAAGAACCGCAAGAGACCACTCCTGGGAACCCTGGTCGGGTGGGGCTCAAGAAAGGTGGAACGGCACTCTAAGGCACAGACGGGCCGGGAAAAAAAGGGCGAAAGCCGCCGACCGGGAAAAAGAAAGAGGTTGCCGGCGCATTGGGGGCCCGCCCGGAAACCGTCGTGAAATGCGAGCTGCGGTGACTTTTGAATAGCTTTTTGGGGGGGTGGGGCGAAAGGCGACGAGGAACAACACGGCTGGGGGCTCTTCGGAGGGGCGACTGGAGAAATTGGTTGAAGACCCGCCACTAGGCGGTCCTCTACACGTTCGGCCAGTCCTGCTCTACTTACTTGGGGGGTAAACGCAGAACCTCCAGGGGCCTCGAAGGCCGGCAGCTATAGCCAGTGAGGGGTGGTGTCGCTAGTGGGACGAGCAGCATCTGCGAGGCTAAAGGTACACCCGGATTGTACGCCCATTGACAAAAAAAACTAAAGGGGCTGGGGGGGGGAGAGAGGCTGGCCGTGACAGACCTTTATGTTGGGGGTCGGAGGACCATACAACCTATTGTGTCAGAGTCGACGAGAATCTATCGGCTAACAACTCAAGACGACCATGGTCTATGTGGCCTCATAGGGGGGGGAAAAAGGTGGGCTCCGGTTTGAGAATAGAGGGCCGACACGTGGGGGGGGACCCGTAATCATCGAAAAAGGAGAGAGGGCAGGGCAAAACCAGAAGGAGGGTAATGAAGGACCAGGGACAGGACATGAGCTAGGGGAGGAAGTCTTTTCCTACCAAGGAATAGGCCAGAACCCCAGATTGAAAAAAAAAACGCCTTTTTTATGGAAGGGTTAGTCCACGACCGGAAATGTCGTGAGTGGTCAAGGCTGAAAGTAACAGCAGTACGGGGGGTTAAAAGTACAACCTATTCGAAAGGGAAAGAACAGAAGACCTCCCTGGGGGAATACGGAAATGAAAAAGAAAGGCTGGTTCCTCTTGGGGGGGGACAGGGAGCAGGGGGCGGTTCGGCAATAGTCCTTCCCGACTGGCAAAAAAGGCGACAGGATCAACACCCAAGTTGAGAAACGGCTCGACTTCTGTTGTAATACGGAAAGGAAGCAACTTCCGGGGAAAATGGGGGAGGCGAAAATCAAAACGGAGTGTAGGTGTCACTCCAAGAAATCGGAATCCGAAACCGTATCTTCGGAACGACCGTTGGGGGGGAACGGTAAAACAGAACTTGTCTTCCGGAAAGAGGACACCAAAGGCCAGGACCGAAATAGAGCGGGGTCAGCCTTAACTGGACAGAAAATCTGATCGTGTTCCATTGAGAGAGTCCGGGAAAAAAAGAAGGGGGTGGGCAGGGGGAGAAGGGTTCCTGTAAAAGAAAGACGCGGAGGTAAGACGGGCTGACGCTTCGAAAAAAGGGTTCAAAAACAAAGTGGGCCGCCCCATCGCCGAGAAAAAAGGGTTCTCCTGACGGGGGGCCAAGGCTTTGGAAAAAAAAAAAAAAAAGGGAACCTACAGTACTTTAGCAAAAAGCCGCAACGCAAGTGGCCGAAAAGGAAAGACCGGGGCTGTGACGGCTGTTAGGGAAGGCTGTCAGTCACGTGGGATACAAAAGAGAGAAGAGAAAAGGTCCTGGGGGAAAGGGATTCTCTGTGGTGCAAAAGAGAAAATAAAATGTGAGCCATCTGACGCGAGGCGGTGTGCGTTTTGTGTGGAAAAAAAGGGGGAAGGCAGCGGATAAAACAACTGAGAAAATCCAGAAAAAAACTCGAAAACGGACTGCAACCTCGGGGCAAAAACAGATACTACCGGACAAGTGGCTATGAAGACCCCATACTGACTACCGAGGCCTGTCAAAAGAAAAGCACTGTTACCACCCGTCTCGCAAAGCGATTCCCGAGCACTACTTGAGGGCATGGGGAACCAACTGCAGCATCCACGATACTTAATACGAAGTGACCGTGGGTGCAGGTAACAAACGGATTGTCCGTTGAAGTCGTACGACTTCGAGAGGGGTGCCCGGGAAAAAGAAAAAGAAAGAAAGGGGGGCAGGGGGGCGCAAAACACCGACAAGGGGGATATCTCTCTTGAAAACGGACCCAGGACAAAGAGTGACGATGTGGAAGAAATGACGGTGCCACTCCAACAAAGGTCGAACAACACGTACCTTTGACTGCTGAAAGAAACTACGACGAGCACCTCTAGGGGGAAATAAAAGAAAACAAGCGTGGTCGGGAACGGGCAAAACAAGAGTCAAGGCAAAGAGAGTCCAGGGGGGGGACCTTGAGGATGTGCAATGGGGTTGGTGAAAGGGGGCCGTAAAGAAGTCGTGTGTCCTATTCAAAAAAGGGAAAGGGTGCACCGCCCGAAAAGGACACAATGCGCAGGGCAGCACCTACGACTCCTGCAACTACAAGAATTGGGAATCTACGCACCCGAAGAAAAAAAAAAGGGGCAAGAAAATCGTAATCTGGTCAAGACTGACCAATGCGAAAACTGCAACAGAAACAATCTAGAACGACCACAGCGTTGACACTACGAGAATAAAATCGACCTCCTTTCCACACCAAGGAAGGGGTCCTCAAAGGAAGAATTCGTCAATAAAGGCCCGCGGCTTTAGGACGATGCACCCTATAACCCTTAGCAGGAAAAAAGGAAAAAGTACAGCCACAAAAGCCAAAGGACGTGCACAACACGACAAAAAATACCCGCTCCGGGATTGACAACAATCGGAAACAACGCCACCGTCGGCGAACCAGAATTCGCCTGGGGCCAGTGACCCAGGAGAAAGGGGAAAAACACATCTACTGATGACGAGCGCAGTGAAGGGAATATCTCGAGAACAAAAGGGGGAAGAAATAAAAGGAGTAGACCCAAAGCAGAAGCGCGAATTAAGTAACGGAGCTTGGAAAACGTGTTCAGCCTCAAGGGGCAAAAGGAACAGCAAGAGAAACGTGGCCCTTTGGCACAGGCGCCGGTTTCTGGGGGGCAAAACACGAGGTGTGAGAAATTGGGGGGCAGTCTGGGCAACGAAACGTAAGAAGGTGTGCACAAGCAGCAAAATGTGGAATCAAAAGGGGGGGGGGGTTGATATTGGCAAAGTGGCAACTGGGGGAAGGGGAAGAAAATCAAAAATCGGGAAGGCCAAAGGGAGCGTTTGTACCTTGGTACAGAGGTGGAAGGGCGGTTTCTTGGGGAAAACGCGTTGGGTTGGGGGGGAAGAGGGGTTTATGTCTGACCTTCGTACAGGGTGGGGGTTGTCTTATTGAGAAGGTCCTGCCAAGAGACGAGGGGTAGGTAAATCTCAGGACCTGTGCGGGGGGGGATGAGGACCTCGGGGGAAAGTGGAAGAAAACCGGCGTAACGGAGTGAACCGGGGGACCCTTTGGGGGGGCATCTTGGTCGGGTGGAAGATGAGTGGGACGATAACCAGGAACCGGGGAAGCCAGACAAGTGTGGTAACCAAAAAACCCAAAGGGGAAAAGAAACCAGAACCGGCCCCAATAGTGAAAAGCCTTGAGGTCAGTTGATCTTTGTGAAGACAACAAACCCCGAGGGGTTTTTAGAGGGGACCGCGAGCTGAAGGTCGGTAGGAGGTCAAGGGACGGCCCACAAGTCTCAGGTCAGGGGGGAAGTGAGCAAATTGCAAGATTTAAAACGGGGGTTGGGTCTTTCATAGGGGGGTGGGAAAGGGGAACTCGCGAATAAGAGGACTCCAGGTCGGGTTTTTCAGCCCAGCCTCCTTCCGGGGGCCAGGGGGTGCGCCATACCAGGTGCAACGGAAAGTTGGGGGGGGGGGAAACAGGGACACCGAAAAAAAAAGTCACCGAAATCAGGGGGGGTCCTAAAAACCCTAACAGTCAAATGGTCAAGAACGTAACTCCCTGGGGGGGATCAGTGTATGCGAGGGGGGTTGAAGTGGGAAAGAACAAATCAATCCAAAACAGCCGTATTGGGCAGACGTAGATCGTGGGAGGAAAAACTGGCCAAGGATTGTTTCTCGGGGGACCAGGCTAGGTGGGGAGTTGGGTGGTTGCCCGAGAAAAAGGTCTTCTGCAAAGGGCAAGACTCAGCGTGGGCCCGACGGGCCTTTCGAGTGTCGTCGTGGGGGGGGAGGAGGTTGGGGGTGAGGAACGAGTGTCAAAAAAGTAACC
>Ga0179591_1259602_pt1 | contig 13946 bp, 15 predicted proteins | sample CZOMad2_1_08_16f_FD_182891 | JGI IMG/M metagenome (GOLD analysis project Ga0179591, IMG submission 182891) | Vadose zone soil fungal communities from Angelo Coast Range Reserve, California, USA - CZOMad2_1_08_16fungal (PacBio error correction) | ecosystem: Environmental > Terrestrial > Soil >...
TCAATTCAAAAATGAACTCCTGAATAATCTAGAATCTCTGAGACCGTGTGATCAGAAGAAACGAAAATGCAGGATGAGGGGGTCAGAGGGAAGGGGGGGGGAAAAACGAAAAAGTTTGACAAAGGACCTTTCTGGTAAAACAGGAAAGCAGGGAAGTTAACTGTCCCTGTTGGGGGAATATGAACCGTAAAACGAGGTAACAGGAAGCGCCTACATTTTTCATGGGGGAATATACTTTAAATGAAGAAAGAAGGGGGAGGGAGAGGAAGACACAAAGACATTTCAAAGGAACCGAAACATGTAGGTCTTACCAAGAGTCGAAAGGCCCATGCAGTCAAAAGTAAAGGAAAAGAAGATAGGCCTCGCAGATTTCGGCCAGAAGAAAAAAGATTGGCACATAGGGTAGATCAGAGTGGAGAGGAAAAAAATCAGGTCGTCCGTAACAAAAGGAGTAAGCTGGGGAAAAGCTAGATTTCCATCGCGGACGGGCCCCTGATGACAAGAATTAGAACCCAAGGGAAAACCAAGTTAAGTCTTCCAGAGGGAAAGAAGGAGAAATGGGGCTCTCCTTCGATAGAAGGCCCCACCAGAAGGGGGGTGTAAATTTAAAGAGCAGGGATAGAAGGAAAAGGAACTTCATGACCTGGAAGGGAGGGGGGGAGGGGTAGATAGTTCCCGGCGGGTTTCTAAAGTATTCGAAGGGGGAATAGGATCACAGAAAAAGGAGGAAGTGTCTAACAGGGAATCAATGCAAATGTAATTGAAAAGGGAAGGCAGGGAAAGGAAAAAACTCAAGGACAAAAAGGGGGAACGACTTGGAACGATTGGGAAAGGGGGGCACGCCCGTAGGAATGGAACGCGGAAAAAAAGCGTGATAAGAAAATCCGAAAGGACAATTTTCCCAAGGGTAAGGAAGGACGGAGGGGAATCAAAGGGCACAATGTGCGGGAGGTGAAACGGAAGAGTGGCCAATGGGTAAAGAGTCTGTCATAAAGAGGAGAAAGAAGGAAACATCCTTAGGGGAGAGGTTGGCCAAGGGAGTAAAAAAAAAGGGTGCCTAAACGTCCTCTCCCGTAGGAGAGCCGGGGGCATAGAAGGACCATTCCAGGCTGGAAAAATGATGGTAACAGAGAAACGAAGGGGGTAAGGTTGAAGAAAATCATGAGAAGAAAGTCGGAATTGGGCGTACACCAAAAAAAACGGAGGTGGATGAGAGGGGGGAGTCCTTCGGGGGGTGTTTTGTAAGGGAATGAAGGAAGAGGGGAAAGCGGATCTGCCTGGGAGTCTAAATAGGGTACTTCAGGCGGGGGAGGGGAGGGAAGAAAGGAAAGTCTCTGGGAACTGACCAGATAGAGAAGACCGTTTATTCTTCTTGGGGCTCTGAGAGCCGTCGAAATTAATCAATCATTGAGGGGGATACCGCGGAAGACTGAATCTGGGGGAGAAATTAGGGAGAGGAAATCTCTGAGGGGGAGGATAGGTCGTCGGAAGGTAAGATGGACAGGGAAGAGAGGGGGGGAAAAAGGATAATCGAAGATCACTGTTTTCGAGGGGTGAGAGGGAAAGGAAAATCGGATGTTAGGAAGCAATCGGGGGACCGGTACTTTGAGAAACTCTGATAAAGATATTCCAAAGTTTAAACGAAGGGGGGAAAATAAACCTCTCTAATGACGTCTTTAAAACAATAAGGGAATCAGGGGGGCAAGAAGGGAAAGGTGAGCTCGTAAACAGGCTTCTTCAAGAGACCAAACGGAGGGAACATTCCAATTGAGTGGCTGGACAGAGGGGGCTTTATTGGGGGAAGGGGGAGCCCGGGGGAAAGAAAGAAAGGCAGTCACCCCCGTGTTAGCGGGGAGTAGTTCTTGGAAAAAACCACTATGGAGAAAGAGGTGGGGGAGGAGTAGGGGAAATTAGGAGGTTCCCTTTCCCCTCAACCAAGGGGCTTATACTATCAAGCATTATGGGAAAGTCTGAAGAAAAAAGAAAAATAAATCGTTCTCGGGTGAAGAATAAACTGGCTCTCTAGTACTACCGTCTGGCGTCTGGAAGAAAAAGCACAAGAAAGGAGGCATGGGTGTTCTCAACAGTGAGGAGGAAGGCTCATCTCATCTTGAAGCCTGTCGGCGCCTCAAGGGGTGAGGTGGACTGGAAGTGGGTGGGGTCCCCTCCAGTTTGTTCTACTACGGGATGAAGGCTAGGGGCGAAGTACTTATAGAATCCTTTTAGGCTTGGCTGCAAACCCTGGCCTCCTCGGGGAAGAAGATCCCCTTCAAAAGGATTGGGGAGGACGTCAAAATCAGGTTTGTAGGGGGGGGGTAGTGGAGAGGGGGACACGAAAAATGCAGGGACCTTTTAGCGGTTGGGTAGGGAAAGGGCAAGTTACCCCCATTATTGGGTCCGGGTGAGTTCTTACTTCGGGGTCGAGAGAGTTCTCGGGGGGATAAGAATGAAGAAAGATTCATCTTCACTTAAACTAGAAAAGGATAGAAAAGAGGTGTCCCTCAGCATAGTATAAGTATTCAGCAAAAGAAAATTGATACGAACGGGAGATAGCTGCCCTTGCATGGACAGTTACGAGACATAGGGAAGAGGAGCCTCCCGGAAGATAGGGGAAAAGGAGATAAAGTTAGTTGGCGGCGGTAAGCCGGATGAAGGCTGAGGTGAAAGAAGGAGTGTTTTGGGTGACTGGAGGAACTTCATTGCTGTATGTGCTGGTTGAAGAGGCACTTGGGAAAGTGGAAGGCAACTATTGGCTAATATTCCACTACGAGAGGGGGGGTCCTTGGGGTCACGAATTCACTTTGGGGAAAATTTTTCCAGGGATGAAATACAATACTGAAGTGGAAAGGAAAAAAATAAGGATTAGAGAACCTCGATGACCCAGCTTAAAGAGGAGGGAGAGTTTTCTTTCGGGAGTATCGAAATTGTGACAACAGATCGGGGGAATCAGCGAAAAGAGCCTACTTCCTCTGCCAAAGCAGGGGGGCTACTCTGATGACCAGAAAGTGAAATCGAGTGTCTGGATCAGGGGAAGGTTCGAATATCGTTCCGGGGAACAGAGTTATTTTGAGAATCACATGATGGGGGGGTTAATTGAAGGTTTGAGCCTATCGACCAGGGGATTACAAACGATACTTCACATTCCGGACTTGTCAACTGCTGTACTTAGAGGAGGAGAAGGGGCGGGCTCATTCGTCTTTCCTGAAGGGAGGGAAGGGGGGTCCAGTTTAGTTGGGGGGAATCTTTGATTCCTCCGGCCCGCGGAAAGGAGAAACGCAAGAGAGACTAGAGAACCACTTAGGAGGGGTAGGAAAGAGGAGAGGGCTTGGTATTCTCGTATTCTGAAAAAATGAAACCAAAGGAACCGGAAAAGAAAAACTTCGACTGCGTCCATCCGTCTCCAGAAAAATAAGACAGTTTCGTAATCCTGCCGGGGGAACTTAACCATGCATGGAGGAGTAAAAGAAGGGCGGGTGTCGGGAGCAAACGATTAACTGGCCAAACTTCATTTAGCTGAGGAACAAATGGAAAGGCAGCAGGGGGGGTGCACCCTCCGAATAAATACCCGTAGAGGAGCAGGGTATTCGAGGAACTGGATGGTCTTGGGGGGCAAAGGCTAGGGAACTATAGAGAGGGGGCTGTGGGCCTTATTTCTAACTCCACGAAGTTGAACACCCTCCGCGCGCTGGACTCGCAAAAGAGGACTGGAGTGCTGATCAAGCGGGCTCATCTCTGGTAGACAAGGTTAGGGGGCAGGGACAGGGGAAAAAAGAAAATTGCATGTTACCGGAAGGAACGTACTGAACGAGAAGGTCAAGGGTTACTGAAAAAAGCAATAAGCCGTTCCAGCACAATTAGATACCGCACAAGCCTAAACTGAGGAAATTAATAAAAATCGTCCCCTCTGTATGAGTAAGCAACCCCTAACCAACTCCTTCCTATAAAAAAGGTGGAGATAAAGCTTTAGACTTTCCTAGTCAAAGGCTAACCGGCTCTCCTTTTTCTGACGAACCTGGCCCCCGCAGGGGTTAGAGGGAAGGGTGGGGGGATATGTTGAGGCCTTAGACAAGTCCTAGGGGAAATAAAAAGATAAGGCTAGTAGCGTACTTCTCCAGCCCCCTCTTTCGGGCGTATATTTGCGCCACTATGCAAGCTGAAAGCTTCGACCGAGTTAAGGAGCCCTACGCCGGGCCCCCCCCCACCCCCACAAGAGGTTGCGAAAAAGCATCTAACGGGAAAAGAACAACTGCTTGTCTAATGGGGACCAGGAAATTCTAAAGGAAAAACCGATAACAACAGTGCCTCGGATGAAATGGGAGGAGAACTTGGGGGTATCTAGCCACATGACTAGGAGCTTTTGGGGTATCTCGAGAGCCGGCATAGCAGTCACGTTACTGGAAGGGGAACGGAAGGGGGGGCTCCGCCCCGGATTGAAGAAGTCCTCGGAGGATGCCGTCTGAGGGGAAAAAAAATGTCCCGCAAGAAAAAATAAAAGATCCAACAGGGATTCATGACCAGCCGACGTAATAACGCGTTGCAGACAAGAGGCAAAAGAGGGGCAGCCTCCGCCTTCTCGAGGGAATCTTACCAGGGGAACCTGTGACCTCCTGGGAAGTACAAAGGACCTGCGAAGGCTTGAAGGGAGAATAAAGCGTCATGATGAAGAGGGACCCCGGGGAGGGGCAGGGTGCTAAAACATAAAATTTCAAGGGGAAGAATCCTCAATCTTCTGTGGAACCGAAATTACTAAAAAAAATGGGGGTGGTCTTGGTGGAGGAACGAATGGATGAAAAGGGAAAGGGAAAGGGGGCCTTCAAAGAAAAACAGCTGCAAGGCTGCCTTCTTTGGTGTTGGGGAGAGTGATCAAAAGGCGTACTACCTACATTAGGGAACACAGGAGGGCTATTGAGAGCATGCACACGCGAGGGAAGTAGTTTGGATAATCCAATGGAATCTTGGGGAAGACTACGATCAAGGGGTGCAGAAAGTAATGGCCCACATCTATTGACCTGGCAGATGGGGCTTGGGTTGATGAGACTGGAAACAGAAAAGGGAAAAACTATCCTCCTCACTCTTCAGGGAAACTGGGATAGAATCACACGCACTTATATTAAGAATATCATCGAGCACGGGGGTAGGGAGGAGCGGGAGTCACCATGGGGAGTACCTCAAGAGGGAAGGGGCGGAAAAAGGTCAGGAGAAACCCGACTTCCCAGGGATGCCTTAGGACCGGGCGCTCGGGGAGGAACGGAGATTATCTACGGGAGATGGCCTCTTCACAAGGGATCCGAGAAAGAAGGACGTCCACTATGCAGCGGCAGAACAAATCACGGAATGGGGAAGTCTTTGCTTAAGTGAAGGGAGGACTCCATTAAAACCCAAAGTCGAGGGGGAGGTGGGTGTAAAGAAGAGTCAAAAGAGAAAGGCAAAGGCCGTTTCTTCTCATGGGAAGAACGAAGAGGAAGGGAAGCGTCTCGAGAATGCTGAGCCGGTCGACTCCTACTTTGGAAGAAAAAAGAAGGGAGCTAAAAGGAGGAAAACCTCCGGAGCTTGATTGATTACCGCGCAGGGCCGATATTTAGGCAATCATCTCACTCCAAATGGGAATCGACTGCCGCGGGAAAAAGGAATCGTGGGGGCTTGAAGGGGAGGCATAAGAATACGCGATCTAAGGGGGATGTCCAGACTTCACGTTCGGGGCGTCAATTCGTTCGCAAGGGGGAAAGGGCAGGGGGAAAAAGGGAGGGTCCGCCCGGAGCGGCTATGGAGTAGGTAGCGGGGTCATAATACTGAAGTCGGTGGGGGTCTTATAAATCCCGAAACATGAAGGGGTGAGAAAAGACCGAATTACATCTCATGAACACAAAGGAGAGGGCAGGCTTTATAATGGAAAAACGTCGCTGCCGTCAAATAGGGGCAAAGTCAAGAAAAAGGGGCGGATAAGGCGCCGCGCACAGGAAAGCGCGTGTCATATTGACTCGGGACGCTGACAAGGGTTGTTAATGGAATGAAGAGAAACGTCGGAAGACTCCCGAGCTGACAAGTGAGAACGTCCGCCGCCAGCTCGGGGAAGGGCAAAGAATCGGGGAAAGAAGGGATGGGCTCGGATCGAAGGATCTGGGGACGACGCCGCATCCCTATGTGCGGCATTTAAAAGTAGGGAAAGGAAAGCTCTTGGAATGAGGGAGTGGCAGAAAAGAAAGAGGGAAGGGCCATTCCCTCTCTTGCCTTAATTAACGTTACAATCATAAGGAGAGGACTAAAGGGGGGCCATCCATGCTTTGGCGGACGGAGAAGGTTTTAATTTCCTACAGGGAACTTTTACCATGAATGTTGTGAATTTGGGGGAAAAATCACCCAAACACCCCCCCCCCCCAACCCCCGGGGATGGCGCTTACTGCGTCTAATATTTAAAAAAAACTTCCGAAGAAAAAGACTTCAAGGTAGGGGATAAAGGAGGGGAACCCCCGCCTTAGGGCTATGAGGGAGTTATTAATGGGGGGGCAGGGATGGTGCAGCATCTAAGGGGGCTAATTGGGAAGCGGCAGCTCAACCAACAGAGAAAATGTAAGGGGGTGTACCCGAAACAGACTCATAGAAGTCGCGATCATCTCTAAGCGAAGTGACTCTGCAAAACCCTAGGTCAAAAGGGGAGGGGGGGGTGGGAGCCAATTTAAAAGGTCTTCTCGGTTGTAGCAGAATGGAAAAAATGGGCATCTTTACTCTATGGATATCCTTCCACGATCTTTAGGGGCGGCAATTGGGGGGGGAAGGAGGGGGGGGGTTTTTACACCGCACTATCAGCTGAGCGGTAATGATAATGCTGGAAGTATTTCCTTGTTTTCGGTGACGAAGCGCTCTCCCAGCTCAGTTAATCGTCTTCAAAAAAAAAAAAGAGAAAGAGAAAAGAGTGAAGGTTTCTCGCGCTTGATAGAGTATCACAAACGGAAAACAAAGAGGACGATTTGAGGACGGTTAGCTATTGAGGCGAATCCCCACCAGGAAAGTAAAAAAGACACTATGGGGTCATTTCCTCAGAAGGGAAGGATAACTTCTTCAAAGACAGACGGTTATCACTTCATCAGAGCAGAACTGGGACTTGATTCCGAAAAACCGGGCCCATGGCAGCGGCAATTTGTTTGCTGCCCGCGAACAGGGGCCAGAGGTGGGGATCCTCGGGCGATATGCTTATATGGTTTCAGTTTCCCAAGGGTCACCGGAGGGTCCGCTACAACCATCGTGATCGGAGGAAATCAAGACAAATCCTTCCCCACATCTCCTGAGTATCAAATCTGAAGAAACCAGGGGGGAAAAAAACAGTGCAGGTCAGAGATCAGGATCTTGGGAACAAGGGGAGAAAAAGGTCCCGATTTCAACCAAAGCATCATGAGAGGAACGGGAAAACTGGGAGGAAAATTATTTAACCGTTCATGGTTGGACTGCCTACCTTTCTGTGAAAGAGGCTGGCGTTAAGAAAAATCGCAAGACATTGCGGAATATAAAGGGAAGATTGGAATGGACCCTCGACAGAATTGAGGGCTGAAGATTCTAAATTGCCAGCAACTGCACAATTCACGAAGAGGAAGAAAGAGCCGGACGAGCTGTGGGGGGGGGACCCGGACGCGCAAAATATGCGCATCGGGGGATACCCTAAATAGAGGGGAAAACAGAAGGGAAAAGGGCCAGGCCTGCAGTCATCGCCGCTAGGTAAAGATGGGAAGAGTGGGGTCTTCAGGAGCTCCCTTATGAAGATGACCTGCACTGTAGAGGACGGGTGAGAACCTCAATCTATGGTAAGGAAAGAAACTGAAACTGAGGGGAGTGAAAAAATTCAAAAAGGGGGACTATCGGGAAGGGGCGGTATAGAAAAATTTCCGGGGAGATGGGTCGGAGGGGCGGGGGTAAGAGATCTCCTTAGGCGGGGGTGCTAACCAGCGGGGCAGAGAGTTCTGGGGACCGGGGAAAACAGACATTCCGGTACTCGCCTTAGAGAAACAGGAACAGAGGAAAGCAATCCGCCCCCTAAACTTAAAGAAACGGTCAGGGGGGAAAAAAGGTCAGGGAAGAATGAAGGAAAAAAAGCCCGTGAATAGAAGGGGGACGCGGGAGAGGCCCTTAGTATTATTTAAACAAAAAGAGGGTGGCAAAACCAAAAAGTCCGGACTAGGTGCAAATTGGTATAGCGCACAGTAGGGGGAATATCCTGCCATTCACCGGCTAAATATCAATCGAGAAAGAAAGGCTCGAAATTGTTGGAGAAAAAGAGGCAAACGTTCACTACGGCGCGACAGGAGGCGCAAGAAGGACAACCGAAAAAGGGGGAACTGAACCCCGGGAATGCAAGGGGGCTATGGGAAGTATGTCCTGAAGGGAAGATTCTTGCTGGGCAAACGCCGAAAAGGTAGAAAAAAAAATGTCTATCGAATAGATTTAACATGCTTGAGGGAGGGGGGGTATGGGAAAGGGAAAGAGGCGGGGACGCGTCTCTCTTACCTTTGGATTCCGAGGGGAAGGGGTCTATTGAGTTAAAGAAAAAAGGAGTCCTAGCACTCGGGGAGACGAAGGGGGGAAGGAACGCGTTGGCTCAACTGAGGCAGAATTGGAGAGTAAGAAGAGGGGGGGATTTAGATATAAGTAAATAAAAGCTGGCAGAAGTGCGTCCTCGATAGATGTCCGGAGAAGGGAAAAGTAAGCTGGGAGGACCTGATCGACCGGGAAGACTGGCTTTCTTTGGATAGCGATAAGTTAAGGAAGGGAAAGTGCTCTCCATCAGAGGATTCAAGGTCAGGCTGTGGGGGGCCTTAAGGGTGAGCAACCTGCGCGGAATATTCCCTTTGAATCAGGGGGGGGGAGGAAGAAAAAAAAGATTGAGCTACTGGACTAAGTGAAAGAAGGAGTGTCGCCCTTGACTTGGGACTCAAATCCGTCTTACTCGACACAAAGATAGAAAGGGGGGGAAAAGGGTCGGGGTAGGGAAAAAGATAGGGAAAACAGTTTACTGTTTTAGACCGGGGAAGAAAGCAGCCCCTAACCTCTCTGTTGAGGAATGAGGGTCACCTTCCTGTTTTAATTACCAGGGGGGGGGGAGAGAAGAAGGTGTCAGAAAACCTGGACCCTCTAAGGGAGGAAGGAGGTCAGTACGATTTGTAAATGAATCAATGACTTGATAAGAGTGGACGGGGAGTCTAAATGGGTGAAAAGAAAAACAGGGTATGCTTAGTAAACCAGGGAGGGGCATCAAGGGGAGGGACAAATGGGAAGGCCATCTTTGCTTCGCCGGGGGGGGAGGCATCGAATAAGAAGCGGTCGGCTAGGGGGAAAGGACCTACCGGGGATCCGGAGTTGGGTTCCCGAGGGGGTGTTAGAAAAGAAGTACATCGAAACCTGGGATCTCTCCGGAGAGATGAAAGGGTTGGCCCAACATGACAGTATAGTCGACTCTCATCCAGTTATGTGATCAATGCTCTATCACCCAAGGGATTAAGGACTGTTAGAGCGCCAAGCTCAGGGGAGGGAGGGAGCCCGTTGTAGGGCCATGCCGGTGGGAATCGGGAAAGGGTAATGGTGGGGCGCCCGCGGCGCGTTAGCAAAGTCTGAAGTTATCTAAGCTCAATATCGGAAAAGAAGACGTGGAAACTGGGGTCGCAGAAATGGATGCCCAGACGGAGACGAGATACGGATGGTCATACATAAACTCGGGGGGCCGTGAGGTCGGAAGGGAGAAAATAATCTCGAGGCAACAGATTGCCAGTGATTGCGAGCCAACTGTACGGATCATAAGGCTCTCCAGTACATAATTCTGAAGACACATTTATTTTGCGAGGTGATGGGCCATGAGAGCAGAGGGGACTCTGGCTTTTGGAGACTTTTTTGTGGCTGGTCATAGCGTCAGTGGGAGGTATCGATCTTTTTTGGGGAAAAGGCAGGGGGAAGGCTTCATAGGGGACGAAGAAAGGGCATACTGTGCAGGGTCTGGGGAAGGTCTGCAAGTTTCCTTTGTAAGGTATCATAAAAGAACCAACCGTGGAAAAGACAAGAGGGAAGGAAAACGATGATCTCCAGCGATTTCTAAAAAGGGAGGGGGGCCGGTGAGATTCTTATGCTGAATCTTTTCACGATCTAAGGTCAAGAGATCGAACCGGCCCTTGAAGAAAGAGCGAAAAGAGGGTCGGGGCAGTTCCTCGGGGAAGGGTGAGTGAGAGGAGGGTGAACCCTTCACTTTCTGAGTTCTGGGGGATCCGTAGGGGGGGTTGTGCAATTTTGGGAGCCCTCCCTTCTACAATATTAGGGAGGAACAGGGGGACCGGGGAAGGGAGGTGACGCTCCCTTCAAGGGGAAACTGAAAGAGGAGCGGAGAAAAAAGGAGGGAGGGCCCCCTTAATTTCTGTTCCTTCCAAGTGTGGCTGAAAGCGGGGGAGGTCAGTCTCGATTTTGAGAAAAACAAGATCTAGAAAAAAAAAAAAAAGGGAGTATTAAACTATATAGATGAGGGGAATAAAGGGAGGGCCAGAGAAAAAACCAACCGGGGAAGGAATGAAAATTAAGGGGACATAGTCTCCCCTTACCTCAAGAGAGGATGGCCCTTGGGAGGAGACTGAAGGAAAAAGGAATGTTCCCGGGGCGACGTTTAAAGTCCAGGGTCTAATGGGATCACCATTATCATACCGATGCAGTAGAAAAAAAGTGAAGGGACTCCTGGTAAAACGCTAAGTCAAACTTCTCGCGGGTAGGGTTAAGATATAGAAATGGAATATGACGGGGGGCGGCTATTGGGGGGAGAAGGGGAGCTCAGAGATCGCTTTTAAAGCTTGACGATGAAAAACGATCGAGGACACCCCTACGCCGAGGCGGCTACCTCGCATATGGCGCCATCAGGTCAGGGGCTGGGGGGGGGAAGTTATCCTTACGAAGGAAAAAGGGACTAGAGGCCCCTTAAAGTACCGCAAAACGGAAGGGGAATCAGTAGGCTGAGTGCTGGGGCAACTAAAGAGGGGGAAAAGCAATCGAATCACCTAGAAAAAGGAAAAAAAAAAGGGATTCCTCGAAGTGATCTCCGGCAAAGTCAAAAAGGACGCCAAATAAGTATTAGAGGAAAAGAGGACTGTAGAGGACAGTCAATCCTGAATCAGAAAGGAGAAGGGTTGGGAAGAGGGGAGAGGAGTCTCAAATTCCGCGACAACTGAAAGGGGGGTAAAATATCCTGAGAACTGAGGGCGAAGGGAAAAGTTCTAAAAGTTCGTTTTACACTCTATAAAAGAGAAGGAGAACGTCATTAACTTTAGAAGCTCGCTAATTGGGGTGCCAACAAAGGGGGAGGGGGCATTGAGAACTCAAAAAAAAGAGGAAGGCCTCATCTTGGCGAAACAGCGGAGAAGGGGAGCGTTCAAACTGACCAGTAGATTTGGTCTCAGATTCAAAGCCCTTCAGAACTTCGGAAATGATACAATAGAGAAAGTGGGGACATCTGTCGGCCGGATTCATTGAAGGGGGCGAAAAACCAAGGCTGCGCCCCACCTAGCATATCACAACAGTGGCATTAAATCCTTGGGAAGAGGAAAAAAGGGGAACAGCACTGGATCTTGGGGGGATTCCTTAACGGGAACGGACTGGGTGCTCAAAGGTCGGCAAACCCGGGACAAGAACGGCTGGAGAGAGGGGGAGAGGGAAAAAGGACATTTCATCAACTGCTAAGCAAGGGGGGGGAGGGAAAGGCTATCCTTTCAGAACTCGTCCACCAAACCGGAGGGGAATAAGTCAGGGGAAAAAAGAAGGGTTGAGGGTTTATGCTTGAGGCACTAACAAAAGAGGACACAGGGGCGTCAACTGAACCGCTGACAACTTTGCCTTCTGCTAACCGGGTTGCGATCAGGGGGCGAAACTAAAAAAAGGAAGGAAAAAGCACGGGATTAAGTTTCGGCGGAGAGCATGGAAGAGTTCGTCTCCAATTTAAAAGGAAAGCCAGGAAAGGTGTTTGGAGGGTGAAAAAGGAAAAAGGAAGTTATCCGGCAAAGGCCCGATGTTTTGGAAGGAGGGCGGGGGAACCGGAGCGACTACATCTATAACATCCAAAAGCGAGTCCTGGGGAGAGGGGTCGAAAAAGCGACGAAGGTCAGGAACATCAGGAGGAGCGGGCAAGAAAGGATGCACTTCTTGTTCGCGGGGTAAAGCCCAATCTAGCAATGAGGGGGGGAGAGAATGTCTCAAAGGCGCCTTCACTCAAGAGGAGTGAAATAGAGATGAAGGAGCTCTAATCGAGATTCGGGACTGTCAACATAGGATGGGAATCAACGGGAGGTTGAAGGAGAAAGACGTCATCGCTGCCCTTCAAACGGGAAGAGAAAAGGGGAGGCAGTTGAATCTCCTTATGGACTCTAAGACGGGAGTAAGGTGGGGGAGGGGAAGGGGGGATGGGACCCGCTTCTAAAACAGGCAATGATTGTAGGAAAGGGACAATTCCCTACATCAGAACGGCCGCGGTACCCAGGGGTTCAAAAAAAGGCAGGGAAGGAGAGGACGATCTGGCGAAGGACCAATTCGACTAAGATGGGAAGCAAAAGAGCTCAGATTCCTGCTGATGACTTTAAAAGCGAATCAGAATGGAAGGGGGGGGGGAAAGAAGAGAAAGACAAAAACCCCTGAATGAAGCCGTAAGAGGGAAAGGCGGGGAAAGAATTTTCGCGTCGTCTGCAGAAGGGCGCAGGCAAGACACGTCTTAGGCCCAGATGCCACCATTTTGAGTCCAAAGGGGAAAAAAAAAGGAGGGGGGGGGGCAGGAAGTCCGTTCGTGTGTGAACATGCGCGGCTTAATTGAGGAAGTTTCTTTCAGGGAAAGGGAAGCCAGGAGGAGGTGGTTCGGGAGAATGCCTAACTAGAGGGGCAAAGCAGGTGGAGCGCCTAATCTCAATGTAAAGGAGAGAAACAGACCAGCTACAGGGAAGGTAAGGACGGAGGAAACGTATCCGACTTACTCTAAAATACAAATGATCCTAACTTTTCTGTGCGCGACAGGGCGGACGGGCTTGAACAGGTTGAGGGGGAGGGGGGGTCTGGAAACGGGCCCCTGCCAGTGGTTATCATTGTTCATAAGGGAGATGAAAGATCATTATAATAAATCGATGCCGATTTATCGGACGAAATACAGAAAAAGATGGAGCGCAGAGAGGGTGCTCGGTTTCTCTGGAGAGCAAAAAGGGGGTTGGAGTGGGCAACATTGTAGAGGGGAAGAAGGGGCATTTTCTCTTGGGGGGGAGGAAAACTGGCGAAAAAGGCAGCAGAATTAAGATTGGCCTTCCCTCATTGTGCCAGTGAATAGTCATGGGTGAACCGGGAGAAAAGCCAAGGATTTGGGGTAATAAAAGGGATCCCAACCACCCAAAACCAAAAGAAAAAAAAAAAAAAAAAAAACAACCCACACCAGTTTGAAAGGAGGGGAAGAAAGAGTTTGCCGCAGGACATTTTTTCGGCCAGGGAAAGGGGCAGGGGGCAGACGCACGTCGACTATTACGGATTAGACTAAGGGGCCTGCAATGTGACGAGGAAGGGAAGAAAGGAGAAGACTACTGATCTGAGATTCATTGGAGGAGGGGGGGGGAAGGGACGCTTATGGGATCAGCGAACGATCGGACAGGAAGAAGAAAAAATCTTATTTCATTTGGGTGGGGAAAACGAAAGAGACGCACTATAAACCTCGCGCTCGGAACGCGAGAGGGCACTTGGCATCAAAAAAGAGGAATCCGAGGAGGGGGGTGGGGGTCTTAAGCAACTATGGCACTTAGCTGAGGAAGAGGGCAGGAAGAGGGGAATATTCCGTCTGAAGTTCAAACCATCGTGGGCGAAGGAGTCAGGGGAACCTTTGGGACTGGGATAAAAGAGAGGAAAAAGGGGGTCTAAAAAAAAGGCGAAGGAGAAGGGGAGAGCGCTTCTATTACTAATCTCTCTCCCAAGCA
>Ga0179591_1352062_pt1 | contig 13946 bp, 12 predicted proteins | sample CZOMad2_1_08_16f_FD_182891 | JGI IMG/M metagenome (GOLD analysis project Ga0179591, IMG submission 182891) | Vadose zone soil fungal communities from Angelo Coast Range Reserve, California, USA - CZOMad2_1_08_16fungal (PacBio error correction) | ecosystem: Environmental > Terrestrial > Soil >...
CAAAAACCTACTTGTTCAGCCGAGTCCTACCGAAGGGAAACAAGGTTATGATTAGAGCATTGAGAGGACTGAGTACCAAAAGATAAGCAGATGTGAAGTACAGGAGGGCAAAAAAGGCAATACGGGTTCAGGTGGGGGGATTTTTGGCGGGGGTGGCGATTTTGAGGAACCCAAAAAGGGGGGGAAAGTGATTAGCACTGGCAATGAAGAAGGAGGTGAGTTGAAAAAGTGCTCTGAGAGAAAGCCAGGGTGGCTCAGGGTCCGAGCAGGGTACCCAACCCTCACTTCCTCGTTTTGGGTAGACGGGTCGTGCGAAATTCCCTGGGGGGCTGACCGGGCGAAGTGCTAAGAAGGAGGAGGAAAGGGTCGGGAACGTGTGTGAGGACATTCGAACTTTAAAGGAGGGGGGCGCTTTCGTAGCCTCTGGGAAAAGACCAGATTCTCATAGTGACAGCGTGTACTATCGACTAAGAGGTTGGAACAGGAGGGGCTTCGGCTAAATTTGCTAAAGCGACCTCACTGGTTCTCGAAGGGATAGATCTGGGGGGAAACCAGTCTGTGCACGAACAGTAAACAGCGGTTAGAGGGTGGCAGGGGGGTCATGTATTCGCAAAAAAGAAAGGAAAATAAGAAATATAAAATTATCCCTACAAGGAAGGGGTGAGGTCAATGCTATGGGGGAAAGGTCGGACGCGGGGAAGACGACGGCACGAATGGGACAGAGAATAGGGAATTCACCAGGGAGATATTGGAGGGGACCCTAAAGCGAGATCGTCAAGCCAACGATACTAAAAAGAGAGGTCAAGAGCCGTAACAAAGCCTGTTAAGGAGGAAGAGAAAAAGACAAACAGACTAAAGTTTTCTTGACATGGGGGGGAAAAAGGCGTGTGGAAATAGTCAAGAGGTCCAAAAACCACTAAGAGGGGAGAAAGACGGCTAATACTTCACATGAGATAAGCTTTGACCCGAAGTTCTCCTAGCATTCGGCCGGTGCTCGGGCAGCAGATTAAGGGAGGAACCTGAAGGAAAGAAGGGGGGAAGAAACAGGACCCAAGACACCGGCAATAGGTGCGTCATCCAAGCGATAGCACGTAAGAGTGTTGAACGTATGGCGAATTGCGAGACGTCGTTTAAAAATAACAAGAGACGGGACCGGCGTTGTTTGCCCGGTTAACCGGCAAGATCAGCTTGTTTTTCATCTAATGGGTGAAAATCTGGGGCTGCCGTGACGTCGAGAATGAGGTTTCGTAAAAAAAGGGAGGAAAGAACAGTAGTGGAGAGGGAGGGAAGCTCGGGTCACAACAAGATCTTCCGGGGGAAGGGAGGGTTCTTCCAACTGAAGGCCGGTTGAATAGCTGAGAGGAATCCAAGATGCGGGAACGAGCTCATAAGTGAAATGGAGGATAAGGGGAATTTTCCTGGACGTTCCAGATTTATAAGGGGGAGGGCGCAAAAATCTTGAAATTGGAAATGTTGGGTGGTTGGAAAGATTCGGAATCTCCATTAACCAACAAAAAGATAAGGGAAACCGTGTGAAGGACGAGGAATAGCGGCAGTGGAATGGGAGTTCAGGAGATAGTGGATAGACAGCCAGCTTAAGCACCGTCGGGGGGGAAGCAATATTTTTTCCGGCTGATGAAAGAAAATTCCCCTATAAAGAGAAGGTAAAGCGGGGCGTTGGTTTACTGGGGGGAGGGGGGGGGGTTTTGCGCCCACAGTCCTGGAAAAGGAAACCCGGGGGTGTTGAGAACCCGCAAAAAAACGAAACAAGCAAAGCAGTACGCTTGTCAAGAAGGGGGGGGGTTGGATGATCGGGTTGGGTCGCTTGGGGGGGCGCACGGGGAGGAAAAGAACCGGAACCCAAAAATCAATTCATGATGTTCGGAGGGGGTATATTATTAAAGAGAAGGGACTGCCATAAATCAACGGCACAATGGGGGGAGGGGAATGGAATTCGGACATGGCGGGGACCACCGTTAAAGAAGGAACAGAAGTTCTCCCGTATATGGGTTGGGACAAATTCAAAAAACTGCTAATCGTGGGGGAAGACTGGCCTGATCGTTCCACTATCGTGCAACCTTGCCCTAGCGCGCAAGGAGGGAAAGAACCAATCTCTCGACATACTGACGTTAGATGAACGAGCAACGGTTTCTTTTATGTATCGGGAGGGGACAGGTTTGGTAGAAGGCTTGGGATGAGCGGATTCAGGGCCCGAGAGACCCGATGTCGACGAGGGAAAATTGGATTCGTCACTAGCGCCCACAGGGCGCACTGGAGAGTCAACCACAACCAACGGGAGGAGGAGCAAAGAGGAAGGCGAACCTGGGGGGGAGGACACTGGGAAAGAAAGGGAATCGCGGTTCCCTGAATCAGCAAGGAAAAGGAAAGCACCAAGCAACTCGTAAAGGAAAAAAGCGAGATCAAAAAAGAAGGGCAATAAGAACACATGCCTCGGGGACTCCATCGGTTGGGTGGACTCTCCAGAGAGCGAGCTTTTCGAAAGAAAAGGAGGAAAGAACCTTATAAGGGGAAACACTCACAATAGGCCGATTCGGGGGATGGAACAACTCTATGCCTAATGTGGGGAGAAAAAAAAACCATCCAAGGCGACACTTCATCTTTGAGGAGAGCGGTCTTCCCCGCCATTGAAGAGAATAAAAATGGTGGGGATTTTGCGTTATGTCGCTCCATATGAACCTACTAAAAAGGAAGAAGAAAATATCTAAAGGGGGAGTTGAATTGGGGGGGGGAAAGGGAAGGAGCCAAATAGAAAGCCGACTAGGAATCACTCTAAGAGGAAGAACCAAACGTTATGCGTCTGACCCCGGCGGAAAAATTCCCTGCTGGGTAAGCTGTTTGGGATGAAAAACCAGGGGGCAATATCAATTAAAAAAAGAAAGGTGCAAGGCGAAAAACATCAACGCAAAAACATTCCAAACACCCCTGAAGACATTAAGAATGGGGGGAAGGGGTTGGGGTTGAAGCGCAAAAAAAGAGGGCCACAGCGACCCCGACCTGGGAAAGGGCTTCTGCAGGAAAAATAATTCAACAAGAGAGGTCAGAAAAGAGTACACTTTGAAAAGAAGAAGGACAAGGAAAGAAGTAAAGAAGGGTTTTGGGGAGGGCGATGGGGAGTAAAATGTGAAACCACCTTCCAACTTGGGAAGGGGTGGCGGCGTCTTAAGGGTCAGCGGCACGAACTGGAAAAACCTGAAAGGTCCAAGACTAACACGAAAAATTAGGGGGGGGGGGAGAGTCCACCCACGCCCCCTATGGGGGAGAGACAGCTATCAAGTGTAAAGCGGAAGTTGGGAAGAAAGCATTCAAGGAAGAAAAAAACTTTGACTGAGAAATGTTAAAGAGTGCGAAATGTCAGGGCCGCCCCGAACTAAACGAAGTCGACGGTTTCTCCATATGTTATTCAGAAAATCGAGAAACCAACCTTCCATTGCTACGGAAAAAGGAAAGAAAGACGAAAAAAACCTACGGGGAAAAGAAGGCGGGGGAACACGACTAAGTAAATAGAAGACTGGGAAAACTCTGACGGGGGGGGGGACTCGAGAAGTTGGACTCGAGGGAAGGTAGGAAATCTTGATGTTCGCAAAGGAGGGAATGAATGCCAGTTGCGTCACTCTGGTGTCGTTCAGGGAGGACGAAAGTTCATGAAGGGCTCAAGGGACACATTAATAATAGTCATGTGAATGGTAGGAGGGGAAAGGAGAGAGTTGAAACTGGTTAGATCACACCGAAAGGGGGAAAAAGAGGAAAAAAACTGAGAAAACTTTCTCTGGTCCCGTTCTGGTGGGGAGAATAGAAGGGAATGGAGGGGTCAGGAAAATAATCTTCATGGAGGACTAGTCAAATTAATAGTCGGGAACGATCGAGGTTAATTTTCCTTTCTAGGGGGATAGGTAGGAAACGTTTAAAGTGGACGTAGATTCCAGCGTCAAAGTCACAGGAAGGGGAAAGCGTCGGGCCTAAGAAGTGGGATCCATTATACTATATGACGCATGAACGCGAACTCCCTTTCACTGATCAAAAAAGAAGCCGGGACCCCAAACCTTGATTTGGGGAAGCGAAAGTGAAATGATTTAAATAGCGGGACGGGAAGACCCTGGAAGTTTTAGAGGAAAGATGGTAAGGGATCTTCAACCTCGAGAAATTAGGGGAGCAAGTCCACCCCGATAATACACCGGGAGGAAAAAAACGAGACGTTCGTTCGAAGGGGTAAGAGGCGCCGAAAGTAGACTTCCTTAGCATAACCCTGGAAAAAGAGGAAAATCGCTCGGAGCAAAGGGAGGAGATGGCATTCTTTAAACATCAGAACTCGACGACGATACAACTAGCGAGGGGTAAAAACGCTCAAAAAAAACTTCCACCCTGGCATGGTATGAAAGAGACGACCTGGGCCAGGGGGGAAAGAAAGAGGATAAGGTATCACGGGAAGTTGGCAGGTGGAATAAAGCGCCAAAAGCAAAATTCCCAAAGTAAATAAGAATTTCACCATGGGTCCCGCCATGGAATGAATGCCCCCTTTTGACATTAAAAGGAAGTGCGAGGGGTCAACTCAGACAAAACGAAAGGTTAGAGAAGAAAACCTGGTCCCTTAGTCTGTCAGAAGAGGCGCGGGAAAGAGGGGGTTGATCTCTCCTCCACCAAAAACAGGGAGTTATTATTAAAAGAAAAAGATTCGTGGAGAGCTCAGCACCGGAAAGGGGGGAGGGGGTCGGGATACAATTGAGAATGGGGACTTTCGAAAAACAAGACTCAATATATTATCTAGAACTTTGAAATGGGGTGCAAATTTAACAGGAGGGAAAACAGAAGTAACTTGGGATAACTGTGTGGAAATTGTTGGTGGGAGAGGAGGGGAAAGGAACAAGAAGGAGGAAGTGTGAGACGGGAAAGGAAAGAAGAAAAGGTTCGTGGGTTGGCACACCAGGCAAAAAGTCTCGGGAAGAAATGCACAGGGGGTATCGTTTTTAAGGTACAGAAGACGCGTCGTCGCTATTTGGAAAGAAAGTCACTTCAAGGCCATCCTGCGCAGGGGACACGATAATGGGAAGGTTAAAAGAGGGGTCCCAGGGTTACTTTCCTGGGAGTGGTCCGGGTGCACAATTAAAAGGAGAGAAAAACTCTTAGAGGGGTTGGTAGGGGGATAGTTGCGACACAGGGGGGCTGAGAAAGGGACCCTAACCTTCACCTAAATCGCGGGGCGAGTACAGTCTTAGACTTTACACTCACTAGGGCGAAAGTCCAAAAGAACAACTGAGGAGGGAGGTATAGTGGCTCAATAGCAATGGAGGAGGAGTAGCTCGTCATAGAGGAGTTATAAAGGCGGCAGGGGCCCGGGCTTTCACGTAGGGGCCTGGGACAAGGGAAGCAGAACCGTCCCAAAAGAGGGGGGGGGAGAGCTCGAAATTCGTATCCCGAAATAACGGAGAAAAAACGCCCAGCGAGATCGCAACCGACTAGTACGGGGGAACCAATCGGTCCAAACGAAGGAGTTCTATTAAAAGAATTCGATATTCGAAGGAGGAAGGGGGCAGCTGAAATTCGGGGGGGAACATCTCGTAGGCCCCCCTGAACCAAAAGAAGAGGAAATCTTCACATATGATGCTGTTAAAAGAGACATAAAAGACAGGAGCTAAGCAGCTCGTGATGAACCAGGCGTTCGCCAAGCAGCATTGAAAAAGGGAACTGGGGGGACCAATAAGCGACCTAGGACCCGGCACAGAAAGAGGTGCGACACCACTTTACTATTTCAAAAGAAGGGAGGGGAAAGTTGGGAGGAAAGAACGTCGAGGGTTCCCACTCACTCCATCGCGTGTGTGGGGGGGCCAAGGGGGTTCGAACCGCAGATTTGGCTTCATCTTGTTTGACCCGGAGAGAGGGGACGGGGGGTGTAAAAAATGGGGATGAAACCTAATTACAAAAAGTAGAGATGAGAAGTGCGTAGTTTCGTAATTAAACAGGGTGCGGAAGGAGATAGAAGCACCAGTTCTGCACACGGAATAGACGGAACTTTTTTCCTGTAGTAAGTGAGAAGGGCCTTCCGGGGGATCAGAGGGAAGAAAGAATAGGAGGGTCACTAGCAAAAAAAGAGGCAACTGAAGAGGTATCTGGGGAAGGAAGGTGAAGGTTTTACTTCGGAATCGGGAAGGGAAGGAGAGATTGAGGTGGAAAAGTGTGTTGGGGGGGAAATCTTAAACTTAATCATACTACAACACCCCTGTCGGATTGCCGGACTCAAAAGAAAAGAACAGTGTAAAATTTGAGTCTTGTAAAAAGGGAAGGAGAAAGAAAGACTTTCCGAAACCTCTAGGGGGGGGGGGAATCAAGGGTTGCAAATGTCCGATGGGAAAAAACGAGAAAAAACGCTACTCCATGGATGTAAAAATAACAAGAGTTGGACTGTGGTTGATGTTGACCTGCAAAATGGGGGGGTTTCTTTAGTTGTTCGCTCGGCAAGGCCCACCGAAAAACGAGAAAAAAAAGGGTCGGGGGGGACGCGTACACTTGGGGGGGGGGGGCATAGGGACGGTGAGGGCGTTAAGGAGGCACGGAATCTTGGGTCTCAACAGAACCGGACCCAAATGGGACAAGACCAACTGTGCGGGAAAAGGGAGAAGGGGGAGTGGAGTTTCTAATGTCTTTAGGAAAACACAAAGTTGGGGGGGCGGTGCTCTTACGCAGGGGGGGATCCTCTATCAAAAGATCCAGGAGTGTCGCCCGGGCGGTGGGGGGTTTCAGGAAACCATTGGAAAAGAAAGGGGAGAATATGCTGGAGAGGGGAGGGAACAGGTATCCGAGTTCAAATGACACTAAATGCTGCAAGCGGGGGTCCATCCAACGAGACTGAAACGTCTACTTTAGTGGACAAAAAAGATGGAAGAAAACGAGCCTTACGGGGAAGGGGTAGAGATTGTGTAGCATCAGAGGGGAGGACTAACTGGAGGGTTTTCTCGCCTTAGCATATGAAAAGCGAGGAAACCTCACTTGGAAGAAAGGGGAGGAGAACAAGTTTTTACGCACTAGCAGAAAAAAGTGCTCTGGAGAGGGGCTCAAACAACAACGTGGAAAAGAGAGGGGCGCCTTGGGGTTCAATATTCTAATCCAAGTTCAGAAAGTATAAACAGATGGTCCCCTTAATCAAGGAGAAGAGAAAAAGCACAAAGACCGTCGTATGAAAAATCTTCTAAACAGAGGAAAACACAATGCTCGCCTGGGGGTGCGAGACAAATAAAGTATGTGCGTCTTTAGAGAAAATCAATACAAGGGCCATGAAAAAAAAGGGAAATCGAGAGCCGAGACAAATGCTTACAAAAGCTCTCGAGAAAAATGGTGGGCGAAAGGGGAAAGAAACTGGGAGCTCGCGGTCTAATAACGGCAGAAACATCACCCGTTGGAGGGATGGCGAAAGAAAGACAACTAGACTCCAACAAATAAAGAAAAAGGGGGATGTCCAAGGGGATTGGCGAAAAAAGAGGAAAAAGCCGTAAGAGGACTCCACCGTAAAACAGATGAAACAGAAAAAATCGGGCGAAGTTCGAAAAGGTCCTTCAAAGGGGTGTAGAGTGTCCGGTTCCCTAGAGGAAACGGTAAACAGTCGGAAGAGGAGGTACACGCACGACCACAAGTCAAACCGCCACTGACTATCCAAGGACGTGGGGTACAGTTTGAAAAATAATCGGCAAAAAAAATATGCCACTCCTACTCGGGGGAGGAAAGGACTGGGCTGAGTCTACGTAAAAAAGGTCAACTCTATGGAAAAATCCCATGGAGGTGCTCGAAGAGAGTCCAACGCAGTAAAGAAATATAACCCTCAGGGGTGAAGGGGGGAGAGGATTAAGGAGAAAAAAAACACCGTCCCAGGGGGAATTGGGAGGGCCATCAATGCTTGCCGAAAGGACAAACGGCACACTGGAAAGCTAAGGAGCTTACGCTATAGGGGGATGCGATCGCGTGAAAAACGGCAAGGGTTTGGGAAAAATGACACGTTCTAAGAATCACGTTGACTCAAAGGGAAGATAGAAGGGCAACACATAATTCAGGCTAAGACATCACTCGACAGTTGGGATCAATAGTGGAGGAAGGGGGGGGATGCTACACCTGTCAAATTCGAGGTAAACAAGGCAGTGAAGGAAGAATTCTGGGCGGGGTCATAACTGCAAACGACAGAGGGATAGGTTGAAAAGGGGAGAAAGGCATAAACCACTCGAACGCTTTACACTCGCATGTGGGGTGAAAAGCTCACCTCTCAAAGCTTCAAGTCTCTATTGGAGACCCAATGAGAAGGTCAGGATGATTGCGGTTGAATAAGGGAGGGATGCAATGACGAACTTGAGAGAGTCACCACACATGCCGATGTGCATATATGTCTCGGTTATAAAAAAGAAAGGGGAAGGTTTTTACAAAAGATGTTCCCTGAAAGCTTCCCAACTGCAATAAAAACTTAGACGGGCCAAGGGGATTTCTAAATTAAAGTATGGGAGAGGAAAAGAGAAGGGTCAGGATTACCTTCTGGGAAAGGGAAGAGGGTAGCCGACTTGTTCGGAAGAGAATGGGAGGAGGCACCCAATTAGGGAATTACTTCCGTCGAGTCAAAAGCCCACCTTCACTTGGAAAGCGGTGGAAATAATCCCGCGGATACTCCCTATTACGATGGAAAAAGGCCGTACAACGATCAATGGAATGCACCTTAAGTTGTTCTGGGAGCGCAAAAACGAAAGTGTAAATATAAATATGAAGAACGCGGGGGGATTAGGGTCTGCTGAGCCCCCCAAAAAAAAAACAAGGGGCTAAAAAGGAGACAAACCCCTGCCATACACGCTGTAATCCCTGGAGAGGGTCCAGGCATCAAGAAAAGGACGAGACGGATGGGGAGAAAAGGAAAACAACCGGTACCGAAAAGGTATACGTCAAGGGAATCGGATGCAGCCAGGACTTTAAGACACCGACTAGAACGACGATGAGAAGAATTTAGTTCCGAAGAAAAAATGAAGAAAAAAGGGGGGCAGGGATAAAAGTAGACGCGTTGCAAAAAAGAAGACGGGGGATAATTGCCTGGGTTATAAGGAAAATCAAAAAAATTGCCTTCTTTGGCATCGAACTCGCCACAAGAAAAAGGAAGCACACAAAGTAATTACTCATTTTTGGAAAAAAGAAAAAGGGAAAATTGACAACAAAGGGGGGAAAGGGTAAAGCTCTGTGGGTGTGGAAAAAGAAGAAAAGGAAGAAATCTGTCGCGGGGATCCCGACAAAATCCCGCCTGTCCACACCGATCTGGAGGACTGCGGCGAAAAAAAGGGGGGTCTCTCAAAAAAAAAGGGAGGAAAAAAAGGAAGAGGATCACACAAGTAAAAAAAGAGGAAGCAGAGATCAGACCATGGTTAGTGTCGTGATAAAAAAAGGAAGTGTTTACAAACACGACGACCACCAATAGACTAGAGAGGGGGGAAAGGGGCAAGTTATCAGGAGCAAAATCCTGGATTAGGGGTGGGATTACGTGAGGGGTGGCGATTTCGGTCACCGACAAAGAAGGGGGAGGGTAGTTGAGAGTCACCGGAAGTAAGTAGATGAGGTGGGAAAAAAACACATGCACGGCTCTCTGTAGAACTGCCAGGGGGGCCAGGTAACTTCTCTTCCTCAAAGGAAGAATTTTGGGAAGTGCGGGTGAGGGAGCTACGACCTGCCATCCGGCGAGTGCTACACGATATGTTGGAGCCCTGTTGTAACTTGGGCTCACGGGAGAGGGAATCCGTTTGAATAACGAGGAGACGCCGAATGCTTGGGGAGAGGCCGACGGGGCGACAGCAGTTGGCGAAAAGGATACATACCCAAGCGGAAAGCGAACCTGAGGGGAGTCAGAAGTGCGAGGTAGAGGGGACACTAACATTCGGGCGAGGAAAAGAAAAAACAGGCAGGAAGAGGGGTATCTGTGGCAGCAAAAAACTGAGGGGAAGGAAGTCAAGTACTCGTATGAAGGAAAACGGGAGGGGGGGACTTAGGCCGGTGGTCTTCAAAGTGAAAAGAAGCAGGGTACGGTCCACGATATTGGGGGGGGGAATCCTCGAGAATGACATTCGCCGACGAATTAGAGGCATACCTCGTCCAGTAGAATTCATCCAAACGAGGACTTTTGGGAAGAGTCCTCCAGATGTCTGGAAGGTAGAAAGAAGGGCAGATTAGAACAGGCGAAATGTTGGAGGGAAGGGGGGGGGCTTGAACAATGAGGGAAATCTCGTCGGCCACGCCAACTACTCAGGAAAGATAAAAGGCTTCACAGATGATGGCTGGGAAAAAGGAGAAGAGCAAGTCTGCCAGTGCATCTCAAGAGAGGGAATTTCCCCAAACGCCAAAGCATTGGAGGGGGGAAGAGATGCAAACAGGAATATAGGTGCGGACTAAAAAGGAGAGGAGTTAAAAAAACCCGTTCATCTGTTACAGGAGTGAGGATTTCAAAAGGCTCTAACCAAAGAGGCGCCTTGGGGGGGGTGAGGACCCGAAGAGTTTCGCGGAACAGAGGTTTTTCATAGGAAGTAAGGGGGTGGGGTCGCCAGGTAGGTGGCTGCCCTACCAGAAACCCGTCTATGGGATGTTTCTAGGGAAGGCAGAACATTAGAGTGCGAGAGGAAGGCCAAGTTCGAGGTGCAACGTTGGAAGTCGTTCTACGGGTCAGTCTTCCAATGAAGTTTTCCCAGAGAAATAACGAGTGGGAATCAAACAGAACACTCCTTAACCGGGGAGTGGGGACAGACAGTTGATGGGGGGCGCTGAGATTGATAACTGGGAATCGAAAATCTTGAAAATGGTGGGGGCATTAAAAGGAATAACTCAATTACAAAAAGACTAGGAGGAATGGCGGGCGCGCGGAAGCACGTGGGGGATGGGAGGAGGAAAGGTTTAAAGGGGGGTTACTCATCACAATACGTTCCGCCCTAGGGATAGATGTTGGTTGTTTGAAGAGGGACACTGTAACCGAATGGAAGGGCCAGCTGGGGTGGGGTGGACTGGTGACTTTTCAGAATGGGGGGGGATCCGGCACATGAGGTTGAGGAAAAAGTTTTTCGAGGGTAATTTCAAAGCGAAAACGATACAATCGGCGGCTTAAAGAGGGTATGAAAAAAAAACGAGGACTGGGGGGGGGAATAGGGGTTACTGTGGAGGTATGCTTAGTCAGGATTTAGGGGGGGTGCTGAACATAAGGGGGGGAAAGAGGAAGATGGTGAAACAGAAAAAAGTGCGCGATTTCCAGAGTGGGGAGAGGGTGTTCATATATGTAGGAAAAAGAATAAAGGAACACATTTTGTGGGTGCATTGCCGATGTCTTGTATAGACCCTCTAAGGATAACGAGTGAGCAAAATCTTATGGCGGGGGCCCACCGGGAGAAAGTATCGTTGAAGCAATGTCGCGGCTCTGGGTGAAAGGGTCACAGGTATCCGAGTGCAACCTTTGAAAACTTTGTGAGCAACAGTCCATCCTCCCAGAATACCTATACGGTGAGTCTAAGGCGAGCAGGGGGAAAAAAAATTGTATGAGCTTGTTACCGGGAGATTTCATTACACGGCTTTGGGGGGGACTCCGGATCTAGGAACGGTGCCAGAGAAGACCCTCTAGAAGGAAAGAAGGGGGAATCGGAAAGCCGGGGGGAAAGGAGATCTCAAAAAAAGGAGGAGGAGGAAAAGTATCACAAAAGGGGGAGGTTGCTAATCAAGTGAAACAGACCGGTAGGAGGAGAGGGTGAGCAGGACTGATCATATCTCCTATCAGAAAAGTAAGAGGAATAAACAAGAGTCGTAAAAAAAAAAGGGAGAAAGGGTGACGCCGTTTGGGGATCGCAGAGCAGGGTCGAAAGGATGGGGGAGGCGCTGCCGCAATATGGCAAGGGGGAGGATACCTGAGGACCTAAAGGATCAACCATTGACACGGAAGACGAGTTGGTCCTAAAAAGGCCATAATAAGGGCAGGAAACTTCCAGCATTTGTATATCGCGTATATCCCCTCTTAAAAAGCACCCAAAAGGGTTATTGAGGGGTGGAACGCAAGTAGAGCTCGCAATCAGGAACACCACAGAGAAAGTGGGGGTCCCATTTGGGGTATTTGAATTATGAGACCCAATAGAGAAGTACTAATAGAAATACCACTGGCAAGAACAAAGGAGTCGTCGAAAGGAGAAAGTGCACCTGAGTGTTATCTTTCGGCTGACAATTTCCCTCAAGCAACCTGTAAGAAATGACAAGGAGGAAAGAAAAAATATAGACCACAGGAAAACAGACAAGAATACCAGGACGAGGTTAAAGGTTTGGGAGGGAAAGATTCGGCAACCAAGTGTACAAAACTACAAAGGAGAGGGAGTAAAGGGAAATACTTACCGGGAGTCGTCGAAATCAAATTCCCGTGGCTCTCCAGAAAAGGGGACAAACCATAATGAATACCAATACTAGTTGGGGGGTGAAAGGAGGATTGAAAAAAGGGAAACACCAAACAGGGCCCATAGTTCGGTGGGAGGAAACACCGAACTGGGAAGAAAATTGAGCGGAGGGTAAAAATCATCAAACTGACACAGGGCCTATTTGGGGCTTTAAGGATATCTTTATGATCAGGAGTAGCAGGTGAAACAGCCTTCAGGGGGGACGTTACAAAAAGAAGGGGAAAAAGACACGTGTTGGAACACCAGGTACCGGATAGAGCATCGGCAGGGTCTGCCGCCATAGAACTCAACCTCATTCGATAAGGGGGAGCATTGAAACAAATCGCTGCAAGAAAAATGTCACAGAAGATACCCTAAATCTAGGGGCGAAGGGAAACCGACGGCCGCTTGCGCAGGGACACGAGAGGATAAAAAGGGGGAAATCCTTTCCCACTGAAAGGGTCCCTCGAGAAGTGGATGGACGCCCCTCTCACGTTCGTGGAAAAAAAAGGAATGGAACGCCATGAGTCCGTCAATAAGCGTTGGAGGACACTGAGACAATGACTGAGAGCACCGGCATATGAGGAGCCTGAAATCATCGATGAATATTGTATCTTGTAATAGCATCAAGGACAGACGAAGATGTCCCACGAAAAAGCTGCCCAACTTCAAACCAGGGAGGGGAAAAGGTGGATGGTATAATGGAATCTGAAAATCTGGAAGAAGAAAAAGAGGGGACAAAAGAGTACAGGGATGACGAGCTAGCGGCGGGGGAGAGCAAAAAAAAATTTTCATAGTTTGCTTTCTATAGAGGCACATAGGGGACTTCGTTAGAGTACCCAAGCCAAACGACAAGGAGTCAAAACGGAGGGGGAAGAAAGCCGGTTTACGATCCTTAGAAGCTAAAAATGACGGTAGAAAGAGGGAAACTAAGACGATGCAAAAAGATAGCCTCTCACGGCAGCTGAGGGGTAGGGAATCACACGAGTGGGAAAAAGAAGCGCGCAGCTCCTAGGGGACAAGTAAGGCTCAGGGACGAAGTGTTTCGCATTAAAGGGCTTCTGACCACGAGGAAGAAACGCGGAGAGGTAGAATCTTTTGAAGGAGACGGAATTACTCAAAGAGAAAGGGGCAGTAAATTACACACCGGGGAACGAAGTGTAAGAAGCTCGGAAAGTTCGCTATGAAACAGGCCAGTAAGTTACACCGAGAGAAATCAGGACACGGAACCACCGATATTGAAAAAAACGGGGGGGGGACCACAAAAAAAAAAAAAAGTTTATGCCAAAGGAAGAAAAGGGGGGAATGGTTGAGAACATTGTGGGTATGCTATGGCCAAAACCCGTGAAGGAGGAAAGCCTAACTCCACAAAAGCACAGAAAATAATTTACGATTGTAAAACTCCAAAGGGCCCAAAGGTGTCCCATTTCGGATAATTAGCGTTGGTGGGTCAGAAGAAAGACCTCAATCAGATGTTCCTACATAAAAAAAAAGTAGGTCCTGTCTGGAAGTCTAACCGAGAGGGGGGGGGAA
>Ga0179591_1232592_pt1 | contig 13945 bp, 11 predicted proteins | sample CZOMad2_1_08_16f_FD_182891 | JGI IMG/M metagenome (GOLD analysis project Ga0179591, IMG submission 182891) | Vadose zone soil fungal communities from Angelo Coast Range Reserve, California, USA - CZOMad2_1_08_16fungal (PacBio error correction) | ecosystem: Environmental > Terrestrial > Soil >...
GCACAGAAGAAGAGGGAAGAAAAGAGCGCCTTGCGCTGCCCTTCCCGAAATCTCAGTCGGTGTCCGGCGGCAGGGAAAAAGGGGGATCTTTCAGGATCAGGAAAGAAAAACTATTCGATATCGAGGTCGGGGGAAAACTGATAAAAGAAAATAAAGAAGTCGACAAAAGCCCGAAATTCAGTTGGGGAGGAATGGAAATTATTGGCAGGTAGAAGGGAGAGTCCGAAAGACGACTGCGTGGCGGTAGGCTCCGCCTCGGCATACGCCGTCTGCTGGCAGCACCCAAACCTCGAACAAACGTAGGGGGGGACCACAATAGTCTGGCAGAATCACCTCTGCAAAGAAATTTGTAGTTCAAAAACTGAGAATGAGGAGCGCGTCTTTTGCTGTCACGACTTGTTCTAGGGGGGGGTCAGACCCTCATCGCTCCCGGCAGGGAAAGAACCCTTCGCAGTGGGGGTCCGAAAGGAGGAATAAAAATCAAGCATCCAAAGTTGTATTCTCAGCCGAGGGATAACTTTACTCCCCATCCCGCCGTCTAGTCAAAGGGGGAGCGGTTATTCACTACGTTGTATAAAAAGGGGAAAGAAACATACGCGAGGACTAAAAGAAAGAGGCTATAACTAACATTCAGGGGGGAGCACAGATCGAACGAAGTACGGAAAAGGTGGAGCCTACTCAGTTTGAGAGCATGCCTTTTCCGAATGAAGTCTTGGAACTACCGGTGTCCTTCCTCCCATCACACATTATAGGATTCCGGGTGGAGAGTATACAAAAGAACTATACATCGTAGAGGATATAGCCTCACTTCCGAACTTGAGGGCTCATAAACTCGGAAAATAAAGGGAAGGAGCGATCGGGTTGTAAGCGCAGTCGATCAAGGGGGGACTGTTCGCGAGTGGAGGAGGAAGAAGAAAAAAAAGTCTCAAAGATTAATGTAGCTGTGGAATAAACAAAACCCGTGAGCAACCTCAAAAAAAAATCTCCATCAAATTGGCAATCTCGGCGCTCGACAAAAAAGTGGGAAAGTATTTCGTTCTCCGTAGAGGAAACCCAAGATCTGCATAGTCGGATGCACCGAGGAGAAATGCCAAAAAAAGGTTCAATAAGTAGATTATTTCCCGAGACAGTGAAGACTGGGCGCCGAAAACCTTTAAAGCGAACGAGGAGCGGAGACGGAAAATTAAACAGCTTTAAGCCATTAGGGTAAGACGGAAGGAAGTACAGGAGGGTTACTCAGGAAGGCTACTGGTAAAAGGGAAGACCTAACTTGGGATTATGGGGAGAGGGACCGTCAATCCAACTTCTTCGACGTCGGTATCTGGGGGAAGTAGGTATAGGACTACTCGGGCGCTGACTCGAACTATTCAGGAAAGTTCAAGGGTCCGTCGCTGAGAAAAAAAAGAACTCTCCGCCGACGGAAAAAAGCGCTCGGTCGTATTGGAGTAGACATCCGACTATACTGACGAGAGGAAAAGCCGGCGAGGATCCCCGGTGGGTAAGGGGAATATGGGGAAAACGCCTAAATTTGAGGCACCAAGAGAAGAAGGACAGCCTCCAAACCTCAGTCCGGACAGAGGAAAGAGGCGGAAAGGTGGAACTTAGTCCTAGTCATGGGAAAACTGTAAACCCCATCTTAAGCTGCTCCGCGCCATCAAAAGGAAATTTGCCGGAAGCCGCGGGCACGCGAAAATCCTTGAGAGGGGAGAGAAGAAACACAGGAGGGAGGAAAAGGGAGAGGAAGGAGAAAAAAAAGAAAAGTATAAAAAAAAAAAACCAATTGGGGGGGATGCATGCATCCGAACCTCCATGAAAAATGGGAGACGTACTGTGCGAGAAGGGCTTAAAAAATGGGGGGGGGGAAAAAGCGGGGACTCGGACGAAAAAGCCCTCCAAAGGCTGCTAGGAAGAGGAGAACATGGCGGTGGCCGGGCGGGAGGGAGGGTAAGTGGGCACAGAGGGGGACTTAAATTCTCTAAACGAACCTTTCATACCGACGATAGAAAATTCCTCTAATAGGCTGAATCTGAAAAACACTGAATATGTTCCTCTATGGAGCTGGGGGAAAGGGAGGGGGATCTGAGACGCAGCAAGGAAACAGGTTCTTACGGAACTAAAATTAAACGGACCTAACGCCGGGGGAATAATCAAGACGATCAAAAGGAGGAATCGTGGTCCTCGAACCAGAAGCCAAAGTCCAAGGGTCTATCAAACGGGTTCAGTAAAGACGCAAGGGCGGTGCAAAAAATAGGAGAAAGACTCTACACGCCGCCACCGGCATAAAATAATAAAAAACTAGGACCCCCCGCTCATAAGTCACTTAGCCTAAAAGGAGTATGTCAAGACAGATTAGGGGCAGAAATCAACCGTAGACTTCTAAAAAGGTACACTGACTGTCTCACCGGGGAAGACTTTCCTTCTATGCTCGTAAAGTCAAATAATTTCCTAGAAGCTGTCCGGGGCAGACGGAAAATAGCACGAACCTTTGGGGGGAGGGAGACTTAGCGAAAATAGACAATGGGGGACTTGTAATGGTGTCCTCCTTAGAAAAATTGTAGGCGAAAAAGGAGAGTCTCTTCATGACGGAATCTGACAAGGCAACCGAGATGTTGAAACTATAACTTACTTCGTGCGAGATAGGCAGGAACAACCGGGCGACACTAAATTTCGGAGCGAGCGGGGAATGCAAGAAAAAGTCACTAATGGGAGACTGCAAAGGTAAGAGACATAAAAGGAGAGAAGAGGGGGAGTACTCTAGGCCGACCAATCGGGGGAGGAGGGAATACAGTGAGGGAAGGGAATATAAAACATGCGAATCAAAGGCGAAAAGGGGGCAGAGGAAGCTGACGTTCTAGTAGAAAGGATAAAAAGGAGGAGGAGACTATACCCGGCACGTCAAAGAGCGGAGAGGAAATCAAAAGGTTCTGAAAAGGAACGTGAAGGACGAACAAAAAGACAGAGGCAGCTAACCCTGCATAAAGAAAAACAGAAAGGAAAGGAAAACCCTAAGCGATTTTATGCGGAGTGGGCTTCGTTAATTCAGGGGCCCAAAAAAAGGGGAGTAAGCGGGGAGAAAACACGTATTGATTAGCGGGTCCAAAAAAGCTAAAAGGGAAAAAGATCTCGAAGAAGGAGATTCGACCATTAAGGAGGGGGTCAATGCTGAACTGAACCTCAATGGGAGGACGGGTAGCGTTGTGAGAGAGAGGGAAGTTGCGAGCAACGAAAGGAAGGAGGCGTCCTGCATAGACGTCACAAAAGCCCCCGCTTAGAGGGCATACTCTGAAAAGACTATGAGTGGATACCTCCACAAGGTCAGGGGGAAAAGAGGATAGGGGGTCACTTCGTAACAGGAGCTTCTGGGGACCAACGTCAGGGAAAAGGTAGTTTCGGCCACGAGAAAGAAGAGGAATAGAATCTCGAACGCTTTCGAAGGGAAAAGGAGAAAGAGGAGCCGTCTCCGGGCCTCTCCTCTAGCCCGGTCGGAAGAGGGAAGAACAAACCACATGATGAGGAAAGTAGCTTAGGGACTGAGGAGAGAGAGAAGGGGAATAGGCTCTTCGTGGCCATGAGAAAAGAAGGAAAACACTCAGAGCATACAAGCTCTCTCGCCACGCCGCACAAAAAAAAGGGAGATCTGTGAAAAAAAAAAGAAGAAGAAGCCGAGACGAAGTCTAGCTCAAAACTCGGTCAAGGGGGCAAAGTTAATGCTAGAAGATGGAAGAGGGATCACGACTAGGGGAGATTCTATCGGCGCCGGGAGCGTACGCAAGGAAGGAAAAGGCAGCACTCCGCCGACCGGTTGGTCAAGAAGGGGAGGAAGATCCGTCGAGAAAGGGAGAAAGAGAAAAGTCACAATAAAAGGACAGGTTCCAGTAACGATGGGATTTAGGGACAGCAAAGAGCAATCGTCCCAGGTCTAAGAAGGAAGAGAAGAAGAAGGTTCGGGGCTATAAAAGAAGAACAGCAGAGGAAGAGTCAGGTCGTACTTCCTTCGGGTAAACTCCGTGGAAAGGAAGGAACGAAGCTAAAAGGCTCCGCGGCGGGGGCACGGGGAGGGAGAAAAATGGGAAGCCTCTCCTGCGGGACGTGCAGCGTCATAGGAGAGGAAGAAGTGCAATATTAAGATCACGTACGAAACGCCAGACCGTTTGACCGACATGAGCCGTCCAGAACGGGGGAGGAAAAAGGTCACGTCGGCGGAAGTAGAGTGTCGAAAGGGATTATACTTGAAGAAAAAAAAAGGCTCGCTTAAAACGGCTAAAAAGCATTTCGGAGATCGCACTACAAAGAAAGGAGCGAGCAAAACAACTGGGACTAAAACTTTCTCGGGAAACAAATAAAGAAACTCCTGTCGAGGCCAGGGAAGGGAGAAAAGGGATCGATAGAACTGAAAGAACTAGCTGGATGCATGGTTAAAATCCTCCCGATTTTAAGAAAACGCCGCCAAAGAAAGGGATACTTCCGGCCGCTCGAAAAATGGGACAACATATTATCGTTACCGTCTCAAAAACGGAAACGATCGGGCATGTCAAACAAAAGAAAAAAAAGAGGTAGGTCCGGATACACGCAGGACCTCAGAAGGAAAGGGGCAGGTTGACTAAATCCGTGAAGGGGGGGGGTCGACAGACAGTTGATTTAGATCACCGAGGATCCAAAAGAGAGAGGAAAGATCCCCATTTAGACAGCTTGGGGGGTGGGTTTTTGGGGGTGAGTAAAACTCTTGTAGCGGGGCGGCGTGTAGAGAGTAGCAACTTTACTCCGTCAGTGCCGGACTGAGAAATGATGCGACCAGCGAATGTGGCGGGAGGGGAGATAGAAATTCAAAAGGACTTCAAACCGTGTCCGATGCAGGGAGGGCGGCAGGGATTGGGAAGAATCGTAGCGCGAGGAACGGGGGGTGTGAGGAGGGGAAGAGTCTACGATCAGAAGAGAAAGACAAAAAGGGGGAGCGGACAGAAAGTCTTCATGGAGGCATTCAATAAGATAGAGAACACGATCAAGGGGCAGATCCCGAAGTAGTGCGCCCGCCTGGACGAGAGTCGGGAACACCCCGACTCCAGCGGACAAGAAAAAGCAGGCGCTGCTGCGCAAGGGACTTAACTTACTGGTTGTCGTGAAAAAGTCCGGGTATGAACATCTTCCTAGGAGATCCGCAGGAGACGAGTCACCACTTTAGAAAGGGAAAAGATAGGGATCACCAAGTCGAAAAGAGGGGAGAAGTGAGTAGCAACACACAAAGGAAGGTTTTTATTAGAAAAAAGGCGTCGAGTTGAGTCCAGGAAAAAATCAGCACGGTACCAGGGTAAGAATGTCCCTCGGCTGTGGGACGGAGTCAAAGGCCGACGACAAAAGACGCAACTGAACGAAAAGCCCGGCGAAGGGGCGAAAGCAAAAATGCAGGGCGGTGAAAGGACTTAGTGAGGAGGAATGACCGGTCCTGAGAAGCCAGGGAAGGGGAAAGTCTAATTAATCTTCAAGGGCCTCGAGAGGGCTGAAGAGAAGACCAATGACAGACTCTAGCTAGTGTTCCGGTTAGAGGAATTCAGGAAAGTGGCGCCGCGACACCGAGGAACGCTGGTGAAGCTCTCGCTAAGAGTCGCCGACCGAGCACGCAGACGGCTAAACAAAACAATCGCACAAATTACGTAAAGGAAGAGGGGGGAAGGAAACTAGAAACATACCAAACAGGTGGGAAGCTTTGTGATTCTAAGTGAGACGAAAAAAATGACGGGGGAACGCTGTCAGAAATGAAAAACTCCAAGAGACAAAGGCAGAATAATACATGTGGGGTAAGCACACAGTGGAGGACAGGAAGGAAACAGAGAACCGGGGCGCCACTTCAAGGAGAGAAGACCGCACCTTCAGGCGGGGAGGGGGAAAAAGGAGGTACAATCCCTAAAGGCCGAACGGAAAGGCAGGTGAAGCGAACGAATCACTACGTTGAAGGGGGGGTGGGCCGAGGAGGGAGGAGACGACATGTAGGGGGATATTGGTCGTGGCCTAGGAAAGGGGGGGGAAAACTGAAAGGACGGAGCGATTTAGGTCTGGGAGGGGGAGACCTCTCACGCTTAGCTCAGGACTTAGATAGACTTCTAGTGAACCGTCATAAAAAACACAGTTCTGATATCTATCGGAAGAAGGTTCTTTGAAGACGGGATTCTACTAAAGGGAACTGGTTATTGTACGCGAGGCCAGATAAAAAATGATCCAGACTGATGCAGACGGAGAACTCACACAGGTGATTCCCATGGCAGGAGGAAAGAGGATACATTTCTCAGTGATGATGCAGAAATTTTAAACTAAGAGTGACTGTAAGTTGACGCCGTGTTCCTCGACTCGAGAGGGAAGAACCACTCAGTTCTCGAGGAGAGGATCACTGGTTCGAGACAGGAAAGAACTCCTAAGAGGACAACCGAGAAAGGTTGAGGCAGGCGCTCTTGGAGACAAATGGGGGAAAAAAAAAGGAACACAGAGCAAATTATAAAACGAATAACACTGTCTGAGGGGGTCAGGAGAACTTTTATGCCCCCAGAGAACCTAAGCTGTCTGGGGGAATCGCCCCGATATATTTAGAGTTGATTTCTTCGGTCATCCCAAATCTCACGCATCAGGGTAACGGGGGAAAAAAGGAGAAAGGGAAGGAAGCGGTCTCCATCCAGGACGAGAGGCTAGGGAGACGAAAAAGTAGGAAGTAAAGGGTGTTCGAGTTCACAAGTGGGGGAGGCCGCTCGGGGCCGGAGGAATGCGCGGCCGGAGCGACCCGAATCCTTAGGGCGCATAGCTGACCGACGGAAGAATCCGCCACATGGAAAGGGGGGAAGACAGTTCGTCTTTAAAAAACTGTCGGACAAACAGGGTAAGTAAAAAGACGGAAACGCGACGAGGGCGGCGACCTGCTAGAGGGGTAGGCCTCGAAGAGGAGAAGAATACTGTCGCAGGGGGAAGAGAGAGCTAAGCTAAAAAGGGCACTAAACTTCTTATGCCGGATCCTCCGAGAGAAAAAAAAAAAGGGAAGTATGGACTATGCCGCGGGGGGCAGGAAAAAAAGAGGGAAGGAGGGAAAAAGGATCTTTCTAAATGTCCAGTGACGCCCAGAGAAGGGGCACGATAATACGAAAGCATCGTAGAGCTCAGGTTAAGGGTCTAAGAAGAAGAATCAGTCTACGGCAGCAGAAGGGCGGGGAGGCGGTAAGGAAGGGGGAATTTGCTGGGTGAATGATGAGAGGAAAAAGACTACTTTATATCGGACAGGTCATCAAAAGAAGGGGGGCACGACAAAAGAAGAAAGAAGTTTTAAAAACCTTGAGGCCGATCAAAAAAACCAGAGCATCGATAACGAGACGTCGAGTCTATGGGAGGGTCCTGTATTGAAGGAAAACTCAAACGATCCAAGCAGGCGTATACTACCAGCAAGTAAGGGGGGGACGACTTGGACAACGAAGGGAAGAAAGAAAAAAAAGAAGACATCGGGGGTTTCTACGGGGGGGGCTCAAGTGTCCACTTCCAGTTCGGAAGGGGTAATTTAAAAACACTATCGGGACGGGAAGACCTCTCGCGTCTTCACACTGTCGAAACATGGAGAAACTCTGATGGAAAAGGAAGTGAACCGCTCGCCTCAGTGAACTGCCCCACGTCACGTACAAATCATGGAGGAGGGAAATTTATATCCTTTCATGAATGCGGGGAAAAACAAAGGTTCGTCACACCGAAAACAAGTGCATCATGAGCTAGGGGCTGGACCCTAAAACTCAAAGAGACGTATAGTCCAGGCACTTCCCAGATTAAAATCGCGGAAGCCTAAAACGGGCAAGAGCGATACGTTGTAAGAGAAAGAAAAAAAAACCAACACCGCGCGGCCAAGTGGGACATGAATAGACCAGGCAGATTAGCTTGTTGAAGAACCGAAGACAGGGGGCTTCACACCATCCCCACCTGGGAGAGAAAAAAAAACGAGATCAGAAACTTGTTTTTAAAAAGTGAAAAAAAATCGAGTCCCTCCGCCGAAGAAGAGTCGGGAAGGGACGAGCAACAAGATCCTACTCAGAAGGAAACAGGGAAAGCCTGATGGTTCGCGAGTTGATGGCAGGAAAAGTCGTGTTAGAAACTACTAAACGTATCCTACAACAAAGAGCGGCAGCTTTCTGGCCACGTAGTGGAGAAAAGTCGGAGGGTTAGATATTCCGGAAAGCGTGACGCGAAAGAGGGAGTCAAACGAAACCTAGGGAAAAAAGGGGTAGGAGTTCGTATGGAGGAAGTAACATCGCGACGAGTGAATGTTAACTGGGGTTCGGAATTGAGGAGAAGAGGGGGGAGTCCATAAGCGGAAGGGGTCTAGAAGCAAGAAAAAACATTATAAGAACCGACTCAGAGGAGGAACACGAGAAGGAGTTCTTCATTTGGAGAACATACATCCGATCGAGGCGGAGCATGGACCGGAACGTGGAGGGAGTAGTCTCCCGCCTGACCTACGGGAGAGACGCGAGCGTTCTCTCCGCCCGTCGCCGGAGTGAGAGCAATTAGAACTGTGGGAAGGGAGGAAGATTTCCCACTTCAACTCGATCAGGATCCAGGGAGAGGAGAAACGGGACACGACCGGTACTCCGGAGAAAAAAAAAAAAAGCAGACAATACCTTAGGAGCTCAACAACACCACGAGTACAAAAGGATAGATAGAAAAAAAAGGCGTGAGCTTGTGAGGAATAAGGAAGGGCGCTTCCCTTCATTCGCCGGGTACGAAGACTGGAGCGGGGAGGTTGGGCGCCGCAGGAATCATAAAACTGTAACACAAGAAGCTTCTCCGGTTGGCGGGCGACAAGGGGAGGAGGAACTGACAAAGGAGCTTGCAGGCGGGAAAGGGATCTCACGGGAAAAAGGGAATCCTCGCTTCGGAAGAAAAGGGTCCTGAGAGAATAACCATTCATAAAGGCGTCTGTTACCAGGAGGAGGATGGGAGAATTTAGACGGGAGTGGCGAAGAGAGAAGAAAGAAAACCATGGAAAGCATACGAGTCGCGCCCTGTTAAACCGACTAACTAAAGAGATAAACACGAAGTCTGAAGAAGATTAAATTCCCCAAAAAACCCACTCGAAAAGGAAAAAAAAAGGGGGAAAAACTCCGGGATATCATATTGATAAACATGAGTCACTCTCTACTAGAGGGACACACGCCAAGCGAAATGTAGCAAGCTTATCTCATAAGTTGGGGAGGAAACAGGAGTTAAGGTCCGAAAAATCCCTATTAAAAAAGGAAGTCTACGCGGGAAAATAAGAGGGGTCAACATACTCGCAACCTGTGTAAAGAATCAGGAACTTCTAAATGGCTTCAAAATTCAGGAGAGGAGTCCAACGACCGAAAAGAAGAAGGAGGGGGGAACCAGGTGTGGGAGAAGATGGTCCTACAAAGAAAAGGTTCTTGATATGGAGCCGACAATGTGGTCGGGCCGTCCAACAGAGACTAGGGCGATTTCATTACTTCAGAGAGAGACCTCACTCAGACTGTTCCAGCGCGGGCCGCGGATAGGGTGAAGTAAAAAGACTTCACTCCTGTTCATCTTCCAGAGCTGAGCGGGGAAAAGGGAGGGAATTGGTCTCTACGTCGAAGAGTGTCTGGCAAAAAGACCAGATCCGAATCCCTGTTATGAAAGAGTATTCCTACGACAATACGTGAAACCCAGGGGAAGAGTAAATTGCTACATGCTCGGCAAAGGGGAGGAGAGACTGTTCATAAGGCGCTTGCCGTTCGATTCGGAAAGGATAAAGCCTCTCTAATCATGCAAGCAGGGGGGATACAACGGGTGAGAGGACACACTGAAACGAGAAAAAAAGGAAAAGAAAGAGGCGGCCGCATAGGTGGGCAAAAAGGAAACGGGATACAACGAAGTACACGAGGACAAAATAAGAAACAACTATTGGGGGGAGTAACGTTGGTCGTGACGGCGGAGAAAAACCATGACCTACGCGGCTGTTTGAGACGGGGGACTGGCAAGGAAATGATGGAGACTTTCGTAGGTCTAATCTCCCAAGACGGAAGGGAAACAGGACCCGCGCATCGACGGCTAAACTTGGTAGCTCATGGGGCATAGGAGGTGGAGTGGATCGGGAGGGGAAAAGCGGGAAACATGGGCTTGTATAACGACGTGTTCTATGGGAGGGAATTCTCCAGGGAGAAAAGAGCTTCCCAGGGAAGTCCTACAAAATCAAAAGCGGGAGATGGCATACATCATCTAGGAAAGAAGCCATCTTTTCCATGGAGGGGAAACTTGAGACGGGCTTTGAACAGCGTCGTGGATCGAATTATTCGACTTCCACCGCTGATGTACTAGACGCTTCGTGCGGCGAAAAAGGTCGACGAACGCTCCTCCTCGACGAGGGAAGCTAACGCAAGGAGGAAGCGATCCGTTCCATCGTCCTTCTTATGCCGCCAAAAAAGGCGACAAAAACACAACGGAGAAAGTAAAATGAGAGTGCTGCTAGAATCAGATGAACAGTCGGAATACGCGCTGAGCTGGAAAGGAGGAAAGATCCTCTAGGATTATAGGGAAGTGATTCAGATAGGCCATCCGCCGCACTACCTCAGGAGGGGAGCATCGGTTGCTTCAGCCTATAATCAAGAGACAGTCGAGAGGAAACTTAAAAATGGAAATGAAATGAAGTCGTCAGGGGGAAGGGAGAAGTGGGCCTAGGAGCTAATACGTGAGCGGGAAAAAATCTGACGCCTATTCAGAAGCCGCAAGTGACCAACGGGGGAGAACAGTTGGGAAAAACAAGTTAAGTGAGTAAACAGAAACGATGCCTCTCAAGGACTAGGAAGGGGTCAAAGAAGTTTTAACGCCTCAGGGGGATGGGGAAAGTTCTAACGCTTGTTGAAAGAGGGATACCGGCCATAAAAGGAGATCTTTCTAAGGAAAAAGGGTTACAGACAGAAAAAAAAGAAAGGATGGGAATTTTGAAAGAAAAGAAGTCAAAACTCCAAAAGACTGGGGGGGCTTCTTGTGAATAAGTGGAAGTTCTCAGGAGGAAGGGGGTACCCGCGGTCCTCAATCAGGAGTGCTAGGCGGTGTCCTACGGGCCACAACCGTTTGGGGGGTCCGCTCAGGACCTGGTCTAAAAAAGTCAGCTCGTAGCGCCTAGAAAGGGGGAAGAGGTCAAAGTAAACTACATTGACTAACTATAACTTGAGACCAATGTAAGAAAAATTTCCGACCCCTGAACCGGAAACATACTGAGGCCTCAGGATTTAAAGCCTCCATCTTTCCTTGAAGCTGGTCGACCAAGCAGACATCGCGTAGTCCTGAAAGGAACCGACTGGTGGGCTCTCCTGGCCGAACGGGTGATAGGATCTTTTGACGCGCCCGCAAATAAGTGAAAAGGAAAAAGCCTCTATTGTCGGATAGAGAGGGGAAGGGAAATTGCCCGATCTTGCCAAGGAGGGTGAGAAAGAAAAAAAGCAACATAGAAAAAAGAAAGGGGGCCGCCTGAAAGATAGAAAAAAACAGGGGGGCCGTAGGAAGTCGAAGAGAGCAGAGGGGCCCTAAAGATCTTAACGTCGGATTGTCGACCTCGTAGAAGGAAAAACAGACATCAGGTACCCTGACAGACTTTAGGTGAGAAGATCCTTTTCGGCTCGAAGAAGAGGGAAACGATAACTACTCTCTCGATAAGAAAAAAGGGAAAAAAGGATTAATCTGGTAAATGTAGCGGAGAGCTTGCGTGAAGCCGGAATCGAAAATGTTACGTTAAAAACTCGAAAAAAGAAATGGGTCTGCAGAGATGGCCGTCACCGATTTCTACAGGGGTCTGTCGAGTTGAGATCTCGGCAGGCTCTGGAGAAAAGACTTCAAAAATTGACCGGTGAAGGCGGGTCTTGTACGACGCAAACGTCTCATAAGCAAAAACTCATTAGCTCGGTCAGGCGGTCTCAAGATTCAAAAAACAGTAAGACGGGACCTTCCGGGGAATCCCTTAAAGGAGAAGGAAGGCGGAAAAGCTTCAACTCGGCAGGCAAAGAAGAAAAAAAAAAAAAAAAAAAAAGAACTTCTCACGCGCCGCGTCAAGAGAGTTCAACCTATCAAAGGAAAGGGCCCAAAAAGCTCGCCTCCATAGGAGATTAGAAGGGGAAAAATAAAAAAACGGGACGCAACTCGGGGAGGAGGACTGACTCCGTCCTTTTATCCGTATCTCGAGAAAAAAAAAAATGATTGAAAGAGAGATCACAGAGACTCAGGTTGTTTGAAATAAAAGCGCGCCGGCACGTGACCAAGGTGATCCACGGAGAGTTCTCGTATAACTCGGAAGCAGTTGGTACCGCCGGAAGGAAGAGAACAGAAGAAACACCCTTCAGAAAAAGCGCGCGAGCAGGCGACTTTCGTTGGCAGGAAAAAAGGCGGCTTCTCAGGGCCGGGGAGGGAACTAAAACAGTACCTCACGGAAACGGGAGAAGCCGGCAGGCGAGGAAAACAATGTCCTATCTGCGAATCAACAGTAGATGGGAAAAAAAAAAAAGGGGCGTCCGTGACGGGCGGAGAAGAAGGAAAGAAACAGCAACGCGGTTCCTGTCCTCGAAAATAGCGACCGGAGCCGAAGGAAAAAAAAATCAAGACACCGCGAAGACGGATTAGGGAAGGGAAAGAACAGCCCACTTAAGATTGGGACCAGGAGTGAAGACAAAGGCAAAGGGCGCGCAAAGGGCACTTCCTACCGAAGCCGCCCGGCTTAAAAATAAGGGGCGGTCCAGATAAAAGGGGTCGGATCACAATAGTGATCGACACTGGAGGAGAAATATAAAAGCTACGAACCACTTCAACGATAAAAGTAGCTCTCACCTGTTAATTCCGAGAAGGGGAGGTTCCTCAATCCGGCGACGTGTGACCGAGCTTGCACGGGATAAAGGAAAAAGATTAAGGGAAAAAGTTGTGGCTAGAAGAAAAGACTTGATCAGAAATTGTGATACTTTTCGGGGCAGACCTTGGTGCCCCTCTGGGGGCGTGAGCCACTACTTGAGAGTCATTACTGAGGCCTAGGAAAAAACTTATGTTGCCGGGGGCAGGAAGGGTTTTCTAGCGGCGGTTTCAACAAAAATACTCAACTCCCACACCAGTTGGAGGATCCAATATCTATCTCCTGCACGTGATTGTCAAGTCAGGTAGGGATCAGCAAATTTGATTCGGGTATGGCGGCTCCTAACCACAGCCTCAAGGGAGTCCTAAGAACGGACGTAGATTGTCAGCGAGTAGGGAAGAAACCCCTAAACTTTTACCTATGCAGATAGACGTCTCTAAGCCGCAGGAAAGGGATTCAGGCTCCAGAAGTCTAGAAGAAGAAGTCTATTCCAGAGGCTACGTCGGATTAAAATCGCTCAAAAGTCAAAAGGCTTCCCTCGGAAGTACGGTTTTGGACAAGGGGAATGTGTGCACGATCCGAACAGTATGGGGCCCGATCTTCGAACTCATCACGAGAACGAGAACAAAAAAAAAAGAACCATAGATGTCTCACTTTTTGAAAAGGAGGGGCGGGGAAAAACATCGGATACGTCTTCTGTATTAAGCTGGGTGAAAAAAAAGGTATGGGTAAGAGGGAAAAGTCATCAATCATAGTGAGGGGGAAACATCGCTGCGACAGTCTAGGGGTATCCATTCTTCTCAATTAGAGTTTTCGCGGGCGAGAAAACCGAAATTCTCGGGAAACGCGGGTCCTCGGGGGAGGGGAGGAGCGCGGAAAGGAGGGATCACTGAGAGACGTGGTCTCTCCGAAAAACGACGGCTGAGGGGGAGCTCGTCTAACTGAACCGAAGGAAATCAAGTGGCAGAAACATACGTTCATGTCGTATGAGAATTCTGATTAGGGGAGGCGAAAAGAGAGCAAGGAATGATTGGCGCTCAGAAGGAACTCTACAATGAGGACTGGACGAAGGGAAAAACCTCGCCGGGTCACTCCTTATTGCGCAGC
>Ga0179591_1275387_pt1 | contig 13944 bp, 11 predicted proteins | sample CZOMad2_1_08_16f_FD_182891 | JGI IMG/M metagenome (GOLD analysis project Ga0179591, IMG submission 182891) | Vadose zone soil fungal communities from Angelo Coast Range Reserve, California, USA - CZOMad2_1_08_16fungal (PacBio error correction) | ecosystem: Environmental > Terrestrial > Soil >...
TCGAGCGAAGAGGAGGGCGTCCTTTGCAAGGACGGGTGGCGAGAGCGTCCAGACACTGAGGGGAGTCTCTTGTTACGTTATACCAGATGCCCCAGGAAGCATTCGTGAATCGAACGCGTGGGCGGTCCGCGGACGCAAAGGTCAAGGAAGAAAGGGATAATTTTGCAAAAAGGACAGATGAAGTAGGCACAAGGCTTTGAGAAAACCGCCGGCCCCGCGAGAAAGCTGTCGTCGTACCGTGGATGATTAAAAAAGCCAAGGGGGATTCGTTGGCAGGAGGAAAAGCGAATACTTCCAATCGACCCTGAAGGGGAAGAAACATCACGGGAACAGGATGGCCAACAGCCCGGGAGAGGGGGAACGCCGGTGTATTGTGCCAAAGAATAAAAAGGGAAACTCACGCGTGTTAGTTCAAATCTGCTAGACATGGCGTGGTCGTGGCAGTCGTATTTTGGGGGGGGGCATTCTCGTGGTTGTCGGGCTAAGTTCCCGCTGGAGAATCAGGATCTCCGCGGAATTTTGCAAAAACCGCTTTGGACCGGGGATGAGTGGGAGATGTTCACGCCTGGTGAAAAAGCTCACCATCTAGGGGGGTAACCAAGAAACGCTCTTCAGGTTGAAGCTGGGTATTCTTAAAAAAAACGAATATGACAAGCGCAAGGCCGCGCTGGTTGTGGCGGGGGAGACATTCTGGTGTGTCAATTCGTGGCCCGAAAGCTCTTGACTGACCATCGTGTGGGTACATCCTCTAACCTAGGGATCTTGACAAACCTTTTTTCAAACGGGCACATTTGGACAGATGTTCTTTTCACCCTGGGGTTTTGGGGAAGTCAGTTCAAAGGGGGCAAGGTGGGAAAGCTACGGCACTGCCAGAGAGGTGGCATCGCCAAGCGGGGGGGGGGGCAGAGGGGGCCGTTAGGGGCAGGTGACTTTCTTTTGTTGAGTTTCAAGGGACCCGGGATGTTCGGACCGCCAGAGGCCACCCGGTTTTGGTTTGTGTGAGAAAAAAAGATCTGGTCGCAAGACACAGAATGGGAAATGCTTGAGTAGACTCCGCCTCAGATCGGAAGGGGTGGGTTAAAGGTAGGGAATAATATGGACTTCTGGGGGCGCGCGCAGAGAAACCCAGCAGAAAGGCAGAGCAAGGAGTCATCAGGACGGAATTTTAGAAGCATATTTATGCGAGCGGACGGTGCTGATTAAAAACGATTCATGTGGGGAGATAAAGAAGTCAAAACAATCATCAAATGTAACGGGCAGGAAAAAAAGGGGCCAAGACTTCGGCGATCAGGGGTATAGGATGGACGGTGTAGCGAGGGGCTTGTGGCGCAGAGGGAGAGCCGTCTGGGAAAATTGTCACCGGGGGGGCGGCATGACCATCACTTCCAGCCATCAGATCAGGTAGGCCATTTCACCGGCCAAGGAAAGGTTCCGCGTTGGGAGGCTGGGTCCAACGTGGGCAAAAAGGGGTAAAGGAACTGGAAGTTGTATTAGAGGAGGGGTGTCTGGGGGGGGGGGCATGGGATTTGAAAAACTGGCCAAAAGGGACAGGTTTTACATGGAAAGCACGCAATCGACTGTTAAAAATAGGAGCTTGGAGGTCGATAACGCAAGTATCTCTACAAAAAAGCAACGAGGGGAAGAGAAGCGCTGAGCGAACAAGCAAAAGCAAGGAAAAGCAAGAGCGGCGTTGGCGGCTGGATAAAGAACAGTGAAAATCTTGCCATCTGAAAAGAGGCCTGCCTCGCCATGAACAAAGGGGGTCCAGGGAGACAGGAAAACCGAAATCACAATGTGGGCCAATGCCCGCCAGACCGAAGTCATCCAACGGGCGAGGTTGCTTCGTCTGAGACGGGTGTCCGAACTGGGGACGAATTTCATCCTCCTCGATGAGCGGTGATGGGGAAAAATTGTCCAACGGGGAGAACGAAAAAAGCGCGCACTCAACCTTCGCGAGCGCAAGCTAATAAGGCATCGCGAACCAGAATACTAACCGAGCCAGTTCTCCGCAAAAAAGAGTTGGGAAAAACGAAGCTTTGATTATTTTTGAACTGGTGAAAAGAGGGTTTAAAATCGTCATCACAGACAAAGCCGAGAGGATATATGGGGGATCTCCAAAACTTGGAACGGGCTAAGAAAGCCCTTGCTGGTTGGAGAGATGTCAAGGAGGCGAAATTGACATTGAGCTGTAAACCGGGTAAAATTTAAAGAAACATACCCAGGCTCGGAGGATACACTCTACCAAGTTTTGACCGGAAATGATTGTTCGAAAAAAACCCAAACCGGGACAGGAGCGGGCCGAACATTCAATTGGTTCTGCTTCAGGAAGATGCCCGAACGCTAAACGAAAGAAGAACACCCGAACGCGGAAAAAAAAAGAAAACCCCCCCAGGGAACAGGATTCAAAAAAACTCGCGGAAGGGATCCACAATCAAAAGATGTCGGATCAGGATCTCAAAGGGGGGATGTACCTCAAAAACCGGGGCCGTGTAAAAAAGGGGGAAGGGCAAAAAGAAGAATAAAAAAAAAGGGAATTGAAAAGCACAGACAATTTGTGAATGTGTGGAAAAACCAAAATTGGTTGGTGGGGGAAAATACGAAGTGCGCTGGGGCGGGACAGTTACGAGCTGGGTATAGAGCTGGCACAAGTATGAAAAAGCAGGCCCTTCCCATCCGTCCTCTCCCAACCAAAAACACAACCCAAAGGAATCCGTGCTTTGACAGACTTCGCATCCCATCTAAAAAAAGCGAGCCGATTGAACAAACCTTCAAGGAACAGGGGGATGTTTCCGCAAAAGGCCGCTAAAATCGCCAAAAAAACACTGCGAAAGGAGCAAATTAGAGCAACGCTAAAACAGGAGTGGGAAAGCATGCGAGCGTTCATCACGGAAAAGAAAAGGCAAATGGCCTCATTTCCTAAAGTTGGGAATAAAAGTCCTTAGATGACCGGTGTAAACTGAAAGTTCACTATGAAGCCGGAGAAAAGGGCGACTCCGGTTCCTGGGAGGGTTGCAGGTTGGGATTGGCGGGGAGTGGGTCGCAGAGAGGGGGGGGGGGTCTTAAGGAGAACTAGAAAGTCGAACGAGGACAAAAACCAAGATGTGAAAAGAATGTAAAATTCTGACACGTTGCGAAGAAAAACGGGGCACCCATTAAGCCGCGGGAGGGAGGGGGGCTAAGGGACAAAGACAAGACTAAGGGAGGGGAAGGAGGAAAATTGAATGCGGCCAGTCCCCTCGGGGGAGGACCCAGGCGTCTCGGAAAAGGGAAACGAGGGCGATAACTGCGAAATTTGGGAAAATCGGGCACGGAGTTAAAGTAATAGGAAGATCAAAGGGGGAGGGGGGATCGAACCGCTCTAGAAAGGAGCGCATTGGCACAAATAGGCCCCGTCTTCGCTCTAAAAACTACCTATCAAAAAAAAACAAGGGAGAAAGTTAAATTACTCCTATTATAATCGTCGGTGGGACATGAAAGGGGCTTTTCGAGAGCAGTGTCTAGAAATCAATGTGGGGGGGAAGAAGCATTGGAAGGGGAATCAGAAAAGAGGGAGCAAGGATTGTCTTCCACGAGAAGGAGAGTAGGGTTAGCGACTAAGCACTTCAGCAAATGGGGCACAACTAATTAGTTCAGCAAGGGATTTTCCATGACGAGGGGGGGAAGTAGGCAGCCACCTGGAGTTTAAATTCGAACTCAAAGGAGAGATCAAAAAAAGGTTTCACTCAAGGGAAACTGTGGAAATTCTTCAGGCCAGCAGCAGATGGTGAAATTAAAGGTGAAGAAAAAATCGTCGCTAAGCTATCATCAGCACAAGGGGGACGAAGGAACATTGAAAAAACAAACCATATCCAAACAACGTAACGGGAACTGGGGGTGGGGCCTTCGCCAGTTGAGGGGGGGGCCATCAATCGGGAAACTCAAGGGTTTACAATGCCCGCTATAAGTGTCGAAAATTTGATGACACTGTCAGAGTTAAAGGCGCTTTCGACTTTAAGGGAGGGGAGTTCAAACCCGCGTTGAAAGAGAAAACGAGTTTTCTCTGGATGGGGCGGCTTGTGGCTATTTCAGCGCCGTGGATCTCGTGATATGTAAATTGGGCTCCAATCTCGGGTGGAGGGAGGGGGGGGGACGATAGAAAAAAATACCTCACTTCAAGCTCTGTGGGGGGGGGGGGGGGGCTTTATTAGTAGTCGGGCATTCCGTGCCAAAAGCCAACTTCGAGATATAAGGGGGAGTCAGAAAACAGCCGACTTCTATGGTCCTGGGAACCTTTGGACAACCACGCCTAGACAATGAGAAATTTGTGTCGGACCCCGGTTGGTAGGGGGAAAAGAGAAGGCAGGTGCTAAAAAACGGCGGGGAGCACGAAATCATGTTGGTGGTGACAAGAGAAGACGGGGCCACGGTGGGGGAAGGTTCGGGCATTTGTTCGCTTTAGGTGGGCGCGGGCATCGCGGAAAAAAGAAACCCCGGGGGGTGACTGCACAGCCTGTAGAAATCACAGGGTGTTTTTCCGAACAGATCGGGAGAGAAGGGGGAGAAGTTCGTCGTTGCAGGCTTGGAGGGGGAAGACGAAAAGAAGAAATGGAAATCAGTGTTGAAAAAAGGGTTGGAATCAAGAGTCTCATGTACGAAGAGAGGAGAAAGCATCAGGCTTTGCGGAGCTTCATCAAGGGAAGGGTGCGCGATGAAGTGAGGGCGGCCGGCTGGGGCTGGGGCGGGGTCAGGAACATTCTACAAAAGAATACAATTGAAAAAAAAGCGGGCTGTCGGAATAGGCGAATGGAGAGTAGAGCGGGGGGGGAAACAACGATCTTTTTGGGACCGGCAAAGGGGAAACGCGGTCAGTGTGAAAACTCCAAGGAAATCCCTGGAAAAGAAAAGTGGTAGAAAATCTTTGGACGGGAAAGGACCCGAAAGATGAAGGGACCTGGCCGCGGAGCAAGGTGGGCAAGTGGCTTTCCGGGAAGGCTGAAAACGGTTTATTGAGTCTCGCGGGGGGGGTCTGGGGGAGACGTAGCTTTGGGAGCGGCCAAGTTTCCGTTTCAAAACAAAAGGGAAAAATAAAAAAAAACAGACCGCAAAGATAAAAGAATTTGACTTTTTGTTCGGGGGCGCGCAAAAGGAAAAAAAAAAGCAAAAAACGGTGAGAGGAAAAAAAAGAGAAGAGGGAGGGGGAGGAAAAAAAGCATTCATAATCTGTGAAATCGTGCGGGCGGGAGTCAAGGGGGGCAATGAAACTGAGTCTTGCAGCAATACTGCCTAGACCCTGCCCAAACACAGCACAAGCCCGCCGACGAACCTTCCATCGACCTTCACCACTCATATCCTGACGGAAACAGCAGAAAAACGGAAGGAAGTGAAGGAAAAGGTCCTTTGCCGGGGTAAATGCCCTAAGACTTGATCCGCACTCGGACACTTGGGAGTGGGCTTTTACACCGGAAAAAGGGGGAAAAAGGCCCTGCTTAACGGAAGCTTCCAGGGCTCCAAGAGTGTCGAAAACCCAAAAGACGTAAGACCGGGGGGAGGGAAAAATTGGCTCTCCTCATATTTTGGGCTGGAAAAAAACATGGGGGGAGAGGGGTCCAGAATTAGCACACGGTAAACATCATCATCACCTGTCGGGGAACCGCATCATATTTGGGTAAAACTTTGAAGGGGAAGCTCCGAAGAATCTCACGAGCGGGGGGTTGTGGAGGATTCCGGTCTGAAAGGGACCCAGATCAATCTGAATTCAACTTTTAGCATTATAAACCCGGGCGATTAAAAAAAGGCCTTAGATGACCCAAGGCAGAGCAGAAAAGGTGAAGTAAAAAGAAGAGTGTAAAGCCAAACCGTGGTGGGAACATTCGAGGAGAAAGGGAAGGGTTTGCAAAAAAATAGAAAAAACTAAAGCTCAAAACACCTAAAACTCTGAAACATTCACAGAAAACCTACAACACGCGGAATCGCTCATGGTCAATTGAAAGGGCAAACTCCGAATAGAAAAGGACGCACCGGCCCCATTTAACGAATATTCATAAGGGGGGTTAAAAAATGCCGCCAGGAAGGTAAGTGCGGGTGTCCAAAAAGGTGGGAAAAACGGACAGAAGGGGGCGCTGCTTCCGAATAATCCAGAAAGAAATTCTTTTAAGGATTGGGGCCCACTGAGGAAAGGGACCTGGGACGGATCCTTCAAGAAAAACCAACAGGGAAAATGGAGGACACTACAGGCATAATGTATGCATCCTGGAAGAGAGGGGGGGGGAATGAAACCTTAATCTCTTGAATTTGGGTAAAAAGGCGTACCATCAGAAAAAAGGGACTACACGAGCACTCCTCGCGGCCACCTTCTCAAACCGAAGTAATTACTGAGCAAACGGCCGCCCTGAAAATTCTCCGCGCTTTAAGAATAGTGGGACGAATGTTCCTGGCCCAAAAACAGTCTCTGGGGCACGGGTTATCAAAAGAAGGGAATAAGAATTCCGCAGCCTCTGGAACGGCTAAACCTTTCCCGACGGGGGATTGGTACTTTTGGTGTGGCTTGGAAGGATTGGGGCACGGGGGGTCTGTCCCATTTCGATATGGTTGAAAAAGGAGCTCTCTAAGTAAGAAAAGAGAAAAAATGCGTTCCGTGAGTAACAGGGGGAAAAAAAAATCTTTACCAACTAGCTTCTCCTGCGGAAATGGGGAGGATGGAACCCGTGTCTTCATACTTGAGGATAGAGGGAATGGCAAAGCCATGAGGAAGCAGTCAATGTTACCCATTCTGCGAGAGGAAGGAAAGGGTCTTCAAAGCGAAGATGGAGGAAGTGGGGGCAGCAGGCCTGGGTTAAATTAAAGAATAGAGGAAAGCAAATTTTTTGTTTTTTTTTTGTCGTCGAAAAAAGATATCAAAAGTTCTCGCAGGGTCCCCATCAAATCCATAGAAAAAGGAGGCGATTCTAATTCTGCGAAAAAACTTATTAGTAGGGAAAATATAGAGAGATAGACCGGTAGCCGGCGGGAAGGGTCGTGGTAAAGCGCGAAGTTTGAGAAGTGCGATAAAAATTTTGATAAGATCTTTACTTTAAGCCGTCCGCCAATGGGAAGGACATTCCGCAGCTTCGTTGAAAAAATAACGCTTTCAAGCAAGGGGGGGATCGGCCGCACAACGTGGCCTCATGAGTTTGCAAAGGAAGATTGAAGCAGCCAAAAGAGTGGGCAATGGACCGATAAAGCCTCAGCGAGGAGGTCACGAATGAACTGGTGAAGATGATAAAAGAAGCGAAGAAGGGATATGCGAGGAAGAAAAAGCTAAATCTCCGATTCCCAGCGAGACACATCCGCTCAAAAAAAAACGGCAATCAAAGATCCAAAACTTCCCGGGGGGGTCGGGAGGGGATTGGGGACTGGATAAAGGAACGAATTTGATCCCGGCCAGCGAGAGACAGTCTCAATTTCAAAACACGGGACTTGTCAGGCGCGGTCTGGGCAAGTGAAACGATGGGTCAGGTCTCGCAGCATCGCAGGGTGAAGGCCGTGGCGGAGGGGGGTGGGGCTATGTTCAGAAGCCTTTGGGGGAAATCAAAAGAAAGGTGGGTTTTCAAATAAGTAAGTCGAGGATGGTCTAGGGATTCTGACACGATAGGCCTCCAAAAATCAGCGCTTTTGGTCGGAGTCAGGACCTGGTTTCACTCGAATGAATGGGAAAAAAAGCTCTGGGCTCGCACTCGCTTCAGGGACCGCAGCTGCCAAACTGGTCGGCCTTTGAAAAGCAACCCGTGGGGGGGGGCTCCTCCACATTGGGCCATGGAGGGAGGTTCAGTTATACCTGTGTGTTGGAAGTATCTTCAACGGGAAAAGTAGGGGAAAAAGCGTCTAGATTCGGCAAGAAAGGGTGATTGTGGGAAGTTCAGAAAGAGAGTCGGAGGGGGGGAGTGTTACCGGGGAGGAGGGGTAAAAGGAGTGTTGTGACTCGGGGCTTGCGTTAGCTTTCTGGAAAAGATAAGGGGGGGGGGGGGGGGGGGGGGGGGGGGGGGGGGGGGGGGGGGGGGGGGGGGGGGGGGGGAGGGGGGGGGGGGGTGGGGGCCAGCATGGAATTTAGGAAAGCCCAGGAACAGCAAACGGTTTGGGGGTTGGAAAATTTTCGGAAAAAAAAGGGCGTCGTTGGGGGGCACTGGGATTGGTAATAAGCGCAACCGGGGGGGACGTCGTAAATTTAAACTTGGCTCTAGTTGAGGTCGTGGTCATGTAGCGCTGTAGAAAACCCAGCAACGGGCGTCTTGAGGGTTCATCAGGGCTAGGTGTTGCGATTCCTATGATGCGGCGAGGGGCGTGCGGGACTAATGTGTGCGAATGGGGGGATAGAAAAAGGACGGCGCGTGACGACAAAAGGTAGCTATCTCCGGGTCGAGCGTCTAAAACTTTGTGGACACTCGGAAAAAAAGATCGGGCACGGATCGCTGGTGATGTCGAAAATGGGAACGACGAGCTCATAGCGGGGAAGGTTCGCATTGGGAAAAAGGGGACGAAAGTAAATGAAAAATTGGACCATGTTTCGTGCAACGTAGGGGGGGGAAAGGGAAGGCGCGTTGAATGTTTTATGAAAGAGGGAGGGTCAGGTGGCTGGTGTTTGAGCCACGAGTGGGAAAGGGGCCGGAAGATCCAATTTGCACAGGCTATAAACAGAAATAGTAATGCTTGGGGAAACAGCGGAGATCAACAACAACCACTGGACGGGGTAAAAGAAGGAGGAGAATCAGCATTCATCATACTGTTTAAGGAAGGTGCAGTGCCTGTCCGTGCTCGGTGAAAACGGAAAGTCTTGGGGGAAAAAAAAAAACCGTTGAGCTGGGGAAAAAACTGCAAAGAACCGTAACGAGAACTCAATAAACCAGGGAGCGCCGGAAATGTTGGGGGGAAAGCACGAGAAACAAAAAACAACCGGATGGATCTGCTCCTTCCGGGGAAAATGCCGATTTTCTAAGAAAATCTAGAAAAAGAAAAGGGTTTTCATTGGGGGTGGAGGGTTAAAATGAAAATACCATCGACTGGCGAAAGACGCAGACAACGCCTCATTGGACGGGAGACCGAAAACCATCTCCTCTTCCGTGGAGGGGTCGGCGCCGCTTTGGGGAAAAAAGGAGAGTTGGGGGATGAATCGGGAAACCTTGACAGAGGAAGAAGAACATCCAAACCGTCTCCTCATCATGTTGAATCGAGGAAAAAGGGCCCTTGATGGCTCACGAAAGACAGTGCGAGGTGGAAGACGGGGGGCCAAAACGAACAGGACGAATGAGGGAGGATTCCAACGGACCTTTATAACCATAAGGTAAAAACAGGGTATTATCAGCAGCTCAAAAAAATTGAGTTTGGGACGGAAAGGGGGGGGGCGAACACCCTTTTCTTGGACAGGAGGGGGCGTACACATTACAGGGTTTGTTTAGTCCAGGAGAAGGGGGGGACACTAAAACACGGAAAAGGGCGAAAAAACAATTCCCTACGAGGAGAGATAACCAACGGCATAAGACGAAACAATCCAACATTAACCCGATTCCCGCCGCGTGTGACAAGGGACTGGAAAGCTTGAAGAAAAAAAACTTAAATTTCAAATGGATCGGACAAGGTGGCATTGAAGAAGGTTTTTACCAAGAAATGGAAGGATTGGAGCATGACGCCGACTGGGGAAAAAAGGGCTTAGATGTTGAAAAAACACAATTGGGAAAAAACCTGAGCCTCGGGACACCCAAAAAGGACTGGAGTTTTCATCAGGCGGAATCGCATAGCCAAAAGCCTCGAAAGAGAATTATGTTAAAGACCTCGGTGTGAGTTCCGTCCGCTAAAATCAGACCATCCTAGGGATCTATTGCTCAGAACGCTCCGAGAAACGCGGGGAATATCAAACTCATAAAAAGAGAACAAAAAAAAGTAGTCGACATTTCAATTTAATCCAGGTGTCGAGGGCCGGTACACGACTACTAAGTTAGGGAAAATCAGGCCAATCCACGGCTAGGGGAAGGGGGTAAGGACGGGCGTCGGTGTTTTCGGTTGGTTTTCATGGGGGAGACATGATTGGGGAAATCAGTAGTATGGAGAAAGGAAAAAAGTACCTAAAGATCGCAAAAAGCGGTCCTGAATCAGTCTTACTTGATGCGGAAAGAAAGAAAAAGGTCCTCGAGGAGGGGCTGAGGTCCAAAGGGGGCGGGAAGACGGCATGCTGAAAAAGAAAATGAAGCTTCCATTGAAGAGTTGGGGGGGACCAGATCGGCGCGAGAGAAGCCGGGAGAAACACCCAAGACAAGCAAAAAGCTTCAGAAGGGGAATTGGGGGAGGAGTTAAAAGTATGCGCTAATCAAGGCAGAACTCGAACAAAATTTCGCTCAGTCCAACTCGCCTTCTAATAGGACGCTGATAGCTCTCAGACAACGGAGGAAATGAGAGGAAGGAGGGAAGAGCCCGCGGGCGTCTGGGGAAATTCCAGTGGGGGGTTAAAAGGGCTGGGGCTATAACAATTTAAATCTTTTTGACTTTAAGAAGGTCGCCATTCTGCCCATTAAGGAGGCCCAGGGCGCGAACAACGGACCTAGGAACTCTCCGCATGTCCAAGAAAAAAGGGAAATGTCTGAAATTTGCCATCATAATTAGAGAAGGCAGCCAAACCGCTGGTGACAGCCGCCGAAATGCCCGATATAGACCTCAGGGCGTGGCGGTCACGCATTAAGCCTGGGTAAGAAAATGACTTAAGCCCGCGCTTTTTGTAGGATTTTCTGCAAGTCGACGAAAATCAGGGATGGTCCAATCGCGGCGACGCCGGCAACATCAAGGAAAATAAAAACAATGGGCAAACGCCCGGAGGCTGAAACGCCGGGGTTTTATTGGGGCTACGGAATCTTAATTCAAAGGGATAAAGTCAATAGGAGAAAAGGAGGAAGGTCACGGGCGCGGCGGCTATTTACAGGATCGTGCTTACTTTTTCCACAAAGATAAGGGGCGGAAAGAATTTGAGGGCGCCGGATGAATGGGTGAGATGTGGAAAAAACACCGGAAAAGGTCTCCAGGTGATAGGTTTCAACCTCGGCTGAGCGGATCGCTGGAGGGGAACGAATAGATGAGGAAAGAAAGAAAAAAAAAAAAAAAAAAAAAAAAAAAAAAAAAAAAAAAAAAAAAAAAAAAAAAAAATCAAAAAAAAAAAAAAAAAAAAAAAAAAAAAAAAAAAAAAAAATCAAGAAGTCACAGCGGTGTGAGCGTCAGGCCGGCTGAAAGTAAACCGTGGGCAAAATGAAAAAAAAAAGAAAGCTATGTTCGGCGTAATGGGGGCCAGAGCGCCACGGAGGAAAGGATTGGAAACCTTTTGCAACCCGCCGGCCACATTGGGAGCCAGTTGGAAGAAGCACGTGGTGGGGAGGGACTTCTGAGACAGGGGGCAAGCCTGACTTGCTCGCGTCGGCAATCATGGTGGATTGGGCAAGAAAAAGCTAAAAGGCCGGCCCCCTGTGAAACAGATTATTGGTGCAATTGGAAAAGGGGGTTCCGCTTTTCCGGGGGTTTTACGTTAGGGAAGAATCCAGAAAAATAATTGTCGCACCCGCAAGAAATCAATAACGGTTTGGCTGGAAACATAAAGGTTAAGAAAACACATTTCTTGACTGCGGCGTAGAAAGACTCGCATAGCAAGGGAAAGAGGGCGGTTATAAATAACAGGGGGGGAAAAAATTGGGCGTCGGGGCAAGTGGCGGGGCCGTCATATCCCCAGCGGAGGGATTGTCGGAGGAACATCCACTCAAGTTTTGCGCGATTCACAAGAGGAAAGGAGAGACTGGGTTGCTGGAGATGAACGATAAAAAGGGGGTTTGCGAAAGGACCCAAACAAAAAATTCACTACTCACCAACTCTTGGGAGCATCACTCCTGGAGGTCGTTAGGAACGGTGGAAAAAAAAAAAGAATGATAAAAAAAAAGTGGCGCCGGCTCAAAGGAGACTGAGGTCTTTGACCAGCTTGCACCTCGCGCATCAAGATAAGGGGAAGTGAGGAGGGGTGTCCACGGCCCCCGGGAAACGGAAAAGCTGAAAGGCTGTAGGAGGGGGAGGGGTACGAAACGGTGGATTGGGTCATGGGAAAAGGAATGTTGGAGAGAAAGGAGTTTTAGGGGAAAAAGGCGTCCGCTTTTTGGGGGAGCTGGACCAGAAAGGAAAAAAGTCACCGAGCACCATGACATGACAGGAAAAGTAAAAAAAGAAGCGTGGCGGGTCGGGCTCCCGGCGAAAACTCTCAACCCCAACAAGAGGGAAGGGGGGGAGAGGGGGAGCAAATATCTACCTCACGAGCAAAAATGCGCTTGGGAGGGGGGAAGGGGGGAGGCAATGGGCTCGGTGCAACGGTCTTGGCAAAAAGAAGGCCGTGCAACACACCAGAAAAGGAAAAAAGAGAAAGAATAAAAAGTCAAAAAAAAGCGTGTGCCAAGAACGTCCGGAAAACCACATCCAACGGCAATCAAATACGGAGGAAGTCAGGGACGGGGGAACGTGCGACAATAGCGGGGTCGACTCAAAGAGGCCCGTATTGGCGACAGTTAAAAAAAAAAATCAAGACGCCGGAGCCCTTGAACCGCGGCGCAAAAGAAACGTGGCGAAGACGCCTCACTGAGCTACAAAAGGCGAGCAGCAAAAGTTGGGAGGCCGCAAACGTGGGGATGGTTGGTAAGGGGGAAACAAATAGAAATCAAAAACCGGTCCGCATCATTTTTAAGCAGAAACAAAAATGGAAGGACCTGGATCCGGCAAATACTCAACGATGGGTGGGATCTCTCCGTACCCTCTCTACTTTAAAAAAAAGAAGAAAAATCGATGCCAAAATGTTAAGTTACCAGAGACGATTTACAGGCAGGCAGGAGGACCTGAAGGAAGGAAAAGGGGGGATTTTCGAAGGAGGGTGGATTTCGGTAATTAGGAGCACCTATTAAAGGGGTTCTGGATTCCGGACCGAGCACTAACGGCTAAAAAGAAACGGAAAAAACAAGGCCCGACTCCATCATCTGCAAAGAGGCAGAGAGCTGGCGCTTGCACAACCAACATGAGGGCCAAAGAGAGACCACGGGGACTGTGTTCACAACCTGGTGACTGAAAACTGGATAAATTTCAAAAGAAGACATGGCCAATGGTAATGCAGGGGGGGGGGGGAAAAAGGGGTTAAACCGAGGGGTCTGCTGGCCAAAAGGAAGAATAGGGAGGTGAACTTAAGGGGGGCCATTATGAGAAAGAAGGATCCGCAACTACAACCAACCTCTCGGAAGGGGACTTTGTCTCTATAGGAAACCAGAGGGAACAAAGCACGTCAGGATCTTTTAAGCCGGACACCTCTCGGTTGTCCAAATGCGCAAAAAAAATCCCACCATCAAGAGGAGAGAACAAAACGCGCTCCGCACGTGTCCAACACTGAAATTCGCTAATCATCACTCGCCCGGAAAAAGAGTAAACCCGTGCAGTAAGTAAGCAAAAGGTGCTCAGCCTTTCCGGAGAAGGAAGTCAAAAGAGGTCCTCCAGCCTATGGTCCACGGGGAAAGTTTAAGGGGGGGGGGAAGGGAGGGGTCATGGGGTGGGGAGTTTGGAAAGGGGGTTCAGGGGGCGAAGGACGAGAAATGGAGGGAATCCTGACAAGTAATTACGACGCATCTCAAAAGGAGACGACCGGGGACTCTTAATCCGACACGGGGCAAAAGGGAAAAGGAAATGAATCGTCCTTGATATCGGGAATGAGGAGGCGATGGTAAGCCCTGGGACAATAAGCGTCAGGAAAACTATAAAATTTACATGCGGGAAGTTCATTCAATGTCCGGGTATGAAACATGAGGGCACCGGAAAAAAGAGGGGCTGTAACTAAGCGAGGAATGGGCAAGTGGCGTTAGTGGGAATGAATGAAAGGTAGTGAATGCCGCTCTCGAAGGAGGCGCATTGGGCAAAGACGGCCCCCCGGCTATTGAGAGGGGC
>Ga0179591_1304870_pt1 | contig 13943 bp, 14 predicted proteins | sample CZOMad2_1_08_16f_FD_182891 | JGI IMG/M metagenome (GOLD analysis project Ga0179591, IMG submission 182891) | Vadose zone soil fungal communities from Angelo Coast Range Reserve, California, USA - CZOMad2_1_08_16fungal (PacBio error correction) | ecosystem: Environmental > Terrestrial > Soil >...
TAATTTAAGGAAGGGGTCGCGAAAATTCTTTCAGCCAGGCTCTTATGAGAGAACGTTCACGGGGGGGGGGGGACGCCCAAGAGGATGGTGGTACTTGCCGAAAGGAATGGTGGAAAACGGTATGAAGAATCCTTCGCGGTATATGTTGTTTCGATGAACGATCTCGCATCCTGCCCGTCATAGGACGGTGCTTGGTAAAAGAAATTAACCATAACGTCCTGGAAACGAAAAAAACTTCGAGGAGGAAACGACTCCAATTCTGATTTTTTAAAAAAGAGAGAGCATGCTTTTGATCATCAAAAGGAGGGGAAGGTTCGAGGGCCCTTAGAGCGGGGGGGAGGGAGAAGATCGTAAACTTCGTACCATGACATCTTTGAGCCGTCTTCACGGGCCGTGTAGGGTCGTTAAGGAGTGTTCAAAACTCAAACCCAAGAAAGGGACTGCCGCAACGGTGGTATCGCAACCATCTTGTTCTGATACGCACGTCGTATACGTTCGTAAAGCCTCTTAACAAGACCGTCCAAAGAGAAAAAGTCAAGAAAAACAGCACGAGCACGACCGGCTCAGACGAGTCAAGCGTGAGGACTGAACCAGCTACTACGGGAACCAAGCAGAAGAGTGTCCACAATAGGCCTAAAAAGGGTAAGATAACAGAAAGTTAGGAGTCACACAGAGAATGTAAATAATAACAAAGACAACGTTCCCCTTCAACATGGGGGCTTGAAAATACGGAAGAACCAAATAAAAGGATAGGGGGCCGAGGGGGGGGTTCTTTAAATTGAAAAGATGATCTACGTCAGGAGACTATTTTTGGCCCAGAGGAATTGCCTAAGAACATACAATAGAAAGGAAAATACTTCTTATTCAACTAGTCGCTTCAAAATCAAAGACAACCGCCGTAAAACGGCTGAATATACGGTAAAGATTTCAGTCCAGGAGGTGGCGAATCGGGGGAAAAACTCGCAAGCATCCTTCTAAGAGGGATCAAATCTAAAGGACTAAGTCGCTCGTACTAAACCTCACGAGAATCACCTAAGATTAGGTAAGATAATTGAGGGGGGGTCCTCCCTCGATTCTTTCCTGGGAGGCTCCAACTTCATGAGAGCTCGATGAAAGTCGAAAACATTCCACAATTCTTTCACAATTATACTTTGTTTGGGGGGGGAGGGGGTCTTTGGGGGAAAGTTCTCGGGGAACAGGGGGGGACTGCCGAACAGCGGGGGTCCCTTTCGGACTTTATCGACGCGCTCGTTGAAACCTGATTCCCCGTCCTGTATGTACCACCAACGGATACCAAAAACCCCCAAAAATGCCTCATTGAGTCCGGACTCGAGCGTAAATAAAGGACTAGGAGAATAAAGGTGGGGGGGGAAAATCCCAGAACAAAAATGTTTCCTCTTTGAGGCTGGAATGTTCTTCTGCTCGGTGCCCAGAAGGGAAGTGGCAAAGAAGGAAGTTTCAACGAGAGGACTAAAGAAGTCCTTCGCTTAAGTTTCTCGCGAAGGGCTTCTTCATCAGGGAATATCGAATTGGCTGGAAAAGGCAGGGGTAAAAACAGCAGCTGCAGGGGTGTGCCCTAAGCCGTCCGGAAAATCCACGCTCGCAGTACCGCTGGCCGGGCTAAAACAAAAAAAGAGAGAAGGCGCAGTAAGGGGGGCGGACGGAAGCACCCTTCTATATCGGGGGATCTCTCCGTTTACGGCTGTCGGAAAGGGGGGGGACTAATCTCCTGAAAGGAGGGAAAAAAAGGAATTGTCTTTTCAAAGAAAAACGATCTGCGCGGGGGAGATAATTAATCGAAGGACCTTACATTTATATTAAGGTTTCGGTCGTAACAAGAGGGAAGAATCGCATCAACGAGCCGGGGCCATCAAAAGGGTTTTAAGGGACGGTTAAACGGGGGGATTTCCCTACCCTTAACCGCTAGAAGCCAACTATTTTACCAATCACAAAATGAAAAGGATGCAAACTTCTTCAAATCAAACTATCGAGCAAAGGAGGGCAAAAAAATTGAAAAGGGTTGGGGTCTTTTATGGAAACTATTTGCTTGTGACGGATAACACCGGAACGTAATCGGCCAAAAGAGACTCGAAGGGTAAAGGCCACCACAGAGGCGAGGGGGTGAATTTACCGATTTTGAAGCTGCGATTCTTTGAGCTGTCGAATCAGAAAGAAAGTGAAACCAATACATCGGGGAGGATGCGTTTCCTTTTAAGTTGGCCGAGAGCGTACGAGGCGAGGTCAACCAGAGCGTTGTCAGGGGGGGAAAACTCCGGGGAAAAGGCGGATGGGGAGGGATAGGTCTAAATCATTCTTTAGGAAACTCAACAAGGGGCACCCGACACAGCAAGTAATTAAACGTAAAAAAAGCACTCAAGTCCTGAGACACGGTCGGGAATCTTGCAAAAGTTTCAGCTCCTCCTCACAGAGGGGGAGTAGAGAGAAAAGGTTTTCGAAAACATCGATCTCAACAACAAATGAAGACCCGAGGGATTCAGCTGCAGATCGTAGAGGGTAGAGGCGGTTAGCGACGAAATCCTTCGAAAGCTGCTGGGTCATTTGTTTTTCGTGTCCTTTCCAGATTAAGTCAACAAAAAAAAAAAAAAAAAATCTCAAGGGACTCCGCTAAGAAGGGATTCGCTTCATCGGAAACCTAGGTAAAGGGGGAACCGGAAAGTTAAAGAGGGCATCCATTAAAATCTCAATCTCCGACACTGATAGAAAGGGTAGACTGTTTACGGGGGTCAAGAGAAACAAAGAATGCGACCGTATGAGAGATCCATCTGAGATGACACCACCGGGTTTCTCTCAAAAATCACTCTGGCATCGGTGGGCGAGAAAAATATGCGTCACATTCGGAAAAAAACCAAATTTCAAGTCTACGATGGCTAAAATAATGGTCAAGGCTCATGATTTGAGATAAAGAAAAGCAAACCCTTGCCCAAAATATCCAATCACGCCAGGGAAGGCTGATCAATACTACAAATCAGGCAAGACTACACGACCGACAGTCCTTAAAGCACCTTCGGGGGGGGAGGTCACTCTTGAAGGGAAGCCTAACTCGGTCAGAATCTATCCTTTCCTTGTTAAGCCATGTTTGCGTCCGGGAATTTAGGGAATATCGGAATCTTATGAAGGGGGGGAGGATTAATCGTGACTTCTACGTTTGGGGGGCCAGGGAGTTCGAGGAAGCTACACGCCTGGGGGAGGGAGAGAGCAGGATATTGATTTAACTGGAGGGAACCGTATTCGTGATCAGGATCTTTAAGTATTGTTGTGGGTGTATTGAAGATCTACAAGGCTTTTGGAAGGGGAGGGGAGAGGACCGGGGCGTATTATAGCAGACTATGAATTATTCGGGGACTCAAGCCAGTCCGCTCTATCCAGATCTCTCAGAACACAACTTATTCTTATTAGGAGAGTCACTTTATCGCTCGGAGATAGGCTAATCAGGCTTGAAAGGGGAGCAGTGTCCCGCCCATTTCCATTCAAGGGGTATAACTTCTTCGGTCTCTTATTGAAGAAATCAACAAGAAACGATCCTTTAGGAGAGGTCCATGTTAGATCAAGACGTAGATGATTCTTTTTTTCTTCTTCTCAGAATTGGCCAACGCTTTCAGTATCACTTAAGAGGGAAGAGAAACACGGGAAAGGGGTTGTAGCGGAAGAGAAAGATGTGGGGGGGGGGGATTACAGCGTCCACCTTAACTTCTGGATTTCCTGACGCACGCCAAGCTATGAAAAGAGACGTTGCGAGGAGGTGTAGAGTACGGGGATTCGTCGGAGGATCATCCATGATTTCCTGTCTTCTTGATTGGGACTGTTGGGCTTGGAACTCAGGTCGATAAAAGATGTAAGGGCAGGGAATTTGTTTAGGAACTTTTCAAAGTATCATTTCGGAGGGGCAGCCACAAAGATGCCAGGGGGGTTTGAAGCCTCTGGAGAGAGGGAAAATGAAGAAGTAAGGGGGGGCTATTCTATGTAAGTGGAATTTCGTGAACACTTCCCATTTCGATCGGGCGGAGGCTGCGGTTAATCAAGAAAGGAAAGAAGGGCCGAATCGAAGAGGACGAGAATTGAGATTAGATAACTAATCCTGTGAGTTTCTGCGCGCATTGGCGACTGGGTTGTAGGGCGTGAAAAGAGAGGGTCACTGAAAAGGAACACAGAAAAAGATGAAGAACTGCTGTGAGGACAACGTATTAAGACAAGCTCTTAGGATCAACAGACAAGGAAGGTCGGGGCATGACTGATTACCCATTCTTGAAAGGGGTTTCGCCAGCAAAGGAAAAACAAGGGGAGTTGGGCGTTCGAAGAAAAAAACTTCATTACCTCTTATGAGGTGGAACTTTTGAGGAACCGCGGTGGAAGGAGAAGGCTTAGAGGTCAGGAAGATAGAAGTTTGAGGGAATAATTTGATGCTTTCGGGGACTCCTGTGGGAGTTCAGTCCATACATGAGGAGAAGGGCCAATAAAATAAGAAAGGATAAAGAGATAAAAGTCAAGACACGATAGGTGTGCCTCGTCGCAGTTCCTCTCTCGGGGGAAAGTTAACGCCGAAAGGGTACGGAGGAGTGAAACAGAGGAACTGAGGCGAAGCAGAAAATACATAGCTCAAATCGGCTCACGAACTCGTCAACGTCTGGGGGGGGTAATATTATCACAAAAAAAAGGAACTGGAGTGTTCGGAAAGCAGGGGTTGATCCGCAAGCAAATAGTTGGAAATCGCACCCACCCTTTTTCATTAGTCGCACGCAGTTTGGAGAGGTTCAGAAAGTGCGTAAGAAGGAAAGGAAGGTTGGGGGAAAAGAAAGGGGGGAGCAATATTGGAGCTCGCGTCGGTTGTGAGTTTAGGGCCTATGACCTTTTAACCCGCAGAAAAAAGAGATTGATAAAAGAAAGTTGGGGGAAGTAGTGAGTTTAAAAAAACCAGAATATAAAGGGGACAGGTCCTCGTCGCTAGAGCTCTCAGTACATCCGCGGCGAGGTCGTCGGGTTGTGGGGGGACAATAAAAAAAAACAGGGGAAAAAAAAGGACGCAAAGGTTGCGTGAGAAAGCAGGATCAGCCGAATCGCCGGGGCGAAGAGGCGAAACTATCTGCCAGCATGAAAAGAGTGGGGGGAGAACGGGCAGAGGCGGATGAAAACGGCTGGCACATGCGAGCGGCCAATTTAGGTCAAACATACAACGGGAAATTGGGGATGACGGAGGGAGAGAATGAAAGAGAAAAAGTAGAAGCGTGCGTCGTGAAGAAAGCACCAGCACGTGAAGGGGATCTTCGCCTGTCCATCGACTTCCTCGGGGAAAAAGCCTCCATAAGGGGGGGGGGGGGGGGTGAACGAAAATTTGGGACGATCGGAGGGCAGACTTCTATGCTATGAGCGGGTCCTAGAAGGGGAGGGGGGAGAAAATGTGGTTCCGTGGGATTAAGGGGGGGGGGAAAAAACATAAGCGCGAGGGGACTCTCCTCCGGGGCCCACCAGCGGGTCGACCTATTCACTCTCAGACTTGAAGGAAAAAGAAACACAAATTGGGGGATCGGGGTATAGGAAATAGTTGAAGGGCTATACCTTTTTATCTTCCGAGCGAGAACTGAGACATCCAACTCAATGAAGGTGGGAAGATCTGCGCTTCAATTAAGAATTTAGTGCTGCTGGGGAGAAAAAAAAAACTTAGAGGAGCAACAAGGTGGAGAGGGGAATAGGGGGGCGTCCAATCTATCAACATTTGCTGAAGGTTCCTCTTATATGTCAGGAAAATCGTTACCTTGGGTGATTTTGGGAAAAAATGGGGGAAGAATCAAGATTGGGGGGCTGTTGGCATTCCCCGGAGGGGTGATTAGGAAGGGATTTCCTTTATTCCTACCGTCCATTCAGAGCAAAAACACCTAAAGGAAGTTTTGGGAGGTGGGGGAGGAGGGAGTTAAAAGAATGATTCCTTTGGGTTTTGCCTTTCAGGGGGTCCGGGTTATTCTTTGACACGCGTGGGGAGAACCTGGCATGTAAGAAGGGGAGACCTTAAAGGGGAAATCTTTCGGCTGGGGAGGTCGTCGCGGGTTCCGAAGGGGGGCTTGCCTCGGCGAGGAGAAGACGGGTGGGCATAGCGAATTGATGGTCTGGGGGTGGCTCTTGCAAAGAGGAGGTATTCAGAGAGAAGACGAGGCACTGTCGTTCACGCTGATCGGGCAGGGTACCACTTGAGGAAGAAGGCTAGCGGGGGGAGAGGGAAGGGAGAATCAAAAAAAGGGGAAGGAGCAAGAGTCGTACTTAAACCTAGACAAGCTACTTTTTCCGCTCTAATGGAAAGACATCGGCAAGGCACGAAGGGGGTAGGGGGACCGGGATTCAGAGAAAGAATGGGAGTAGTCGAGCTCATTGGGGGGACTAGTGACCAGCTGTGATTTAATAACTTCAAGCCTCTCGAGGATTTCAGAGGGAACATGGCCACTGACGGAGAGGTGAAGTTTTTTTGGGGAAAAGAAAGAATGGCCCGATAAACGTAAAGAAGCGCCCTTTTTGATCTCAAGTTCACCAACCAATTCGGAAACGTTCTCAAATCGCAAGGAAAACTGATTAAAAGGACTCACGAGAAATAAGTCATGGGGAAGGAAAGAAGAGTCTAACGGGAGACGTAACGAATCTCGATTATGGAAGCTGCTACAATCTTAGGACTTGACTCTACATTAAAGAATACTTGGGTCAAAGACAAATACCGAACAAAAAGAGGAAAAGGCGGGAGAGGGGCGGTAAAGGTGCTATTTGGAAGTCCGAACCCGAAGCACAGAAGAAGGTCTCTTTGTATCAGCTTAAAAAGATTCCAAGAGTCCTTATCGTCGCGGCTGTCACGAGAGGGGATAGGGGCCCTTGGAAAAAAGAGAAAAGGAAGCCAGGAAGTAGAAAGAGGGATCCAAACCGTTCTTCTGTGCTTCGGTTGATTGTGCAACATCTCCACGACGCCTCCTATCTATTAATCGGGGCCTAGCCTTGGGGAGGGGAGGGAAGCTGGCGGAACCCGGGAGATTTCGAAAGAGGGAAAGAGCAAAACAGCCGATCTTGTCGCCGGGGACGTATCATCATCTATTCAGGGGGGCCTTCTCCAATTTGAGGGGCAGAGGAAGAAAGGGTGGGGGTCGTCAGAGGAAAGGGAGACCGGGCTCCAGGTATTAGGGCCGTCTGGCTAGGGGATTATCACTCTTGTGTTGACGGGGTGGTGGGGGGCGCCAAGTAAAAAGTTCTCAGGGGAAAAGGGGACTTTGGCGGAAACATTATCCTTACGAAGGCAGACTATGTGGGGTTCGGATGAACTTTTTCTTTGTCAACAAAGGCCCAGGAGAGACTGGGGACGTAGGGAGTCTAATAGGAAAAACGAGAAACAGTTCTCTACGAGGACTGAGTGGGGTCAGAGAATAGCACGGGCTTTTTTCAAATGACATACAACTCAGGGAAAGGAAGGGAGAAAAAAAAGAGAAAGGAAGTCGTTAAGAAGGGAGCTGAAAAAGAAGAAGGATCGGGGGGGAACGTCTCAAAGGCCGTGTAGTTTTTCTTAAGGGTCATGTAAGCCACCCGCAAAGAAATAGAAAAAACTTCTTTTAAAAACGTTGGGAGAAAGAAAACCCTAGGGGACGGAAACCGTCGTAGAAAGTCGGACTAGCGAGTATCCATAGAATACTACCGCAGCCTATCCTAGGGATCGTCTGAAAAAGATCGAAGGCACGCCTTCACTGACCCGAGAGACCGAAACCAATCAACTAGGGCAACGCGTCAAGAGAATGACATTCAACGAGGGGAAGAGGGGAGGACAAGAAGAGAAAAGAAAAAGGAAAAAGAAATAAAAAGCAATCATTCAGGGAAAAGCCAAACAAACTAAAAAAAAAGGCGTAATTTCCTGATTGGGGGAGGCGATGGTAAAAGAGTCAGAAACTAAAAACCTACTTTTACTGCAACAGCACGACAACTCTAGGAACTGCTTATTCCAACGCTTCGATGTCAAAAGAGAAAGAAGTAGAAGAGGGAAAAAATATAGCAAGGAGGAAAGGGGAATCAAGGTCGGGGTTTCTCTCTGAACGCTCTGAAGAGCAAATCTTCTCCGTTTAGGTTAGAAAGATGGAGGGAGAGAGAAGATGAGAACGATCCTACCTAGCGCGGGAATATTGCCGCGCGCTAGGAAGTTATCATTTTAGGGTTGATGACACATTTCTTCCTGCGGATGGGGAAAACGTTAAAGAGACAAGAGAGAAGTTAAGGAGGAAAAAGTACGGGGGAGGGGTTTGGGGGGTTTTTTTCTCTTGTCAGGGGCGATAAATTAGGCGTTAAAAGGGCGACTCTCTTGGGGCCGTCGTCAAGCGCAATGTGTAAAAAGTAGGAAAAAAAAAAAGGGAGAGTAGAAAACTAACCAATTTGGCGAACGTTGCGACGCCTCATTGCGTTGGCCTTGCTTCAACGCATCAAGTGGGACCGGAAAGGGAATCAGGGAGAAAAAAGCAAAAAAAAAAAAAAGGGTGACTCGGGCGATGCTGGGAGAATAGTCGCTTTCTGGGCCCTTCTTCATATCCATTCCTTTTCTTTGCGCGTTCACAAAGAAGAATGATTTGAAAAAACAGGAGGGAAGCAAGAAGCAATAGAAAATTGGGGGTTCGCTTTAGATACCGACATTGTCGACTTCCAGGAGAGTACAGAGAAGTCATCACCATCATCTGCTTAGATCCCAACCAACCCAGGAGACTTGAGTAAATATCAAAGTTATCTGATGCCCCGGAGAGATGGTCTAGGGAACCATGAGGGAGGGTGTAGTCGAATTCAGAAGGGAGTCCTATGGAAGTGCGTACTTTTCTTAAAAGAGAGAAGAATACCACGATAGTCATGATTAGTTATAGAAGTGTGAAAGGCTTGTAGGGAGTCAAGAGAAGATCAAACGAAAAGATTGGTTTTGTCTTCGATCACTCAGGACATTTTTTTTAGGAGGGGAACGTGGGGCTAAATCGATTTCATCCAAGGGTTTCCAATCACAACATACACCTCACAAATCCTGCATTACGCAACGAGGGGGGATCAAAGGGAGCGAGGAACGAATTGAAAAAGGGGGGATTTTCCTACCCCTATTTGAAAGGGTTCATGATAAACCCCTGGAACTGAAGCGCTCAAAAAAAAAATGGACGGGGAAGAGAAACCGGAGAGAAGAGGGGGGGGTTCGCCTTTTACGAAGAGAATCTTTGAATCTTTCGAGAAACAGCCTCTGATGCCTTTCAGAAGGGGCTTCTTCGGAATAGAGGGAAGAAAGAAGTCTGGGAAAGAAAAAACAAGATCGGGGTGCCTGACTTGGAAAACCGGCTGCTCAAGAGGGGGATAGGGCCTATAATTGGCCAGGGTCAATGCTTGAATTAGAAAAAAGAGAAAAGAAAAATTCGTAAAAAAAAGCTATCAATTCAGTCAGGGGGAAAGCACGCGTTTCCAGTGGCAACATTTCCACGATACGGGGATGAGTGGAAGGGGGACGAAAAGGGGGGGGGGGGGAAATAAGGAGGGAAAAGGAACCAATGGGGGAAGAGTAAGGAAAGTCCTGGGAGAAAAAAAGAGCTTTGCTTGCCGTCCTAATACGTGCAAAGGAGTGTCAGGCTTTAAGGGTGCCCAAAAAGAAGGGACTAAAAGGGGAAAAAGGGGAAAAAATGAACGGGTCCGTGTCAGCGAAGGCCCGAGTGGTTTTGAATTCGCGCAGTCCTCTAAGAAGCACCAGGAGATCGGGAAGGAGAAGGGGCGAAGTAGAAGGTCCAGGGGAAATGTCACATGGTCAAAAAAGACAAAGAATTGAAAGATCGAATCGTATGTCTCTCTATTCAGTCTTTTTCGCTTCATCAAAAAAAATGGGGGAAAAAGCATATTTGGGGAGAAGACTAGAGTGAAACCAAATTTCCTAGACGATCTCACTGAGTAATTTTGCTCTTATCGTCACGCTAACCGCTAGTTTTCGGGAGAAGTCCGGAAAAAGAGAGGAAAAAAAGAAGAAGTTCTGACGAAAACTTCAGGAACACTCGGAGCCAGAGCGTCTGGGTCACGCTGACCGCATAAGAAGGCGTAAGGAACTCTATCCTTTCCAGTTTGGGGGGAAGCATTAGTGCCGCAACTTTACCAGCACTAGGGGCGATGGAGGGGGTTCGGGGAAGTGAGAAAGAGGGGGCCAATGAAAAGACACACGCCTTTCGATTGAGAGTTTTCGCAGGTCCTTTGAAAAAGGAGACTTTTCAGATTCGGGATCTTTTTGGTGGATTGGGGGGGAGACAGAGGAGAAGAAGGAAGGAGGGGAGGGGAAAATGTCGATTACCGGAGCGTTTTATCACCTCCGGATGAATGATTCTACTGGCTAAGGAACTACCAGATCGCTCGAGAAAGAAGGAGAGGAATACACAAAGTTATATAGGGGGAGGAGAGAGGATCTGGGATGGCTTCAAGAGAAACTTCAAATCCGGCGTTGATAATAGGTCGGTCCTCGCCCATTTTACCAATAACTTCTTCGTTGTTCCTATGGGATGAGATAAACAACCTACGGAAAATTATCACTCAAAAAAAAAGCCAGGGATATAGGGAAGGAGGAACTAGGAGGAAAGGAAAAGGAGGGGGGGGGCGCGCAGCTTGTAAAAGCTTCTTACGGCCGATTAAAGAAACATCATCATTATTCTCTCGGCCACTTGGGTAAAGATATTTCTCAGAAGCGGGTCACTGCAAAGAAGGATAGTATCCTGACCACTCTTTGAGTAAGGTCAGCGTGAAAAGACGTTGAAAGGGAGAAGGATTTCTTCTTTCGGAGTGATGTCGTCATAAAGTAAAGATTTAAGGGGCGTGTCTTTAGAGAGGGGGACCTTGTGGGGGGATAAGAGGAGGGGAAAGGAGGGAGATTGTCATACTCGATTTACGGCAGACTCGTCCTACTTAAATTTTTTTTAAAATACTTTGCCATAAGAGGGTAGAAAAAGAAATGCAAGAGTATTTTTGGGCAAATGAATCGAGCGCATACGTTAAAACTTTCAATTGAATATTCTATTGACCATGTGTTCGGGGCCCACACGGAAAGGAGAGAATGCGGAAGGGGGGGAAAAACTCAAAGAAATCTTGGGGGTTTCGGGCCTGCTCCTACTTAAAAAGTACACTCGGGTCATTAACTAGGAAACAGCCTGATTGAGGGGGCGCCCGGGGAGGTTTCGACATCGCAGGAAAAGGAAAGGAAGAAGCTTGGTGCCGACGGCGACCGTATTCCCCGCCAATAGGGCGAATGGATACAGAAAAGAGCATTGGCAGAGTAATTAAAGGACGCCTCTCGAGGGAACCAAAGAGGGGGGGAAGTAGGGAAAAAAAGGAGAGGCCGAGAGGTTGGAACTTGTCGACCTCCTTTTGGCTCCCTTGAAGTATACTTATTTCGGTGGAAATTAGGGGAAAGGGGGGAGGATATGGGAGGGTTAAGAAGGGAAAGGAATGAAGGAACACCAGGCGCCATGGAGATCAGAGAGACAATTCCTTCAAACCGAGTTGGCCGTGCGGTGAAAAGTCTAACCAGGGAAAAGAATGAAAGGGTAATTGGGCATCGGAGAGAAAGTGCCATTCTTCTAAAGTCAAAGAATGCGCCGGAAAAAAATTGGAACGTCACAACTCTGTCTCGAGGGTAGGACCACTTAGGAAAAGTTCGAGAGAGGACTTGAGAAAGGGGGGGGGCCTCAAAATCGTTGTCGATCACAAAACCCTTTTTTCAATGGAGACGGTCAGCACTCCAATTTTCTTGCTGTTCAACAAACGATTCGTCGCGAAATAGGGCAGGGAGCAGTTGGGGTGGGGGGGTTCATTGAGGAAGAGTTTGGACTTGCCTGGTGTTAAACCAAAAAAGATCAAAACCATTTTAACTATGGAGACACAAGAAGGAGAAGAGTTTGAAAGACAGAGGAAAAAGGGATCGGGGGCTAGCATTCTCTCTCAACCGCGCAGATCGGTCTTCGTTCTTAAATCCTGAAATGTTGCCATGTCGTCAAGGAAAGGAAAGAAGGTTCCGCAGGAGGAAAACCGGAAAAAGGGGGAAAGCTAGGGAGGAAGATCTTAGAAAAATATTTCCGTCAGAGACCGCTTGTTTGGGCAATTTGCAGGCAGAGGAGAGACGAATGCAGAGGTATTAAAAAAGGCAAGGAACAAAAGAGACAAGAAACGGAGGAATTCTATGAAAAAAAAATGAATGACGCCGCGTGACGCGCGCAAATTCAGCGAATTATACAGACTTCGGCGGAGCAGGAGGAAATAGGAAGGGATCTGGAGTACAGAAAAAAGAAAGGGAAAAAAAATTCAAGGAAAAGTTTGGGTTGGTGGTTTCTCAATTTTACAGAAGAGAGTCGAGACTGTATTATCGCTGAGCCCGGACCGGCAGGATGAAAACTTTCGCACCGGTCGGAAAGGGTAACATCTAAAGTTTTCAAAAAAAAAGAAGAGGCTAGGGGGAGAGAAGACGGGGGGTAACACCGGTTGAGGGGTCACGCCACTTTAGACCCATACCGATAACAAGAAGACCAACCAATATATGGAGGGTGGACTTGAAGCGTATGAGAAGGTTGAGAGAAGGAGAAAAGCATCAAGAGGAACTGGAGACAGCCACTCAATTGAAAGGGTTAAGAGCTTTCTTTCAGGAAAAATAGGAGAAGCTGTTTAGGTCTCTTCTTTGACGCTTCTCTTATGGAGAGTACTTTGGGGGGAACCGCGTGGAGCTCTGCGGGTTTTTCATATAGAGGCCACTCTATAATCATTTATTCATTCAAGTAGATTTAAACAGATCAGTTTAAGGAGGAAGGAGAAGAAAAATTTCAGCTAAAGGCGCAAAGGGGACTATATAGAGGTTGCATGAAAAGGGACTAGGTCGGGGGGCGTGATGCCATCCGTTAGCAAACCTCCTAACCTTGGATTACTGACGGGTTTTTAGGGGGGGGGGCTTTCTGGGGGGAGAGCCGGGTGGAAGAAGGGGTCAACGGGGGGGGGGGGGGTATGAATTGCAGCGCTTGAGCATCGCAATGGATTTCTTCAGGGGGTACTTGGGAAAATTTGGGAAAGGAAAAAAGGGAGGTGTGAGGGTAGGTTCAAAGACGGCTTTCACTCTAAACGAGGAGCCGGTAGGGGAAACGGGATTTGGAGTCTGCGTGCAGGGTCTCTTATCAGAGTAGCTTACTAGGGGTTAAAGACTTCTTCACGAAGAGGAGGATGCGGTACCAAGGAAAAAGACCCTACTAAGAGTGTTTAGCGAGGGAGGGTGGCTGAAGTGTCGCCTAAAAGCCTGTTAGCCGGAAATTATTGCGGACTTTGTTCATTAGACGTCGACAAGTTTTACGAGGAGAACTTCCAAGGAAATAGAGGGGGGGGGAAAGCCCAGGAAGGAGTCTAAACACCTACCATGGAGTCGTACTTGAGATTGGACATTACCATCGAAACAAACTGTTGGGAGACGTTACCAACCGTAGCGATTAAGAGGGGGGGGGGGGGGGGAAAAGAGGTATAAAAGGAGAAATCAGAGAAAAGGAAACCTGGACGGCCCGTATCGTTGCCGTTTAAAATTAGACTGGCCCTAGCACTAACCAGACCCACAAGGGCCCCGTCGAGCAGTTCACCAACACGAAAAAAACTCATCATCAAGAAAAAAACCTACAAAGGAGAAGGATAAAAACGACGACCAAATACTAGGCTGTGTTCCGAGAAGGGGAACATCGTTCTAACTGCCTGCCGGAATGGAGATTATAATGGCTGACAGAGGAGAAGACTGAGTACAGCGGAAACTACGGGAAGGGAAAGGGAGACGCGCATCCCTAACCCCAGGATGCCACTCTCTAATCGGAGGCGAACACCTTTGCGAGTGTCAAATCCTACCCGTGCACATAAGAAGGGTTTATAGGATCGAAGAAAAGGGGGAAGGAAGGAGAGTGCTGTCAATCTTA
>Ga0179591_1152420_pt1 | contig 13942 bp, 23 predicted proteins | sample CZOMad2_1_08_16f_FD_182891 | JGI IMG/M metagenome (GOLD analysis project Ga0179591, IMG submission 182891) | Vadose zone soil fungal communities from Angelo Coast Range Reserve, California, USA - CZOMad2_1_08_16fungal (PacBio error correction) | ecosystem: Environmental > Terrestrial > Soil >...
TTACTTCGCGGCATGGAGTGAGGAGGAGGGTAAGCGGATGTGTCTCTATAAAATGGATCTGGAAAATTCCCGAGGCACAGGATGGGGGGAAAAAAGTTATAATAAGACAACGAACTGCAGATCGTTCACAGACAGAAGAGAAGCATGATCTGGCTGCGTCGTGAGGCGGCAAAAGCAAAACGGCGTCTACCCAGTCCGAGGACAGACGAAATGTATCGAAAAGACCGAGTGATAATGGATGAGGCACAATTTGTGATCGCTTTTGAGGTCGGAACTCAAAAAAAAAAAAACCCCTTTCCGAAAGGGAGTAAAGCCAGGGGGGAAAAGAATGAGAAAGGGCATCGAGTACAATGGCGGTAATCATACAGGGTGTGACCAGAACTGCCTAACTGGGTATGAGGGAAAAAAAAAGTGAGCGAATAGGGTTAGAGTGAGGACGCTGGGAGGCAAGAAAGTGGGGGATGTGATTGGGGGGACAAAAGAGGATCCGGTGCAGCTGCAGGATAGGGGGCAGAAATGCCTTTGAGTGTATATTGGGGGAAGCTGATTTAGTTCTTACGCGGGAAGACGGACTGGGGAATTATGTCAAGGAGGTGTTTTGGTCAGACTGGGGAACCGAACCCCTTTGGCATGGGGGGGAAGAGGGGTTGAACCAAGGGAAAAGGCTGATGAAACTGTCGAAGGAGTGTGAGGTAATACAAAAAGGAGGGCGCCCAGCAGAAACTTATAAAGGCAAACTTCTAGCAGATTGAACAAAATCTGGACATAAGAAGATCTGGGACGGCAAGCCAGCTAAAAAGATGAAAATTTATCCCAGTGGTAGAAAAAAGGAAAAAGAGCTTGGGGGTTGCAAAAAATTGTCCAGCCACACAAAGTGTGTAAGACTTTTTGGGTAAAAAAGCAGGACGGCTACGAATTAAAAAGGGCCGCCAAGCTCTTATCGCAGTTGAAGGCAAAAAAAAGAAGGCATTTGGCGTTGTGCGCATTGGGCAATTGGAAAAAAAAAAAAAGTTGCGAAAACCAGGGAAGAGGGCGGCAAAGGGGAATAGGAAGAAGGAAAGGCCACATCTGACCACAAGCTTAACTAATCCGGAATGAGAGCAGATCATGCGGAAGAGAGGCACGAGCAAGAAGAAGAGGCGGGCCAAAGAGGAAAGGGGAAAAAAAAAGTGTTGGCCTAACGAAACAAGGTTAAAGACGGCTGGCTTAAGAGTGCCCATCCTCACATGGGACAACTAAAGAAAGACGTGTAACAGTGGTGTTTCTCCATTGAAGGGTTCAAACATTAGGCCAAGACCGGCGCCGGGGGATTGCGGGACCTGAAAGAGTGTTGGAACAGAACCGGCTTTTTCAGAAGAGAGGGAGGGCCCTGGAGAAAGGAAAAACAGAAGGAATGGAAAAAGCAACATGCTTAACGACAGACGGGATCTTGACGCACAATCTGATGGTAAAACAGGATTTAAAGTTCGGGAAAGCACGCTAGATGAGAAAAGCGGTAGGGAAAAGAATAGAGAAGAGTAGCGGAAGGGAAAAACTAAGAGGGAGAAAACGTGGGATGTGGCTGCTTCGAGGGTGGGAGACGAAAGGAGCCGGTTGACTTATAGCGTCTCGATCTGCAACCGGAGGAAAAAAAAAAATAACTCAAACAAAAACACCGGAGGGGAGAGATGACAGAAGGAAGAAGGTTGAGGTCGAAGAAGGAGGGAAAAGAGACGCTCATCGCGAAAAAGAGAAACAGCAAGGACACAAGGCGCGAGATAGGGGAGAGCCTAGAAGGAAACCAAGGAAAAAAGAAGGAGAATCGAATCTCGCGTGCTTTAACGAAACTGTTTTACCAGGTAAATTGTCTTCAAGACCCGGAAAGTAAAGCGGGTGCTAAAAGATTCTGAACGGGGTGACCGGAAAGTAAGCGGAAGCCACTCGCGCAAAACGCAGGTGTGCCGGACAAAAAGAGGAAATTCTTGACTTCTGATAAACAAATCCAGCGCCACGGTCGCTGAAGGAGGGGGGGGGAAGTCGGCTAAGTCCATGTTATAAAAAAGACGGAGCTTTAAGGAAGGGGTTAGCAAATGGGGACTCAGTAGAGTAAAAATGGAAAAAAACAAGTGTTATTAGGTCCAAGTCCTTACGGGGGGGAAATCTACTTCGTAAGCCAGGGTATGATTCTAAATCGTTAACAGAAGGAGGAAAACAGGAACTGGGCAAGGAGTGTAGGTGGGGAAATATTGGGCCCGTCTCGAGTCGATGCATGAACAAAACTGAGGGTAGCAAGAAGAATAGTTCCATGTACGAAACCGTGAGAAAAAAGCAAAAAAACTGGATCAGGAAACAAAGATCGGGGGATTGGGCCAGCCGGAGTTGAAGAGAAGACGTTTACCAAATGTATCCAAATGGTGGCTATTACAACTTTCAAATCTCTTTGGGAGGTAGTCAGGGAGGCGAAGTATGAACTGGGATACACGGAGGAAAGAAGGGCGCTTGCTTGACTCCGGGAATGGGGGGGGAAGGGGCGAGCATAATTACTTATAACTTCTCAGGATTCTTTAAAGCTGGATTTCACATCTTCAAAAAAAAGAGGGGGGGAGACAGGTGGAGGAAGGGGAGTGGAAGAAAAAAGTATTGGTCAAAAGTCACCAAAATAGACACAGGGGTGAGGGTATGACAAAAAAGGAATTCACACATCTAACAAGACGTCCAGGCGATTCCCGCTACGAAACAAAGGCAAGAAAAGGGTTGAAAAAATAGAAAATAACAGGCGGGGAAAGAAAACTGCCAGGAAAAGGAACTGAAAGATGGAAGCAAAGAACGCTAAATCAGCGAACGAGATCCCCTTGGAGGTAAATAACCACGATTCGCTCCGTGTGTCGTAATCTAAACTATCTTCGCCGTTATGGGAAACAGGCCGGGGACACGGGAAGTAGGATTGAAGTCTGAAAAAAGAGAAAAAAGGGAACGGGGGTCCCATTCTGGTACACAAAAAATTGCGGACCTGTGTTGAAGGAACCATCAAGCGATCCACCAATTGTTTTGGCAGAAAAAGACCCTAAAGTCAGTGCGATAAGTACGATGACGGGAGAAAGGAACGGGGGAAAAAAGGGGGAATCCGCATACGAATCTTTAAAAAGGATTGTCTACGTAATGTTAACGCCGCTCGCCGGGCAGGAGGATCAACTGACCTTTATCATACAAGACAAGGATTGTAGAAGTTATATAAACCATTTGTGGGGGAGGAACCATCAACCTGAGACAAACGACTACCTCTTAAAGAGGGAGCCGAAAGGAGAAGAAACCAAAAAACTGAAAAGGAGGAAAATGAGAGATGCGGAGCCACAGTGAAAGATGTCGTCGTAATGTAGCAGGTGAAGCGGAATGGAGGGCAACAAATGTTTTAGAGACACGGTTACTTAAAACGAAAAAAGGAAAATGACTGATAAATAAGGGGACGAAGAAAAAAAAAAGTCGAGAAGTGGTCAGCAGGGAAGCCTAAGCTCAGAATGAAGCTAGGCGGACTTTGCGTCGGAAAAAAGCCCCAACCATCTCTATCCTCATCGGAGAAAAAACCAAGATGGATTGGAGTCCAAAACTTGGGGTATAAGGAGGGGAGTCTGCACAAAACAGTCCTAACTGGATGTAAGAAAACTGATTGCCGCAGCTATTGAACAGAAGGAAAAAGAATACGTAGTTAAGTCATACCAGTTGGGTAAAAGAAGGAAAAAAACGTCGGATTGAAGGAACAAAAGAAAAGAAGAGAAATTTGGTTCTTCGACGAAAACGGAAGAACTCGTGGAGCGGATGAAGGGTGATTTGATGTGTTTTCCATCGATTAAATCCGTGAGACGATGATCGTTGCCAAAAAAGGGGGGGGGGGGGGGGAGAAAATGTGGACCTTTCCTGAGGGGTGCTTACGCGGGAATCGCCCTTTGACTGGGGAAGTGGACGAGTGATGGACTTTTTTTGTCCAAAAGAAAAAAAAAGGGAGGAGTGGGACTAAAAAGAAATTGGATTGGAAGGGGAAAAACTAATGGGCGTGTGGGGCGCTTTAAATCCAGGAATGCCAAGCATTAAACGGTTAATCATTACTTGATACCGGAAACCATCTGTGGGAATAATAATATCTGACGGACAAGCCACGAAGAAGTGAAAAAGAGGAAGGAAGGATCCATGTAATAAAAAGAAAGGAGAACTTCAGACAAAAGAGCTTGAATTGAGACCGACGACCCGTTATCCCTTTGTGGTTAAACAGTAAAGCGCGTGCAACAAACAACTCTTATCGCCGTTGATGAAGTGGGAAAGAGGAGGGGGCTTTTGGCTGCGGGGGAAGAAGATCCCTATCTGCTGCTCAACAGAGCATGTCTGAGAATAACTTAGGAAGGACGGTCAACTATCTGAACCCACGAGGAAAAATCCCGGAATGAGCTAAGATCATTCAAAAGAAACGAGAGGGGAAGAGAGAAAGGGGAAAAAAGTGGGGGGGAAAAAAGAACAATCTGTTGATAGGAAGCTGAAACCCGGCCCAGACTCACAAGTGTAACGAAATAAAGACCCAGGGTGGTTTCTCACGGAAGGGGGGGAACAACCGGACTTGAGCGACAAAGGAGCAAGTATGGGGGCTTGCCAGAGCACCTGAAGAGGGGGTTGTCACAGACACCTGCGTTGGAGCGGAAGGGCGGAAAAAAAAAGACGGGACAGTAACCAAGCCTAAGTCTTTGAGAAAATCATACGGGGGATGACCAGTCCAAAGAGAGGGAAAGGTAAAAAGTTGGGGGCCGGTCGTTAAAGCAACGCCGGATACTCTTTTCTTCGTTGGGATGAGGAAGAAGAAAAAGGTCTCGCGAACTTGGGATTGAGGGGAAAGTCGATTTGGGATCTAAGATCGAGAGGGGGTTGACGGATATCGATGGAACGGAAAAAAGGATGAAGGGGAGACTAAACACACCAACGGAGGAGTATGAAAAGAAGCCGCGAAAAAAAAATGAAGGGTGCGGCGCAGAGCTAGGGAAAGAACTCTCATCAGCGCGCCAAAAGAGAGATAAAAAAAAGTGGAGAAGATAGTCAGAGGGAACGAGAATCTTCTCTCCGGACTCAACAGATAGAAAGATTAAGAAATCGCGTGCTTTAAAACGACTGTCAGGTCAGAAAATGGTTAAAAAAGATGGGGGCTTCAAGATCCCGTCCGAAGAGGAAAGAGAGGGAAAAAACTTCTTGAGGGTGGCTTCCAGAAAAAACCAAATCTAGAGAAAAAAAAAGCATGTCTGTGAAACAACAGGAAAAGGTCAGGGAAAAACCGCAAATCCGAGGCTCAGGGGGGAGCGGCAGGGGTTAAAATTCAAATCAGAAAGGGGGGAAAAAACAGAGCTTTAGGGATTTAAAGTGGAAAGGAGGGCAACGCTAGATTCATCGGACGAGAACAAAAAAAGTGAGCCAATTACCTTACTAAAGAAGAAGGACCGCCTCGTCGTATGCTTGGAAGAAAGGAAAAAAGGGATCTGCACTCAGGGAAGGAGTGGGAGTGTGTCCAGATTTTGGGGGGCCGCGGGATCGAGGAAGTAAAAAAGCACGCCTTGCTCCTTTTGAGCCAGCAAGGGAAAAGTCAGACCACTGCGCAAAAGCAAAAAAAAGGGAGGAAGGCGCATGAACTTCGGAGAGGGGAAAAGAACCGGACATGACCGGAAGGAGGGGGAACCAAAGGATGCCAATTGTGGCGGGGACATGACAAAAAAAGCTCTTGTGTAAGTCCGAAACTATGATGACCGGGGGGTGGTGGGAATCACTGTCCGGAGAGATCCGGGTTTAGTCGAGGGCAAGAAGGTTGATTCCAGAAAGGTTCAAGACGACTAAGGTGAATGAGTGCGAAAACTCTCCTAGTGTCGCCAAAGTTTCCAGCGTCAAAAACTCTTGAGAATTAGAGTGGTCTGGAATAAAAGGGAGAGTCATAACGGAATCACCGGGGCGTAAGACAAAACAATCAAGCAAGTCCCACCCGAAACAATCCAATTCCAAGGCGAGCGCCGAATAAATCAGGATGGAAAGGAAAGAATCCAGAAGAGGAGTGCCCAAGAGGCCTGAGACAGGCACCTTAAGAAGAGAAAAAATGATGACAAGGCGGCACGAAGAAATTTCCTCCACTTGGAGTCAAAAAAGGGGGGAAGGGATCAACTGTTGAGGGTGAGATAGACGAGACGGAGACCAGGGGAATGTACCAAATTTTATTACCGCCCAAGTATCTGAGTGAAGTCATCATAAAGCTGCCCTTGAGCGGGTTGGGAAGAAGGGGGAAAAAAAAAAAATCGGAAATTTGGGTACTCCGAGAACAAGCAAGTAAAAAAAGGGGGTGGGGAGAAGCCAGGAGGGGGGGAAAAAACGCGTGGGGGTCAGAAGGGAGATTAACGGATATAGACTGGGTAGCAAGCACGCAACGGTGAAGCAGAAAAGGGGACTCAAAAGAGGGTAGAGGGGAAAAGGAAAGGGGGGAGCTCGCCGTGAGTTGGGGGAATTCTTACTGGATGGAAAAGAAAAAAAGAATTTAATTTGTCGTGAACTTAAACGGGGGGATCCACCAGGGGTTTCTAGACCAAATCCGCGCACCAAAAAGGTAGACGTTCAATTCTGCTCATAAATCTCTCTCCAAAAAGAAAGGCGATGAAAAGTTTCAGAGGCACAGAAAGGGGACAGAGGGATCGTGGCTCGGCGCGGAGGTGTAGGGAAAACAACAAAGGGTGGAAAGACCCGTTCATTCCGACAAACGTCACAAGGCGGGGGAATAAGCAATGTTGCTAATAGTCAAAAGAAAAGGTTCACACAAGACGAAAAGAATATCAGGGGGGGAGGTAGTGGGTCTGATCAAAACCGTGTCACGAGCTACCCAAGAATCCTTAACATCGTCCTGATCTAAAAAAAGAAAAAGAGTGAGGCCCAAAACAAAAATGGTGAGCGACTGGAGAGAAAAGAAACCAGTTCCGAAAGGGGGGAGGGAAAGGAAAAAAGAGAAAAGGAGAAAGTATGGAAAATTCCCATAATACTTTGAGAAACATACAGTTTGGTACAATAGGCGTACTGAGCTTATGATGACAAAAAAAGGGGGACAAATCGGAAAGTGTTCTGGACGATCAGGGGGAGGACTAGGGGAGCTGTATTTCCGCTGTTTGGGGGTTTTTTCCAGATTCGCTCGTTGCATTGTCGAAAAAAAGGAGCGGTGACAAACGCAGGGGGGGATTTGACAATCGGGAAGAAAGGGGAGAGACGACGGGAGAAGAGAAAGGTGCAGGGTATTGTTCGCTTATTGCACTGGGTCGGGTTGGTCATAACCGAACCCCGTGATAAGTGGGGGTGAAGGAAAAAACCAAGACATGGCTTTGGGGAAAAAAAAAGAGAGGGGGGAAGAGTTTTGGTGGGGACGCTTTAAAGACAGGCAGGCCAGCAAAACGAAGGGGAGAAAAAGTCATTCCTGCCGATAAAGGGGAGGGGGAAAGAGGGAATAAGAAAAAGAGTACGAAAGCCAAGGAAAGGGGTCATATGAAGGAGACAGGGGCAAATCCAAATGGAAAATTAAACTACCAAGATCTTTTTCAAATGGGTCAAACGCCCCATTTGGAAAATTTTGGGAAAAAGCAGGACGGCTACATGGGAATGGCAAAGAAAATCGGAGGTTCCGCGACTGCGATTGGAAGGGGGGGGGAGAAGGGCGCAGGGGGTTCTAAGGGGAAATAGCCTAGAGAAAGGATCAGAGGGGCGAAATCGACGTCCACCGGGAACTCTGGAAAAACATTACCAAAGAAATCCTCCTGAGCTCAGATCAATTCGGAAAAATAGAAAAAAAGAAGAGTCTTAACTACGTCGATTACACAAGGAAGGGGGAAGAACATCTGGTCAGAGATAGGAAAGAGGAAGTGCACATAAGGAAAGGACAACGAAAAGAAATTGACCTTGGGGGTTTCTCACCTGAAGAGGGAATTTAAAAGTATGCAAGAAGAGGAAGCGTGGAGGGGAGGGGGGACCGACGTCACGAATTAATATGTGGGGGGGGCACGACCCGAGGGTGCGAGAGGAGATCTGTCTTCCGCTTACTGTCCGTCACCCGAGAAGTCCTGGGTTGAGGACCGAACGACGGATCGAAAGTAAGAAAATGGTAACAAATCTGTGTGGGGGGGGTACTACGGGGAGGAAAAGCGAGAGAAAGAAAAGAAGGGTACATAGTTTTTAGAGATCGAAGAACCTATGAACGAGAGGAAGAACTTGTATTTTCTTGCTGGTCGATTTTGGCGGCGGAGATTATTAGCGCCGTTGGGAAAGGAGGAGAGGGGGGAAAGAAAAGGGAAGAAATCTGAGAGAACAACAAAAGGGGGGGGGAATGGTGAAAGTATCGCAGGACATCCTTTGATATCAGAAGAGAAAAGAAAAGAGGAACATAGGGCACCAAAAGAGGAAAGAAACCAAGGGACAGCGAGGGTAGGCAATGCAGAGAAAAAAGTCTCTCATACTCAACAAATAAAAGGGGTCTATCTCGCTTCTTTAACTAAACGGGTCAAAAATCAGTTTTAACATTGAGAGATTGGGTAAGAAAAAAAGGAAAAGGGGAAATCGTTACTAAAAAGGGGGGGGGGTATAAAATAAATATGAGTTTTCAGTGGCAAAGCATGCCGCCGCTCTCGAAAAGAGTTGTGACAAACAACTTAAGGCGTGCTTACGGGGCTTACCAGCAAAGACGAATACTCAGGAGAGGAGGAGGGGTTGTAAGGACAATCTTTTCAAAGGGAGACACAAGGGCACCCTCTATTGGGTGGGAGTTGCGGTGTCAGGTAGGTCTGGGGGAACGCAAGGGAAAGAGGGGCGAAGAAAAGATTTGCGGGATTCACAAGGAGGAAAAGGAAAAGAAAGTCCAGAAGATGAGTGTCTGTTCTACAAGAGTCCGCATTATCAGTCGGGATCATTTCCGGGATTATGTAAAGGGGGGTGAAGATTTTGGAACCGGAGAGGGGGAGGAAAAAAGGGAAACAAAGGGCGTCTCCTGGTATCACAAAAGATGGAGAAGGGAAATCGAAACCGGCGCAAAGCAAACTTCAAGTTAATCAACTGCGATAAGAAAAATGGGGGGTGGGCCAGCCGGGGGGAAAAGAAGAAGAAAACCAAGGGCTCCAAAGGGTGGCTACGAAGGGGAAAAGAGAAAACTTGGGGTGTAAGAAGAGGAGCTGATGAAAAGGTGATCTGGAAAAAAAAAGAGGATAGTCCTGTGTCGCGGGCTTGCCGGAATCTCGTACTTATGAAAAAGGATTCAAACAGAAGACGGAGAACGGGGTGTTCTGTGTGGGGGTTCGTTCAGGGTCAGGGTCGCAGCATGGATGGGAAAAGAGGAAAAAATAGGGGGGCGAAGGAGAGTGTCAACATACAAGCAGGAAGATGGAGGAAAATAAAATGGAGAGAACCTGGGGTTCGGACAAAAAAGCAGGTCACTCACTAACAATCAAAGTAACCAGGCGAAGAGGAGTGAATGAAAATAAATAGGATTGAAGGGGGAAAAAGAAACATACAGGGGAAAAACGAATACAGAACCGACAAAGAGGCGTTAAACAAATAAAAAAGGCACAACGCAATCATCCCACGTTTTAAACGAACAATTGTATGCGAATAAAAAAACGCGGGGGGGAGAAAAAGTTAGGTTGTCGTATCATACTAGAAAGGAAAGGTTGACACAAAGGTATGTTAAGCCACTATTAGGATGAATTCTTTCAAGCAATCCTGCAAACAGAAGGGGGGTAACAGTCCTTTTAGCACGCCATTGAAGAGGGCCGAAAAGAATCACGCAGGATCAAAAACTTTTTTTTGGAGAAAAGAAGGAAAGAAAGGGTCGATCAGAGGAAGAGCGGGTCGAGCAGGAGGAAACGTGAAATCAGCAAGACGAAAAGATCATATGATTATTGAATTCACCGGATGTGAACGACTGGGAAAGCCGGCGGTGCGAGGGAAAATTTCTTTACATATACACCCATACCGGACCGTTTGGTGGCGTGAATTAGAACTTGTATCGCACCTCATGTGTTTCCTCATGACAACCAGGCACGGAGAGGACATCGCGGGGGGAGAAGGGCTCGAAAGAGTCCTCCTCCGGGCGGGTCGTTGGTGGTGACCCTGCTAGGGGCGAGTACAATAAGTGGAGCACAAAATTCGGAAAGAGCAGAATGGACTACGAGGGGAGCTGGGGGGGAGATAAGCCGGGAGGGGGGGGGCGCCAGAGAAGGAGGGACGAGGGGGGGGACGAAGAGCATAGAAACCGTGACCAGGGGACGGTGAGGGGAAGGAGGCCCAGCTGGTGTATCAGAGGGGGGTGTCCTACGAAATCAGAGGGGCCTGGAAGAGTGTGGAATAAAGACGGCTGGTGATGGGGGGGAGGGCGTTAACTGTACGGTCGGGACGTTGTCGAGGAGGGGATGTTTCGGGGAGTGGAAGACGCGGGGTTCTGGGGGGGGGGTCGGAAGGACGTAGGCAGAGGATCCAGCGGGGGGAGGAGGTTTTTTGAGAGCATCGATGGACGACCCGTGGGAGTGAGTGCAAGGCGCTTCGAACGAAAGAGGGGTCAAGAGCCCACAGTTATACACAACGGAGGTGGGGGGGGCGTGGGAAATCGTGGGGAGGGGGTTACGCGTGTACTACTAGCGTTTATTAAAACCACCGTCGAAATTCGTTCACATAAACAGAGAACAAGAGGGAGAAGGGAGATTTTCTTCTTCGGGGAGAGGACAAGGTTGAGACCGCAGACCCGAAGAAATCAGATTCGTACCGTCTCGAAAAGACAGTTCAAGTGGTTGTTCAAACCAATTGGGGGGGTTCGATTGCTTAGATGAGAGAAAAAATGTCCTAAACTTGGACGTTTGCAAGAAAGGAGAAAAATTTCAGAAAACTAGTAAAGGAAAAACGTGAGTTAATCAACCAGGGTGTACCAAATACGGCACGGGGGGGAGAGAAGATACAAAACCTAAATTCTCGAAATCGTGGTTAGGAAGAAGAGGGGACCGCTTTGAGACCTTATTCCGCTTGTGTAAAAGGGGATCCATCGAGCAGGGAAGCAGGGGCAGAGAGGGGGGCCAAAAAAGTTATTGGATTATGGGACCTCTGAATCCTTGATTTAGTTCACTTAAAGAGGAAGAGGCGAATATTGGATTTTTTCGCTGAGTGGGATTGAACGGGGGGAAGAAAGGAAACAAAAGGTGACTTCATTGGGGGAGGGGGGCCGCACCACAATGTGAGGGGGGGGAAAAAAGCGAAGGGTGGTTGGTTGACGCTGTGAATCGGGGAAGGGGAGAAAGGGGGAAAAAGAGAAGTTCGCACGACCCTACTGAAGAGACGATTGAAAACCACATCTAAATATGACAGAAAGCCGCAAAAATATCAGACAGTTAATCCAGTGGGAGTCAGAAGACAATCAAGATAAATACGGACGCAGAGCTTGGAAAAACTTTTTCCGCCGACCCAGGGGGAGAGAAAAGGGGGGGTAAAAATAATTACTGTCGACTATTCAAGAAAAAAAATCTTAGAGCAGTTTGCCAGGAGAGGGCAGGGGGATTTGCGCATGGTCTAATTAAAAGAGAGAGGGAGGGCCATCAAAATTATCAATCTATGGAAGGAAGCAAAGGAAGGAAGAGATGGCCAACAAGAAAAGAAACACTAATCCGGCCTGAGCGAATCATGCATTAAATGCGCAAAGCTACCATAGGCTGACTACGGGTATTCCACTAAGGGAGGTGGGGGGGGGAAGACGAAGGGAGAGGAGAGGGCTCTTAGATGACCCTACTCACATTGGGGGGTAAAAAACTGATTTCCCCTTGTTGGCTAACAGGGACCTATATGGTAATTAAAACTACTGCAGAGACCGGCGCATCACGAAATGGGAGGAGAAAACTCCGTCGAGGGTGGGGGGGAAAAGAAAAAAAAGGATTTGTGGGGGCGGCGAGCGGGTTCGAAATTAAGGCCAAAACATTTTTCACAAATTTCGTAACAGACAGAAGATAGGAAAAAAGAGGTTAAAACGTAGGGGCTACAGTTCAGTTAAAGAAAGAAAGTGAGGGAAGGCTTTTTATTTAGAGAGCGAAGTGCCTCGGCGATGAACAGGCGGACGCTCTTTTTAGGTGAGGAGAGTTTGGCGCTATGATTCTCCGCTGTTACCTGGAGGGAGGGGAGGGAGGAAGGGAAAAAAACACCCAAGGGGGGGAAAACGCAGAAAAATAAGAGAAAAACAACACAAAGGACGGATATGAAAAAGGATGAGCGAGTCAGACCGGGTGACCGTCAAAGAGAAGGAAAGAACATCATCAGCCAAAGAGGAAGCAACAAATCACAATTTCGGGGGAAAGAAAAAGGGAAAGGAGAATCTTCGCTGAAGAAGAAAAAAGAGGAAAGATAGGGGGAGACGCGTGCGACTGAACGAGGATCCTTTTTTAAAGGTCCTGGCGTCAAAGAAAGCCACTCCAGGGTGGAAGTAACTTGGGGAAGAAGCTAAGACATTAAACTCCAGCTCTCTCAAACTGCAGTGGTGGATGAAAACCTCGAAGAATGCTGAGGAAGGACCGCAAAGACACGGTAGGAAGGGACACTGCAGGAATGGGGGGTTTTGAATTCCAGAGGGGAAGATGAGAAACACAAGGGACGTCCTTTAGTTGAAAGGGAAAAAAAAAGGTGAGTGAGTTTTCCCTAGGGGGGGAACGTAGGGGGAAAAGGGCGTGGGACCAAGTACCTTATTGGAAATTCAGGATGCCGCAGACTCGTAAGGGCGGGGAGAAGGGAAAGTGCGCTCATCAAGGGATGAGAGGGGGGTAAAAGGTGTAAAAAAGGTTGGCCCTCGCGGGACTGAGGTCAATGACAGCCGCTGATCACTGTGGGCAAAAAAGGAAGAGAGGAGAAAGGGCCGCCCATCTCACAGAGGCAAAAAGGCCTTCTCCTGCGAATCAAGAGAAAAAGAGCTTTTAAGGGGAAAACCGAAGAGAAAAGGAAGAGGGGTACCAAAAAAGGAGTCAAAATGGGGGAGGAGGGACCCTTGCAAAAGACTCTTTGAGTCAAAAAAAGGTTCTTGATGAAACTGGGATAACTGTGCAGACGGAGCATCCCTTTGGTAGGGAGGGGAGGGAAAAAGGGAATTAATGATAGAAAAGGGGGGAAAGCAGAGCATTAATTAAAACTTGCTAACTGGTCTCGTTGGGAAAAGAAGCACATGGGATTCCACAGCGTCAAAAAAGCTTTCGACGGAGAAGTTCGCAATAAAAAAAAAGTCATTGGGGCAACCGCAATCAATTAATAAAAAACGGGGTTCGTGGGAAAAAACACAGCGAACAATCCAAGGTAAGGAGAGTACAGATAAGAAAGATTCAGAGTAAAATAATCATCAGGCGTGCAACCGCGACTATAAAGGCAAAGGAAAGACATCTATGACAAGAAGAGAAACAAGCGTCAACACATCGGAACACTGAGAGTTCCTCCCGAGGGGGGAAAGAGACCACGAGTGCGCTCACCGTGAGGGGCTAATCAGACAGAAGTCGAGTGGGGAAACAAGGATGTAACGAAACGGATTAGTTAATTCAAGGGCAAAGCTTCATGCCATGAAGGTTGGCCATTCGGGGGAAAGAAAAAGGGGACCGGGGGTTGAGCAAGGGGGAGAAGCAGAGAAAGGGGGGTTGGGGGGGGGGGGGTAAATCAAATCAACAGAAGCCGCGGTTCAAAAAAATCATACGATGAACGGATAGGAACGGTTGGAGAATCGCGCAACCTTGGAAGAACAGCCAGATCTTGATGAGATTAGTTCTCTCCCGATGAAGGAGAAGAAACAGGTTGAGGGGGGATGGAGAAACATGGCTTTATAGACAAGAAAAGGGAGAAGTTTGTTCGAATGGACGTTAGGAACTTGTTTGCATGACTCAAAACGCGCACAGCATTAAGAGAAGAGGTAGACATGAAACCGTAA
>Ga0179591_1280477_pt1 | contig 13941 bp, 11 predicted proteins | sample CZOMad2_1_08_16f_FD_182891 | JGI IMG/M metagenome (GOLD analysis project Ga0179591, IMG submission 182891) | Vadose zone soil fungal communities from Angelo Coast Range Reserve, California, USA - CZOMad2_1_08_16fungal (PacBio error correction) | ecosystem: Environmental > Terrestrial > Soil >...
TTTAAGAACAAAAAAAAAAAAAAGCGCTGAGGCGCAAGGGAGAAAATACGCCCTATCACAGGACTTACCAAAAAAAGCAGGGACAGAGAGACGAGGCCGTAAGACGAAGAACAGGCGAAGTCCCGGGGCTCAGGAGTGGGAAAAGGGGGGGGGGAAGACCCAGGAAGAGCAAGGAGCTCTCACGAGAGAAGAAGGGGAAAACCCATGAAATGGGCTCAAAAGACTTTCCTTGGAAAAAAACAGTAAGCGCCTTCCTCTGGGAGGTTTTTCCGGGCGAGCAAGGGGTGAGAATGGCGGAGCATCTGTGAAAAAAGGGGGGGGAAAGAGAAGGGAGATGCGTGGGGGGGTGCGGTTGAGGGGTTGGGTTAAATTTGGGGGTCTTGCCCCGCCGGCAGGGTTAGGGAAAGGCGCGCGGAAGTGCAAAAAAAGAAAAAGTACAGAGACACCATGGGGAACAAGCAAAAAAATACCCGCCAGTCAACATGAGGAAAACTGGAAACGCCGACGGAGGGAAGAACTTGGGAAGAGGGGAAGAAAAGCCAACAAGTAGAAAGGGGAAATACCAGTCAGGCCGGTACGTTCCGGCCTTCCCAAAGGGGTAATGAATCAAAGAAACGGGAACAGAGGGAAGGGGAGCGTTGAGTGCTAAAATCGTCTTGGAATCTCCACTGAGCCGGAAAAACGATCCGCGCACACGGTAAGGGGGGGGGTGGGACCTCTATCTTCAGGGAGAGTTCCTGCACAAAAAAGAAAAGAAACGCATTCGGGAAGGGGGGGCACCGCAATTTTCTGGGGTGCCAATTGCGGGGGAAGGAAAGGGAAAAACACGGAGACTCCGCAGGACGGGAATATGGCATACCGTTCTGGAGGTGCTCGAAAGACGGAACTCGAAAAAAACTTTGAAGTTTTTCCAGAAGGGGGGGGGCAAAACCGCTCAGGGGTGGGCCTGCCCTCTGAACAACCGTTCAAGCGCACTGAGACCATCGAGCAGGGGGGAGAGACTTCCAGCGGGAGCTACTAACGGGATCGGTGCGGCGTCACCAGGCGAATCGGACAACCTCCGGTCCTAGGAGAAACGTTTCAAAGAGAAAAGTCCCTAAGGTAGAAAAAGTAGGTGGGAAGGGGGGGGGGGGAGTAAACGGAATGTTCCGAACCATTTACGCTCGGCGAAAAGAGTTCAAATCAAGGTGTAAATTTTGAGCAAAAAATCGGAACATATCAACCAACAGTTCTTATCAAACTTTAGAATCGATCGGGCTTGAAAGAACTCGGAATTACGAGAAAAAAAATGAGAGCACGAGTAGGAAACGTCGAGACAAACTTAACGGCGGTACATAGGAAGACGACCTGAAAAAATTGAGTAAAAAGCTGAATGAGCAACAATGGGAAAAAAACAAGAAGCACGTTTTACCAGGGGGGCTTCCGCGCGGAGATTTAGGAGGGGGGGACTTATCCACTCGTACCCTGGAGATCAAACCAGTGGACTCCAGAAAAGGAAGCCCTGAAAAAAAAATAGTCCTTGGGCTCTCCCGGGATCCAGGGCAGCGATCTCATAGGAAGGTCCGGATCAGGAAGAAATACTTCGAGAACCGACAAAAATCTGGACGACCAGACCCACATTGGGGGGGAGCCGCCAAATCATATCACTCCAACGGACCGGGAGACCGCAGCCTCGGGGGACTACAAATTTGTTTAAGTTTGATTGGCAACAGGGAGAAAACATCAAGAAGGCTTGAGTTGAAAAGGGAGGGGGGAAAAAAAAAAACTTCCAGAAGCTTAGGAAACCCGATCGGAAAAAATGAGGAATACACAAAGAACAAGGTCATCCCAAGGTTCCCGACAAATACTACTTTGAAAAGTCGCCTCGAAACCCTTAAGGAAGAGTAGCTTCCTCTAACCAATAAAGGAGGTTTCGAGTCAAGGGGGCTAGGTGCTCGGGGGAGGGAAGGCAACCACTAGCCGGCGTCCGAACCTTCCTCTTCTGGAAAGGAAACTCTGGGAGAGCGAACCCTCTTGTAGACCCGGAAAAGGAGAACCAATATCGAAATAGAGCCCAAATTTGTCGGAAAAAAAAAGCGAAGCCAAGGGGGAATGGGGCACAGGACCGGAACGGACTCATTGTTGGAGGAAGATGTACTGGCCGGTTCTACTACCAGGGACTCACAAAACCTTCCACAACATTATGGGGGGGGGTCGGCAGAATTCGAGGGAATGCAGAAGACGTGGGGGGCATTCTTCTATGTGTGAAGCCACCACGAGTAGACTAATTCACAACCTCGGGTTTCTGAAAAGTGAGAGGACTGCCCCTTGTCATGGGAGCGCTGGAAGGGAGAGGCTGCTTCGGAAAAGTGACTTCCAAAAACACTCTAGGAATGGTCCGTAAATCTGAAAGATGTTGAAGGCCAGTGACAGATCAACCAGGGGCCGAAGCGTGAAAAGTGTTCGGCACTATTGGACGCTCAGAGAGCAGAAGGGGATCTTCCCAGGGCTCCGAAAAAAAAAGCTATTAGGACCGTCAACAGACATACTTGGTTGCCAACAAAACCGTCCTAAAGATCGGGGTCGAGGAGGACAGCCCGAAAAAATCTTATGACCCCGTAGGGGGCCGACTTAAAAGCAAGGGAAATCGGAAAGGGTGCAGGGAAAGCAAAGGAACGAACCTGAAGCGATCCTCATAAAAAAAACGAAAAAAACCACCTTAGGAGATAAAAGAGAGGAGAAAAAATCGCACTGCAGGGGGATGGGGAAAAAGCAGTAACTCGCTGCTGGTTAACGGCTTTGAGTTCAAGAATTCCTAAATCACGCGGGTTTATGTGGGAGAAGAGGGCAAGGCCAGAAGCTCGTCGTGAAAAGTAACGGGAGGTGAAAACGACTTGTAAGCAGAGGTCCAAACGGCCTCTCACCTTACCAGGGGCATCTAAGGGAAAAAAGTGCGAACAAACGGCCGAACAAAGTGCTGATCCGGGAAAGGAAACATAACTGCCCAGTCAGCGACAGTGTCATACAAAAAAAACGAATCGACGAAGGCGCATAAGAAAAGCTCGGGCAGCCATTACCTAGAGGGAACTAACGAAGCAGGTAGCACAGGGGGAATACCCTTGTGGGGGGGGGACTAACGCCGACAACGCGAGCGCAAATTAAAAAAAAAAAACCAACCAGGTTCTCGAAGGGAAAAGACAGTAAGACAAACAGAAAAGAAAGGGTTTCTTCGCAGCGCCCTTCAGGGAAATCCACAACAAAGGGTGACGACGAACAGGAAAACGGGTGGAAAGAGAAGTCGAGCGAAAAGTTCCTCGGAGAAAGTTCTAGTGACGAAAGGGAAGTTCTCCTGGGGACGAACACCGAGACTCATCCGAAAAAGCTCTCTCCTATTCTGCCCGGCTTCGTCGGGAAAATGCAGAGACCCTTCGGGGGCCACCACGGGGGGAGGGTACCAAAAAAAATCAAGAAAACTGAGGGAGCTACTCTGAAAAAAAGGGTCGGGCTACTTCAACAAGGGAATAGGTGTTGGGACCCAAAGCCAGGTCTGTACTGTGGGGGAAGGGAAAAATTTCAGATAAAGCTCAATAAACCGAAGGGGCGAGCCAGGGGAGACTCGGGGGGGGGGAAAAAACACGAGGAAAAGCCTCAAGCGAAGATAACAAAGAGTTACAATTGGGGAACCTTTTCTGAGAGAAAATAGGTGGTGAACCGGGAGATCTAATCAAGAAGAAAGATACATTAAAAGGGTGTACCCGGGAGGTCGCCTAAATACTTTTTCACCTTTGCCTCGACGATCATCTTCAAACTCGGGGGAAAGGAAGTCCGAACTCCGCACGGTCTCTAACTGAGGGAAAGTAAAGAGCCTGCAAAAAACGCAATGGGGAAGCGTGAGGGGTATCGCGGCTTGCGGTTTCAAGCTAGGAAATACCTGGCGTAGTAAAAGGAAGGGGGGGGGTAAGAAATGTACACCTTGCGACTTTAATTAGAAAAGGTTGACCGAAGAGGGTAATCTATTGACCGCCAAGTGACGTCATAGGGGGGTACGAGAGAAAGGTTTTTTCGCGATAAAAAAAGCAAGGAAAGACGATGGGTGAGAACACACAACCGGGGAAAAACGAAGACAACTAAGACATCGATCAGCCTGGGGGAGACGCGTGGGGGAGCTCTCAGAAAGAGTCAGAGGGGCAGTTAAAGAGGGCACAGCTCGAGGTTTACCCAGAGGGGAAAAAAGGGGACCGAAATCGACTTGAAAAAAAAAGAACAACTACGGAAAGAATCGCACTTAAAAAAAAAGGATAATCCAGTTTCGGGTGAAAGGTCCTTGGGTTCCGGATCATGGGTGGACGGAATCATACAAGGAAAAGTAAATGAGACCTGCTCCTATCGTATCTGGAAGGGGGAAAGAATTACAGAGGAGTTTAAAAAAAGGAAAATGGGGGCAGTTAGAAATGGGGAAGGGAAAGAGGCTAAGGAAAGACTTTTTTGCAAAAAAAAAGTGGACCAAGCGCAAAACAAAAACTGGGGAGGTTAAAGCTTGGACTGGGGGAAAAAACAGGAGGGGAACCGGAAGCTGACTAAGGAAAGGGGCAGCGGCCGAAAAAAGGGAGCCTGAGGTCCAAAGTATGGCAAAAGGCCTTTTAAACCGGCGTAACTCGAAGAGCGAGGGGTGGAGAAAGCAAAAGAAGAAATTCGGAAGGCCCTAAAAGAAAAGGTCCTTGACTGGAATTTTTGTTTTGGCATAGTCATCGAAGGGTCGCAGCGCGTGGGGGGACCAAAACCGAGGAGGGCGTTGACTCGCAAGGAAAAAGTGACGTCAGGGAGCAAAAAAAAACCGAGGACTCATGGTGAGGGAGAATAAAAGCCCCAGTCCCCACGTCAAAAAAACGGATTTGCGGATTCCCTAAAAGGAAGGAAGAAAAAAAAACATTGAGGTGCGGAAAGGGGGAATGGGCAAAGAATCGGAAAGTGCGGAGGCTTCGGTGGCCTTGCTCGGGAAGATCACACGAGGGGGGCCGATCGCGCGACCCCACAAAGAGGCCCCTCCAACGCGGGTCTGGAGGAGGGGGGAAACAAAAGAGAGTAAAAAAAATCCTAGAGCCTGCAGATCTTGGCCACCAGGACCCCTGGGAATCCTGTCCATCTCGGCACCTCGACGGATAACAGGGATGGGGGGGGGAAGGGGGTCTCAAGGATGAAAAGCTGAAAAACGAAAAGAAGGGGGCCACCTGGGAAAAAAGGGTGGAAAAACTCTATAGGCAAGAAAAAGAGGATCGTGCAGACGGCGATTTCGAAGGCCTTAAAAGCTGGAGCGACAAAATCAGGCCTCGGTAAGGAAGGAAAACCGGTGTGAGAGTCAACTGGCTTGTCGGGAATCTGAGAAAGAACTTAGGATCAGGGAGGGCAAAAAAAAAGAAACGATTCGCCGGCTCAGAACTAAAAGCGGGGCAGACTAGGCAAAAAACGGAGGGATAGTACTCCTAAGGGGGAAAAGGAATCAGACTCTAATCTCAGAGCAAGAAAGAAAACGGGGGAGCCTGCCCGGGGGGAGACATCTCGACGAGCCTTAGAAAAATGGGATTCAGAAGAGGGATGGCCGCTCAGGAAAAAGGGGGGAAAGAAGATCTGAGCTGGACCCTAGAAAGATCTGCATCTCTGGGAAAGAAACTTGAAGTCTATGAACTATAGGGTTCAGGAAGAGGGACTGACAAGTTAACCTCGGGACTGGAAGGAGTGATAGCTCTGATTGGGAAGGGAGCCAGACTGCAGGGGGGGGGCGAAAGACTTCCTTCTTCGTGAGGGGAGCCTTCCTCTCCCTCCGGGCGGGGTCACTATCACAACGCAGGGCTTAACGAATTGAAGAGAGGGGGACAAAATCGAAAACTAGCCACATTTGGGCACCTGAGCAGGCCCATCTCCCAACTGAGGACAGGATTGGGGAGAAAAAAAAAAAAGTAGTAAAGTGGGGGAAGAACTTTTATCAGAAGCAAAAGGATTCAAACAAATGGAGGGTTAGGTCTCGTTGAGAGGGCTGAGCTCTGGGGCTGGGAGGGGCGGAAAGAATGAGGAATTAAGATAAGTGCGGTTAAGGGGGGTGGGGGGAGGAAAGCTTCCCATCAACTCTAATTGGGCTGAAGCCACTTTAAAAGGGGAAAAAGGGGATGGTTCCACCTCTAGGGGATCGTCGAAGAGGGAGAAGCGAACTCGAAAACCTTAGAGGGAGCGTTAGCGACCGAAAAGACGGATTTTGTGGGGAGACCTGAGGCTGCTGAAAGCCGCTTCATTAAGGACCTCAAAGACCGGAGGAGGAGAACTTACGGGTATGGGGGGGGGGAACAAGAAAAAAATCCTCATCGGAAAGACGTCCCGCCTCATTTCAAGAGTTGTGTTCCAAAGGGGGGGGGGGAAAAAAAAAAAAATTGCTCTCGTTTCAGAGAAGGAACCCATTCAAAAAGAACAAGAAAGGGACTCACCTGTTTCCGGGAAATCATCCTATCCAAACGGGGAAAAAAAAAAAAAATGGGCCGGCGACATCAAGGAAGAAAGAGTTCCAAAACATTGCTCCGCAACCGATTGTCGACGGAGCACGTCAACTTCGTGAAAAAGGGGGGGGTTGAGGGGGAAGTACCCGTATGGGGGGAATGTACGGGAAAAAAGTTTTTCCCCGCCTTTACCTCGGAAGGGGAAAAAACTGAATTGGGACCTAAAAAAGAAAAAGGGGTAGCATCAATAAAGAGCGTACTGGATACCCTCCGGGACATGTCGTCTTCAGGTGCTAACGCTTGAAGGGGCCAAAACCGAGCCAGGGAAGGGAAAGTTCAATCGTGCGGGGGAACGGTTCCAGGCCGCGTGGACAGCGACATGAATCGCTAAGGTTCCTCAGGAGAAAGCCGTAGCAATATTCCAAGCCTGCAAAAAAGGGGAACTAGGGGGAAACCATTGGAGGGAAAGTAAAAACGCTTTCAGGCTAAAAGAAAAAGCTGAGAACTCCAGAGGCGAAAGAACAGAAAGAGTCTCCGGCAAGGCTTGGGGGAAATCACAAGAAAGGATAGAAAACGGCGTAGGGCTGGGGAGAAAAGTGGGGGGCGCTGCTAAAAACGGCGGTCGCACCCTGGGGTGGAACAAGGGAAAAACAAAAGGGCAACGGACTGAACAAAAGGTATCGAACTAAAAAAAACATAAAGAAAAAAAAAAAAAAAGAAAAAAAAAACAGAAGAAGCAGTACAATGTGAAGGAAGACCCGCCTCGGGGCCCCGTAGCTAAAAGGAAAAGTGGAAACTCGTGTCTAATAGACGGTCGAAGGCTTGAGCCGTGGAGGGGACGGGAGGACAGGGAAGGAGTCAAAAAAAAAGGCGGGGGGCCATGGGGGGGGTTCCGTGGAAAATGGGTCTTCACCTTCATCTAATAAACCCTCCGAAAATGGGGACTAACTTGTTTTAGCACGGACCTCCCGGGGAAAAAAGGGACTTCAACAGGATTCAAAAAAAAAAAAAAAACCAAAAAAAAAAACCCCACCCCACCAAAAAACGAGTTCGTGAGGCCAAAAAGGGGTGTCTGAGACCCGGGGGGGGGGAAGAACAGAAGGATGGTGGAGGACTCAGCCGTGAAGAAACAGGAAAAATGGAAGCCTGATTAAAAAACGCAGAACTCTTTAAAAGAATCTGAGTCGTCCCCCGGAACCTTCTGGTCCTACAGGTAAGGAAGAAGAAGAATTTCTTGGGAAGAGATAAGAGAAGAAAACAAGGTTCAGAAAGGAAAGAGTCAGTATCAACAAAAGGGTCTCTTACGGGTCAAAAGACTTCCGAAAAGAAAAAGAAGCGGGAAGTACTCCCGAAAAAACGAAAGGGGGGTCCTGGAGTCGCGAAGGAACTTAGGAGAGGGAAAGGCTGGAAAAAAAAACAAAAACCCCCTTTGGTCTTCAGCTGTCCAAGAATCCACAAAAGGAGGACACCTCATTGGGGAGGAAGTTATCTGGTAGTGGGGCAAATGCCGGAAGCATAACCATCCGGGAATGAAAGAGGGGGAGGAGTCACTTCGCGATCTCTGGGCGAGACTTCGGAACCATTACTTCAGTCCTACTCGGTCAGGCCATGGAGAGCCGACAAGAGTCGGCAGGTGGTGGGAGGCAACGATGTTGGGAAAGCCGCCGAAATCAGCCGGGTCCAAGTTTTAAGAAGAAAAAAGATAAAGCCGCCGGCGTCATTCAATGTGTCTAACGATATGTCCGTCTGAGAAAGAAAACAGAAGGACTGACTTCGGCCGACCAATACAACTACTGGAAATCCTGCTATCATGATTAAAGCCAGCACTAAAACTTGAAACTAGAGTACTAAAAAACAAAACTTATATTAGGAAATGAGGGAACTCACGTTCGTCTCGAGACGGAGGCTCGACGGATGAAAGTCTTGAAGGAAACCGAGAAAGCGGTCTGGGGTGAAGGAAGCAGTAGGAGCAAAAACTTTTCAAATAGAGGCGAGGGAAAAAAAAGGGGGGGTGGGAAAAAAGCGCCACGTAAAGAACCACGGATGCCTAAACTTCTCTAATCAACATTGACAGAACCCTAGGGAGGGGAAAAAAAACTTGGGAGATGGGGCGAACATAAAATGAAAAAAAAAAAAAAGAAAAAGTTTGGCGCTTAGGGAACCGGAGATCTTCTCTCTAGAAGAAGGACAGCCAGAAAATTCCGCTAAATCGAAACGGGGGGGAACTACTCATCAATGTAAAAAAAAAGGGGAGTCAAGTACCAGTTGTGGTGGCATTGACATCGGCCTGACCAACGAGGGAAAGCGGAAATGTTGCTTCTAATACCCTACCCGAATACTTAAGAGAAGGGGGAGAACTTCAAACTCACCTGAAGAGAAAGGTCGACATGGAGAACTGAAAATTTTTTGGGCGAGCGAGCCAAATTGGACTGTGAGGTTTCTAGGAGGACTGTACGGTATGTACGAAAAGGAAAAAAAGGGACTCTGAATCAAAAAAAGAGGGGCCTCAAATGGAGAAAGGGGAACGTGGAGGGGTCGGGACTAAAAAGAAAAACTCACCTTGAATCCACCTTGAGGAAACCACGGCGCGGGAACTCCTACCTCTACTGGGAAGAAAGGACACTCTCAAAAAAATAGTCACCAGGGGAGGGGAGGAAAAGGGTCCTTAAAGGACTGGTGGAGCAGGGCCAGAGGGGTCTTCAGACTCAAAAGAAAACCAAAACCTTCGGAACGCCCTTCACGCAGAGAAAAGCGCCGTCTAAAAGTACAAAAATTTCACCGGGACTGCAGGCGAACTGGGAAATCGGACAATGCTCGGAGATAGAAAGGACTCCAAGAATTAAACTGGGGGGACGGTTCAAAGCGATCAAGTCCTGAAAAGAGCAGACAGGCAGAGGCTCAGGGGGAAAGTAAGACTCAATATCAGAGACTCAGTCGGCAGGGGTTCATAGAAGCCGGAAAGATCCCAATTCCGGATTACAGGATTGAGCTAATAGAGGGCGTTTCCTAGCTTAGGGAGTACGGACGGGAAAAGCACTGGGGGTCAGGAAAAAACCGTTCCAAGAGGAAAGTGTCAAAAAAAGGGGGGAAAAACCCTCTGCAGCCCAGGTAACCGGTCCGAGGCCTTCCGATGGAGAGAAGGAATGGGATGGTCGGAAAAACTCAGGAAGAAAGGAAGGGGGCACGGGGAAGTGTGACCAAGGGGCACGTTTATACGAGAAGCAATCGAATAGGAAAAAAGTTAGGAAGAAGATCGGGGGTTCTCCTCAAAAAAATGTCTCGTAGGGGACTCAATTGGGAGTTCAACCATCCAGATGAGTTCTAGGTAGTGTTGAACAAGACCGTCAACAAAGGCACTTCAGAAAAAAACCTCCCATAAGTAGGACATCAGGAAAGAACTATCCAGACGTGCTCGTTGTACATGAGGGGGAAGTTTATAAGTTGGAGAACCAAAGGAAAAACCTGAAGGAAAAAAAAAGGTTTTGTCGAAGGACCGTCAGGACGGAAAAAGAGTCAAGTGAGGACGATGACAAAAGCTCGTTCTGAAGAACGGTGGGTCTACTGGAAAAAAAGAAGGTGCTGAAAAAAGAAGGAGAAGGGGAAAGGGGGGGGAACACAAGGCACGCTCGAACGTCAGAAGAAAATGCAATCTAACCAGTCTACGAAAACTGCAGGGCTCGGAAGGGCAGGACCCATCATCAGGGAAAACTCCATACAGCCCAAAGAGGGGGGAAAAAAGACGAAAAGGTAAAGTCTATATCCTTTTGAAGAAAAAGAGAGGATGACCTCACAAAAAATTCCTACCATCAATTCGGACCCTAAGGCGAGATCAATGCCGGCAATAAAAGGGGTGCAAAGAAAGAGTGTTACAGTCACCCGAATCGGAAGAGCTCTCAAGGGTCAGGGGAAGGGGGAAAAATCGACTGCAGAGGAACCATCGGATCGAACCCTAACGAGGATCAGGGGGAATAACGTCAGCAGAATCTAAAAAAAAAAAAAGTCTGTAATAAAATTTCAAAGGGGAGAGGAACTTAATTCCGGGCGTCAGCCCTATTCGGACGTTGAAGGATTGGGGAAACGTTTTGAAAGGAAGCTCGAGAGCAGCTCGCGAAAAAAATACGAACGGATCTCGAAAGAACCAAAAGTAGAAGGGATGGGTCCACAAGGAGGAAAGCACACACTCAAAAAAAAAAAGACTCTAAAACACGTTCATCTACTCTCCAGTCCCAGATGGAGCAGCCATCGGGAGAAGACAACAGGAAGGGAAAGTCTATTGGGGAGGAAGAATTAGAAAGCTGACAACCTCCAACGCCAGAGGAAGAGGGGAACTCTGCCCTTGCGAAAAAGAGAAAAACGGGGCTGATCTCTCACGGCATTTTCCGAACTTCCTAAAAAAAAACGTACAGACACCGTATACGAAGACCGTGGAGAAGGGGTAGATAAGGCCTTTTCATAAAGACTCTGATCAGAAGGGAGAAAGACTGATCGAAGATGGAAAAAACGAAAAGCATATCCTTCGTAACGTTCCCGCTCTCACTCAAAAACAAACGGATGGATTATTGGGGAGAATCAGGAAGGGGTAGACGGGAAAAAAGAAGGGAAAGGATCTGGAGGAGAAAGAGCGTCGCCGGGAGGGTCACTTCACTCATCTAAGGAAAACCACCATAACACTAACGCTTGAATCGAGCCAGTTCTGAAAAAAAAAGAGGAAAAAAAGGAACTCGGGAAAAAAGACCAAATGAGGAAGGATGAAGACGAACGGGGAACTAGGGGCCCCTAGGCAAGGGTGGTATTACTATACGGCGCACAAAAGACTGGGGAACGGAACTCAGTCTAGACTCGTCTAGAAAAGGCGCGCAAAAAGGGGGAGGGGGTTTCAAGCCTCTGCCATGGAGTCGGGGCGGAAAAGCGGGCAATACTCCTGCCTCTCCAAAATGCGGGGGGGGTGAGAAGACGGGCAGGGGAAAAGGGGGGGGAGGAAAAATTAAGGACAGTACAGGATCTGCTGCACTAAGAGGAAAGTTCACAGGGGGGGGGGAGGCCTAAAACAGCTCCGCCCATGAATACTCCGAAAAGTGGAAGAGAATTGGAGAGGGGGAAACAGGGAAAGGCACGTCATAGGCAACAGTGTGCGGGGCTGATTAAAAATTCCGAGGTCCGGGCTGCGCAACGAGCTCCGGGTTGCCGAATCGAACTGATCAACGAAGGGGAAATGAGAGGGAGGGGGTCATCTCACAAGGGGTGGGGCGGGGTTTCAGTTGTGGGGAGAAAATCAGTGGAGGGGACCATCGACCTCGATGACAGAGATCAATCGGGGAAAAAGGGTGGACAAGGAAAGGGGAGGGGTAGGTCCCGAAGGATCAATCGCTCTGGGAGCCACCAATTGTCTAGTAGACAGGAATGTAGGGCACGTGCCTTTCTAGACAGTCTGGCCGGAGCTTATTCCGCAAAATACTGTCGGGGAAAGGGGAACGTGAGGGGGGATAAGGGTGCGAGTGTGAAGAGAAATAATAAAACAAAGTCTCGCACCTAACCCGGTTTGGGGAAATCGTGGTGGAAAAGAAATTTGGGGCACCAGGAGTTAGGTGTCCACGACGAAAGGGAACGGAAAAGTCTAAAAAGAGGGCCACCGTTCGAAAAACAGAAGCGATTGTAGCGACAAGAAAAGGGGAGGGAAGGGGGCAATGCCATTCGAAAAAATTTACGTCAAGAAAGGAGGTCCAGGGAAACAGACAACCGAATTGTCAAAAAACAACAAGGGGGTATCAGGAGGGGGAAAAAGTTAGGGGGTGGGGGAAGGGGGGGGGGGTCGGAACGCGAAAAGGTGGTTCACGCTTGTGAAACTCGTCGGAGATGTAAAAGAAGGGGGAATGGGGTCAAGAAAAATCGGAGAAAGAATGAAAGCGCAAAGAACTGGAAACACGCCGTAGAGGAAATTGGTGGGTGAAAAAATTCAAGGAACACCACAGGAGGATTGCATGTAGGGAGAACACTCGGGGGACGAAAACTTGTTTGGGTCAGCAAAAGGGACGACTCAACGGTCTTGAGCAAAAAAACCTTAAATCGAGGAAAACGAACCTGATAAGTTCAAGCCCGCGTTGGAAATCAATACCAAGTGACTTCCACTCTACATGGGTACGGGAAATAAAAGAATTCGGGGAAAAAAGGACCATGAGGGGGAGGCCGAGCCAGGAGTGAAAGACCGGCCCCAAGAGGGGTGGAAAACTGCGCGCCTGCACCCGCGCCGGGGGTGCGCCGATTATTCAGGGGGGAATCGTGAGGAACGTTGGGGGAAAAAAAGAAAAGACCACGCGGGCAGCACCAAACCGGAATTCGCTGAAGACAGGGGGGTCCTCCGCAAAGAAAAAAGTCATAGAGACGGAAAGGGGAAAAAAAGACGTCAACCGCGCGAAAACAGGTGAAAAAATTTTTGGTCACCGGCGGCCTGCAGGAAGAAAAGGGGACCGGCACGGGGCCGGGGGCGCAAAAGCCTGAAAAGGAAAAAGAGCGGCAGGCGAGGCAAAAAAAACAAGGTGCACGAAAAAAAAAAAAAAAAAAAATGGAAAATACGGGGACGTCCAACGCCGCCGGAGAAGTCACGAGGGAACAACCAAGATGGCTTGGGCACCAAAAAGAATGAAAGTGGCGCGTTCGAGGAAGGGGAAGAAGCAAAGGAGCCGACCAAAGGACGCGTCGACCTGGAGGAAGAGGGCCGGAACAAAAGCGGGGTTCGTCGGAATTCAGGGGCCGTCCGGCGAAAACAGGGAAGGAAAAACGAGAAGAAGCCCGGGATCAACGGGGAAAAAAAAAAAAAACAAGGAGAGGTCTGGGCTGTAAAAACAGGCCGGAACGGGCAAGAGGAAATGAAAAACCATGCTGCACCGACGACCAGCGAGGGATCCTTTAAAAAAAGGGGGGAGGGGGGGGGGGACGTAAAGGAAGCACGGACTAAGGCAGGCGAGTCCAAGGGGGGTGTTTGGCCTGAGGTGCGGGGGGGTTCCATACAAAAAAAAAAAAAATCCTCTGGAAAAGGTATTTGGAGGGGCCAGCGGAGGTTCAAGGCCAGAAACTCTCTCAAGAGGATTCTTCTAAAATTCGTCCGTAAGAAGCCCTTAAAAAGGGGGGGGAGGACCAGAAAAAGGGATCCCCGGAAAATGCACGGGAAAGGCTCGGGGCAGGGGGGTTAAAAAAAACCATCAGTCAAAACAAAAAGAAAAGCCCGTAGAAGGTTTCGGAACAAGGGAGTGTTGCGCGAACAAGTCAATAAGCCGCCAAAAAGAAGGAAAAAAACTGTCCGAGACACGGTCATGGGGAAGAGACGCTAATTGATTCGTCACAGGGGGCACTAAGGCGGGGACAAAAAAGATATCGTCATAAACATAAACCGCAGTGACTATTCGGGAAGGAAGCCGAAAAAAAAAAACGGAAAGCAAGTCAGAAAATCAAAAAACGTCAAACTCTCAAGGGAAATGAGGATCCG
>Ga0179591_1278773_pt1 | contig 13940 bp, 19 predicted proteins | sample CZOMad2_1_08_16f_FD_182891 | JGI IMG/M metagenome (GOLD analysis project Ga0179591, IMG submission 182891) | Vadose zone soil fungal communities from Angelo Coast Range Reserve, California, USA - CZOMad2_1_08_16fungal (PacBio error correction) | ecosystem: Environmental > Terrestrial > Soil >...
GCGAGAAAATGATGAAGTGTCAAAGTATAGTGCACGTTTTTGGGAGGCCGTAGAACAGGGTAGTGGACAACGGGGGACGGTTGTTCTGGTGAAATCTTTTGGGACAAAAAGGGTCTCAGTCTCCGAGGGGAAAACAGGCATGCAAAAGGGGTGGGGAAGGGGACGGGGCAAGATAGCGAGGGGGTAAATTGAAAACGGGAAGGGGGGGAGTCCCGAAAGACGTTGATGAAGAGCGGAGAAAAGGGCAACGTACAGGAATGGGAAATCCGGGCCTGGGAAGGAAAAAAAAAAAAAGGGGTTACTTAAAGAGAGGGGGGGGATCTGCACAGCATTTTGCAGCTCGCTTTACCCGCACTCCCTGGAGGAGGGCCGGGCAGACCCCACTGAGCTTCGCGAGTCAAATTCAGAACGAAAGTACGATGGGAGAAAAGAAGGGACGGTGCGGCAAGGAAAAGCTCGGGCAGGATTACAAACGTCAGGACGAAAGGACCCCGACGACGGGAAACGAAGGGAGAAGGCGACCGACAAAGGATCACCTCAAGGGAAACTGTAAAAAGCAAAGAAGGGAGGAGAAGGCAAAACCCATACGATGTAGCGAGACAATGTGTCGAGGGCGAAACAAGGACTAGCCAGGGCAATCTAGCCCAACGGGATGGCTCAAAAATCGGGGGGCAGAGCGGCTCAAGGGGCTAACAACCCCGACGAACAAAAAAAAAAAATCAAGAGAACGGGGGGCGGACCGCAGAGGATACCACGCAAAAGGAGTAAATCGCCGCACTTCTGCGGATTTGAAAAGCGGGAGAAGGCGACGATCGCGGTTAAAGCTGGGGTTCACCGGGACAATCTCTTTCTGGGAAACTGTCTCATGACCCAGAGAGACAAATACGAGGGGGGGGAGAGCTGCGCAGCGGTCCTTAATATTTAACCGATCGCCTGCAAGCCGAAGGAGAGGCCAGCCCGCCGCCCAAAGGGCTTAGGGTATGCCTAACTCAAATGGAGTACGAAGGACGCCCGCCCACACTGAATCAGGGGGTCGAACTATATTTTCAACGAGCACGGAGACATGGAGCTTCACTAGAAAGGGGAGACGTGACCAATTTACCTAGTGCGCGGGGGGACCGTTAGGCTGTTGGTAACGAAATTCGTCACGGGCGAAACGTAGGGGGCCGGAAGAAGTCGGGTAACGAGGATAACTGGGAGCAAGTCGAGACCGTGAAACTGTTTGTGGTCGGAAAAAAAAAGTGGGGTGGAACCTGGCGAAACCACAAACCGGCGCTCACCTACGACAGCGGAAAAAAGAGACCAAAGAGCAAAAGAAAAACGCAGGACCAGGAAACTCAACGGCGGCGAGGGGGGGGGTTTCAAAAACACACGACGGTGAAAAGGAAGGCGCTGCGAACCCTTGGGAAGAGAAAACGAGGGAGAAAGAAAGACCACGAAGCAAGAATCTGGGAAGAGCAGTAGTGCCGTATCAATCGGGGGGGGAAAAACTGTGCCTGAAAACGAAGGGGTGCCAGAAAAAGGGCGTCGGCAGAAGCTTGGAGATGCAGGAAGTTGAACCACTAACCTTCCAGTCAACAAAAAAAAGGAGAAGAGGGAAAAAAGAGAGAAAGAGTGCTAGGGTAAGTCCGGGGGGAGTTGACATCGTCCCAGGGCAAAAAATCGAGAAGGGGAAGCAAGGAAAGTCTTCTGCCCAACAGTTCCATCCGCGGAGAAAAAGACAGGGGCCTCTTCCAGGATGATGGGAAAATACGAGATTCGACGATTGGGGCCGGACAAAAGGTAAGGAGGAACGCCAAGACAGAAGTGACTCAAAAAGGTGGAAAGCAATGGCAGTATTCCGGATAACAGGGGGGGGTCAACTCGAAGGGGAACCCTCCGCGGAAGGGAGGATGAAGGAAAGGCTGGTTTGTTGAGAAAGGGGGAAAAACCACCTCATTCGAGATGAAACACAACCTAAAAAAGGGGTGTTTCTGACGTCCTGAACAATCTCCTCGGGTGACAATGAGACTCCAGAGGAAACCCAAAAAAAAGAAACTGTGGCGACCCGGTACAATTTTAACGCAAAAGGGGGTGAGTTGGCACAGGGAAAACATTTTGTGAAAAAAAAACTCCGCAAGAATGATCGCCAAGGTACAGGGGGGCAAGACCCACTGAAATCAGGTTTGTTGTAGAAATCAAAAAAAACCCGAAGGGAGGGAGCCTCCAAACGAAGAAACCGGAGGGATCCGACTCGTCCCTGGGTCTGAACTACGGCAAAAAATCTTTCAACTTGGGGATACCATTGAGAAACGCACAGCATCGACAGAAGAATCGTTAAAAACAGCCAAGGGGGAAAGGAAGAGGCCCAGAACCTGAGCAACTTCCCTTTCACACCAAAAAACCAAGACCCAGCGGTTCCCTCGGAAGATAGGCGGCCCTTACCCGACACAGTTTCCCCCCCTGAAAAAACGGCAAACATCCGGGGAACTGCCCAACCCGCGGGTAGAAAAAAAAAGGTGCGAACTTCATGAAAATAGATCGACGGTGTAGCCAGGAGGGCCAAGCCTGTGGGGGTAGAAAACACCAGGGAAGGGTTCTACAAATACCAGAGGGGGAAAAAAAAAGTTACCGCAAAATCGACACACAGCGATCGACCAAACACTCGGAAGGAGCGTGGAGCGGAACAGAATCTTCCGAGGCCTGGGTCAGTGTCAACTGGGGGGGGGGATCAGTTCCGCGAAGAAAGAAAAAAGAAAACGCCGGGTACAGTCGAAGGGTGGGGAGAGTTGGGGACAACCAGAAAAAGGGCGGAAAAAAGTACAAGTTGCAGAAGGGAACGCACAGCAACGCTTAACAAACCCAGGAAAAAGGGGAGCCTCGCGCTCTGGGGCGGGCCAGAGACTCGAGGGGTCGCAGACGGGTAGAGAAGGGGCTGCCGATGATCTAACGCAGGAAGGGAAATTATGTAGCTCAGGGAAAAGGGCTGGGAACACTCAGAGGGAAAACAATCGGCGATTCGGGGGGGGGGGGAGGAGACTTTAATCGCGGGAAATCCGGGGGGAAAAAAAACAAGTTTTGGTCTTAAATGAACCACTAGGGACCTCTGGACAAGCCCCAAAAAGTACCGAAAGTAAGAAGAGAAGCATCGGGGCGAACACGGTTTGGCCCTCCAAACCCCAACGTCCAGAAGGTCCAGACCCGAAACGGGCTCAGGGAAAAAAAAAGGCCATTTCAAGACTTACCTCAGGCGAAAGATTGCCTTTTGCGAGGACTCTAGGAGTAGGTGTGGACGCAAAAAAGGCTCTCGTACGGGTGGGGTGCTTCTCTTAGGGTATGAAAACCCTCCATAGGGAAATCCCTGGGAAAAAAGAGCTTAAGGATTCACAGGTGGGGAAGGAACGTTAGGATCCCAGAGTCAGTCGGTTGCGACTTAACAGGGGAAAGGGGCGAGGATCGAACATTAACCCGGTAGGTCAACCTGAAGAACAACAGACCCGCAAAAAACAGGATCCCAATGGGAAGCTAGATTGGTTGCTAAAATTTGAAGTGGACGGATGGGTCAAAGAATACGCCTGGGGTCTTCTTCACGGCTGGACCACAAAAAGCGGATAAAACCGCGGGGCAAGATGGCCAAACATTCAGGATAATTCGTACTTTGGGGGTGGTCCACGTGTCGCTGGAACCACAAGTTGATACAAGACAAAAGGACCTCGCTGGGCAATGTCGGGCCCCCACTCCTCAAACTGGGCAAAACGCAAGTGGGGGGGAAACGGACTCCCATGGCCGGGACGGCGGACGGCAGAGTGCCTCCCTGAAAAAAGGCCGGCGAAAGGGATCGAGGAAGCATTGGGCTCAGACGGGTAAACCATCCGAAAAAAAAGACTTATACATAAGAAGAAGCATGGTTTTTTAAAAACCACCTCCGATTAATGAACTCGGAGGCAGTTCTGTGGCACTACTGGGCACCACTCAAAAATGAGTCAGCGGGGGAGGACTTGACGCAACGACAACTTGCTGGAAGACTAATCTAGATGACTATTCTGGCAACGAAAAGAAGCAGGGAAGGAACACCAGAACAACTGCCGAGAACCGCATCCGAAAGACCAACACAACTTGCGTGCTTCCGGAAAGGTAACGTCAGGGAACGAGTCCTTTTCTGTACCCCGGGGCGATGAACTAGCAAGCATAATTCATGGGCCAACCGGCAGACCTTGTGGGGGTGGTGTGTTCGGCCAGACCCGTCTCCCCTACTCCTCCACCCATACCAAGAATGGTCACAGACCGATATGGGGCGATAACGAGGATGTAAAAGGGAGGGAGGGGGGGGGAAAACAGTTTTTGCCGCCGGGGCGGGGGGCAAACGCGGGTGGCCGGATGGAAAAAAGGGGGCAAGGGCATGTCTGGTCGGGAAAGAAACGGACAGACCCGGCCTTTGAAGGTTCGTCGTCAAACAAGGGCCGGAAATGAAAAGGACAAACATGTTTCTTCGAAAATGGCTCCGGCCGTCCGCGCGCCGTACAACGAACTGTAAGGGGGACCGCGCGTAAAAGAAGAAAAGATCGGCAGACCTTGTAGAGTCGAGAGGCTGGCTGAACTCTCTCCAAACTACCATGAAACGGCTCACAACTTGATAAAGGGGTGATTCCAAAAACCCGCCTGGAAAGCGTCTAAAAACTTTCAGCCCTGTAAGGAACTGTCCGGGACTGGCGGAACACTGTCAACAATCGACCTCTAAAGGACCCACAGCAATTCCTGTGAAGGGAACCAGTCCAGGGTGGACCAGCCCTTATGGAGTAAAAGGCTTTAAAAAATTGAGGTAGGGGGGGGGGCGACCACAAGGCTAATTCTACGACGACCTGGCCGCACGTACCCTAGCCCAGTATCCGAGACTGAAAACTGGCTACCGGCGTTGTGCCCCTCACTTGAGCAGGAATTCATTCGGGGGACAGCCAGATTGTGGGGGGATAAAGGATTAAAACTCCATCTAGAACGACCTTTCAAGGTCAAAACAAAAACAAGTGGGCCCCCCAAAAATATTTTTACATTGACGTCCACGAAAGTGTCCGTCAGGATACCGACCGAAAATAGAACGCGTGAAACGCTAAAAACAAACGTGGGTGGGGACCGCCATACAAGAAGGGAACCCACCGTGGTGCGATCTGCAACCGTGTGTTGGTGCGGAAAGAGGTTCCAGACTGATGTCAAGAATCATCAGGTTTTGTTTTTGTTTTTAACCATGGCCTCTTTAACACTGAGAGGAGGGTCGAAGCGATGCACTCGATTTACACACCGGACATCGTCACTAAGACGCCTTGTCTCTCAAATGCCCAACTCCGCTCACAGAGCGAGGCTCCTAAATGTTTCTTTCAAGGTGCAAAGCAAAACCACAAACTAGCAGGTTGACGGTAGGTCCCCTAAATCCGAAAACATATGGGAGCGTTGACGGTTCCCAGATGAAAGATGGAAAAGGAGGCTAAAAAGATCAGCAAACCCTGGGCTCAAGTCCGTAAGCCAGGATCCGGAGTCTGCCCCAGGACAGACAACCTGGTTTCTCTTTCCTGGACTGAAATCACAATAACGAGGGGGAAAAAACTCTTTGCACTGATGTGAAGTGAAATGTGGTCCTGGGTCGATCCACAAAAGGTGAGGCAGGGTAGGATGAGAGGGGGCGATGTCGGCTGCCGTCAGAGCCCGGCGGGGGGAATACTAGACGTGGATAGGCCACGCGAAGGGGGATGCTAGGGGGGGGGCCTGCAAAGGTCACAGCACCCGAACGACCCAACGAAAGAAGGAACTGCCCATGGCCGGGGGAATGACTGGGTTTGTCGGCCGGTCTACAGGGGGAGGAAGATAGGGGTGAGGGCAGGGGGTACAGCAATACGACTAATACGTTCCAATCCAGGCAGACAAAGATTCGATAGCGTGAGTTAAAATCAGCCAACTGGCATACTGTCCCGGCTTGAGAGGCAGAGGAGAGATAAGGGTAGAGGCGGGCGCAGCAATTATCGGGGGGAACTCTGACGGGCAAGGAGAAAAGAAAGCGCCTCAGGTGTGGGGGGGTTAGGGGGATAAGATGAGGGGGGGGGTGGGAAAGAAGTAGGAGATAGAGGGCGGGGGGAGTGCGGGAATTTCCGAGGCCGGACCTTCGGGGGGGAAGGGGTTCAGACAAGTACAAACAGAAAGGGCCAGAAAAGAAAACGAACAAAAACATGAATTGTTCACTTCCGGGTGGCAGGGGGCAGACAACAAATAATTAATGGAGAAAGTTTGGAGGGTCTGGGGAATCCGTGTGGACGGTCTGGGGAACCACGGAACTCATGTGCGAACGGAGGGAGCAACAGGGGATCCAGCAGTCAAGGTTACCGTGGGACCGGAGCGGGCACCGGTAGATTGACGGAGAGGAAAGCGGTTCGATTGCAAGTCCTCCTGCACATCATTGCGGGTGAGTGTAATGGCCCACAACTTGGAACGTCGGAAAAAAAAGAAGGGAAAAACACAGCTCCTATGACGCCTCTCAGACCAACTGAAAAAATTACGATTTACTGGCTGAACTAGAGACAACAAATGGCAAAGATCAAACAAATTGGAAGAATAATCCGGATGGGCCCACGAACCGGCAGTGCAAAAAAGCTATCAATGAAGCGTTGGTCGAGAGCCAACCCAGAGTGATCTAACGAAAAAAAAACTATTATGAGAAAAGATAGAGAAATAACGGGTCTCAATCTTCAGAGGCATTAATCAAGGACAAAGGTAGCCCTTCCCTCATGAGGGAAAGCACCGTTGCTGATAGTCCACATAGGTCAAGAATTGGGGAAGGGAGCCAACGACTTTGTGGGAGGGTTGTTCGAGGGTGGCGTCTGAGATTCCGCCATTTGGTGGTCTTCCAACAGCCGGGGGAGGGGGGGGAAACCCATTAACCCCGAACGAAGTAGAAGGAGGTTCAAGGAGAGGAAAAGAGACGGGACCCAAAATAATGCCGTCACTAGGGTGAAGGAGGGGCAAATCCGCCAAGGGGAACCGCTGCGGGGAAAAAAGAGGTCACAAAGGGGGGGGCAAAAAAAACCTGGGATCTCACCAATGGATCAACTTGTCCCAGGTCATTCCAGAGAAAAAGGGAGTGGGGGTGGAGAACCTCTGGGGCGGGGTGGACCGCACAATCCTCCATACATGGGATTACGAGGTGGGGAGTGCCTCGGGGGGGTGATGATTGAGGAAGATCCCCCCTAGAGAAGCGGTAGTGCGCTGTCCTTGAATGAAGAGGACAAAATCAAGGGCCGTACGGTCCTCATGCTAGACTCATCGTACGCGCCCAGTAAATAGAAGACTGCCATTGGACGGGTTAACGAGAGATCCGCAAAAGGGAAAACAATCATACAACTGGATCTTAAAGGAACATGACTGGCTTAGCCCACCATCAAGGGAAATAACCGACCAAGGACTGGGAGTCGAGGAAAAAACTAAAAAAAAAAAAAACAGGTGACACGTCAATTAAGGAAGTCTCCTGTCGGCCTTATGGCGCAGCATGACAGAAACCAGACACTGTAGACTCTCTAGTGGGAATAGATAGTGGAGTCAACTCCTCACCTAACAGCCATCAACCACGCAAAACAAAAACAAGCACGGGACGGAAACCTAAGCATTGTGAAAAAAAAAAAAAATCAGGAGGAAACAGTGGAACATTTACATACGGTGTCGTCCAGATCAATAAACCGGTCGGGGAATGGGGGTATGAGGGAAAGAAAGGAAAGGAAGGACCGGGCCAAAAAAAAGAGTGCGACTCTTAAGGAACCTTCGGAATAGGGGAAAGCAGCGCAGCCTGAGGGTAACTGACGTCAAAGCAGGAACCTTGGTTGTTGGAAAGAGGAAAGTTAAGGGAGGACGCCCCTCCGTGGGCCGGGGAAGGGGAGCCGAAAAAAGGTGATAAAGAAGTGGGGAAATCCAAACGGGGGGGAGAGCGGCCGGAGTCCCGGCGCCGGGGCCGTGTCCACAAGGCCGTTCTTGAAAGGACGAAAGGAAAGGACCGCGGCTCCAGTTCTCCACGTGCGCCAAAAACGTGGAAAGGGAGAGAAAACCGGGAAAAAGAGAGGGAGGGGACTTGTGATCCCTTGCCGGGGCGGAGCCACGATCAAGCAAAAAGGGGAGAAGGTGAGGAGAAAAAAAAAATTTACAGATGGGACACCAATACTGTGGGGAAGGGGAAGGCGTTAGAGGAGGGGTGGAAAAGACAGTTAAAGCAAATGCGGAAGGGTCCAGGAAAAACGGAAAGAAAGAGGGCCGGGCAATCAGAAGGACAAGGAGGGGGGAACGTCTACCAGGAAAATTAACCCCAAAAAGAGCGGAAGTGACAGATCAAAAAAGGTACCGGGGGGTAAGGCGGCACAGGAGAAGTCTCGCAGGGAGGGGAACACCCACAAAAAAAGAACAACCCCCCGGAAATTATCCGAAAAAAAAACTAACAGAAGGCGTCAAAGCCTTGGGAAAAAACAACGGACGGGGGACGTTGGCAGGGGGGGGGGGGGGGGGGGGGGTGGATGGTAGACGCGCGACGCGGCAGAAACGCTGACAAGTCAAAACACCAAAAAGAAGGGAGTACATCCAGAGACCGAGGGGGGGAAGCAATCCAGACAGGTTGTTATGGGGGGGAGACGTTGGAAGAAGTCTGTGGGGGGTTAAGATGAAGAAATGGCCTCCTCAGGGAATCCAGGACCAACTGCCAACAGTGGGAACTAGTCAAAGAGACTTTGACCGAAGGGGATGCAAACGGAGAAGGAAAAACCGAAAGACCATTCATGACCTCAGGGGGGGAACTGTAAAAGCCCGCCAGAAAAGGACACCGGCTAAAGGAGGGGGCGGCCATCAGGGGGGGAGCGAGACGGGGCCAAGGGGGGGGACGCTACTCCTGCCAAGCAGGCCACCAACAAAAACAGGTCTGGACATCCGCAAACAAAACTTCTTACCTCCTCGGACGAAACTGGGGACATCAAAGGCCAACAGGATTGTTGCGGAAGTAAAGGCAAAGGAAAAAAACTATACTGGGCTGGAAGGTTGCTCTCCCAGGTCTCAGGACCGTGAAAGTATCGGAAGACATCCCCGGTCTTAGGTACAGCATTTCAGGGACTCCAATTAGGTGTGGGCGAGAAAGAAGGGTCTGGAGGCACATTATAAAGCGCAAAAAGCAAACCGAGGGCCAAGTAAAGGTCGTGGTCGCATACAAGGGGGGTGCGGGGGAGGTTTGTCAGAAGCACGCAGCTAAACAAAAGGGTGGTGGGGGTCCAATGGGAATAACAAGGACCGGATGGAACGAAGGACAGTTGGAGAAAAAAAGGGTGGGAGGTAAGGGGGGAAAAAAAAGAAAAAAATACGGAAAGGACTGGGGGTGGAAAAATCAAACAGAGAAGAGATACACGTCATGCACCAAAGGCAACAGGTCGGTGACATCGGGAAGTCACCAAGAAGGGAAGAAAAAAACTCACCGTAGGCAGGGATTACCAGGGGGCACGGGAAACGGGGTTGGGCGTTAAAAAAAAAAAAGGACGGGGAGAACTTTGAGAAAAATGGGGGGGGGGGGCAGCACTGGGGGGGAACCAACAAACGGAAGAAATAGGGGAAAAATAAAACTATTAGCAGAAAGTCCGGGGGGACGCAGGAGTTTGTGGCCAGCCTTCCCGAACCCACCAAGGAAAAGGAAAAAGACATAGGAAAAAAGGTACGAAAACTAAGAGACCCCACTCTGAAGAACACCGGAGAAAGCGCAGTTCTGGGGCGATCGTGGAAAAAAGACTTCACTGGGGTCAGGAACCTGAAAAGAAGGAGGCAAACCCACTTCACCTAAACTGGAAAGAACCGAAGAGGGGAAGCGGAAAAGACCAGTAAAAATCAACAACACGCACGACGTTTACCGGGTTGGGAACCAGGGGAAAAGGGCAGAAAGATGGAGGAGGGAAGAAACGCCTAAAAACGGGCAACCCGCTAGAAGGGCCAGGGGGGATTCCCACAAAACAAGGACCAGCAAACAGAGAAGACGAGACGCAAAGGGACAACACTATTAGGGCAAACTGGAGGGGAAAGGGATGGGGAGGGCTGGGGGGTCAAGGAAACCACAGTCGGGGGACCGGGGCTATTGAAAAGGTGTCCAAAGGCAGCCGCCGGGAACAAGGGGGGGACTGGGGTTGCTTTAAGGCAAAGATAATCCAAAAAGGGAAATGAAAAAGGGGGTTAATAAAAATTCAAGGATTCGCAAGTACTTCCATATAGTCCAGATTATGGTAAAAAGACGGGGGTCCGTAAAAAACCCTAACTGGTGAAGACAGAGGAAGAAGACATCGGCCAGCAAAAGGTCAGCTGCTCACGCAGAGGAACAAACGGGAGGTAGGTCTGGCAGACACCACGAGATGCGAAACTCATAAAGGGAAACGATCGAGGAAAAAAGGGAGACGGGTGGGCGCAAGGGAATGGTCGAAAGAGGCTGGGGTCCCAAAATCGGGCAAAATCAACCCGAAGTAAAAAAATAAGGGGAACAGAAATAGGACTCAAAGGCAATCCATATACGCGACTGGACCTGAGCCAAGAAAAAAAAAAAAGCCGGGGAGAATAGAAGGACAGTCAAGAGGGAGGATCTTGTCAAAAAAAAAAAGGTTACTAAAGCAGGGACTAGGGCCAGATTGATGAAACTCAAACCCCCCCGCAGGGGGAGCTCCACCGGGGACAGCGGGGCAGTCCACTAAACAGAGAAAAAACAAGACCGACAATCGCAAAAAAAAACCTCCGTTCAAGCAAAGCCCCATACAGGAGCCCGCAAGGGGCCATGGGGGCCAGGAGAAACTTGCGGCTTGAAAAAAAAGAGACCGAGCTCAGGGGGGAAGAGGAGAGTGGAAAGACAAGAGAGTTTATTGGAAAGGAAGGGTCATGGTAAAAAAAAGGGACTACTAGCGCGGCCCTAGGCAGAGAGGCCCAAGGACACGAAAACGCCGTGATGAGATAAAGACAGGGGGAAGCCTTACTGGAGGGAAGGGAAAGAAAATCAAGGCGGCGTGGACTAAACGACACCAAAGGATCGAACCGGAGGCATCAGTAAATTCAAAAAGATCTGAGGGGGACAGGGAGTGGGATACGTCAAAGGACGAGGGAAAGGGGGGTAACCAACCCCCAAAAACGGTGGCGGCAAATGGACGGCTGGTCGAAAGAAGACGTGCTGCCGGGGAGGGGGGAAGGTAAGATTCACAGATGGGAACAAAAGCACCTGAAAGAGAAAAAAAAACGGTTAAGGGTGTTCTGAGAAGAACGGGGGGGTTGCTGCACATGATGCAAGCGGAAAAGGGGCAACCGCGAAGGACCAAAAAGACGGGGACACCGCACAGCAACGATCCGCGGCCATTACAGCAAGGAGGGCGCGGTGCGGTTATACTGGGAAAAGGAGCGGGAGGGACGAAAGGAGCACAAACGGATGCCCAGTCAGCCATCGGGCTAAGCCTCCACAGACGTCCTGTTCAAAGGGGGGGATTTCCTGATAGAGAAGACTGGGGAAACAGTGTGCAGAAAGAAACCAGGAGGCTACACAAGAAAAGGAGGGTCGAAGCCTGGCGATCACCATTACAGGGGAAAGGGCAGGAAGAAACGAAATCTCTCTCAAAAATATGAGGAAGGGAGATAGTCAAGGGGGGGGACAGGGTCACGGGAGGGGAAACGAAGGGGAGCCAAAGGGAAAACGAAGACGAAACCGCCGGGTGTTAGCCGTAAGGGGGCGTTTTCGACCACGCCTAAAGAAAAGAATTCACAGGCAATAAAGATAGGGGCCCGGAGACGGGGGGTCTTAGGAGGATTCACGATTTGAACAGGTCACCGGTCTCGTTCAAAACGGGAAGACTCCTCACGTAAAAAAGGTCCATTAAAAACCCAAACCGGGGGGACGCAAGCACCAGGAGGCAGGTACGGGTGGGAGGGGGTGGGGGGGAAAAAACGAGGGTGTACCTAGCCGGAATTCTGCAGGGGGAAGACTCAAATGAGGCGGGGGGGGGCTCAGGGGCCACCAACAAACGGGACTCGCGAAAAAAACGGTCGTCTCACTCGGGGGAAGGGAAGGGCGCAATGAAAAAGAAAAAAAACAAGAGAAAGGGAAAACGAGCTACAGAAACCCAAAAAAAAAAAAAACAACCGAAGGCCGCACATTCGGGGGGGACGAAAAAAAAAAGAACGACCAATGGGGCAAGGACAAAATTTGTGTTACAAGGGGGGGGGGACCACTCTCTGGTTAGAAGAGTGAGTGGAAGAGGGAGAGAAGTTAAATGAAGAAGCACTCGGAAGCCAAAAACGATCATTGGGGGGGCTGAGTCACGTGGCTGATCCGGAGGTCTAACAGAAGACCAGCCAAAATTCTGCCGGGGGAGGAACCCTCCTCGGCCCCTTGGGGCGGGCTCCTGGGCAAAAAGAGTATGGGGGGTTCCCCTGGGAAAGGAAGAGGAACGAGCCCGCGAAACGTGAAGCGCACATTGTGGGATGATAATTGGCCAGAAAATAGATACTTACCAGGTGGGCAAGAGAAAAGATGAAGAGAGAAACGGGCGGTGAGGGGCGTCGCAACAGGACGCATTTGGAATCAAGGACAGCCCGAATCATCGAGGGGGAAGGTCCAGAACCAGCAGGGGGAAAAAAAGAATGTGCGTGCCGAATTGACGTGAGGGGACGGTGTCGAAAGTGGAAGCCACCCTTCAGGGGGGAGGGAGAGAAGTAAAGCTTTTCAGTGAAAAGGGGAAGAAGGGAGGGAAACGGGGGGATCCCCCTTACCATCTAGGAAACGTCCACACTAGGATGGGGAAAAAAGTCTTATCGGAAACACTCAGACAAAAGAAAAAAGCGTGAAAACGGTCAAAGTGCGGGCGTGGGGGAATCTTGTTGGGCCACGCGAAAAATGACCACCGGAAATGGGGGGGGAAAAAAGACATTTTGGGGAGGACTAATGGACCACAAAAGAACGCAAAAAGACGGGGGAAAAAAAAGGATAAAAAGTTTAACGCACACCTGCGAAAGAAGGAGAAAAAGAACATCTCATAGGACCCATTTGGGGGGGGGAACATAGCCATCAAAATCAGTAGAGGGGGGGGGGGACAGGTGTCCAGAAAACGACAAAGTCCGACAAGGCATTTGAAGAGAAAAGGGAGGGGGGGTTGCAAAGATCTCCTCGGGACTAAAAGAACAATTGTGCACGAGAACAGGAGTGGCCAAACACACGTTTTCCATCGGGGGAGATCACGAGGAAAGGAAGAAGGAATGCGGGCGCGAGGCCACAAGTGAGGGGGGAATGGAGGGGAAGAGCTCGAAGGACAAGCAAAGGCACCTGCAGAAGGTGTCAGAGCGTCAATCACATCGGCAAAACTGAAGGGAAACAAAAAAGGAAGGGGAATTACCCGAATGCAACAGTGTGGGAAAGAACCTAAGGGAAAAGGGGCAGCGTATCCTCCCTCGATGGGGCCAGGGGGGGGAGAGAAACTTCACCTCGTGTCGGGACGGGTGGGGCGGGGGGTAATAACAACAGGGGAAGAGATCATGGGACAAATTCGAGGGTGGGAAAACCCCTACCATAGAATAAAGGGGGGGGTAAATAAATGTAAGAAAAGCTGTTGGTGAGAACTGTGAACGTGGGTCGGGCCGGACACTCTTGAGGGGACATCGGAAAGGTATTGAGGGAGTTAAAGGGAAACCATTACTAACACAGAAGGGGATCAGTAACAGGGGACCAACTGGGAAAGTGAATCACCAGGGAGGTGGGCTGAAGGGGGGTGGAAGTTATGATTTTCGTGAAAAAATTGACGATTAGAAGGAATGAAGGGTTGGGGGTGCAGAAGACCTTTGGGCAAACACAAAAAAATCCTCTAGAAGCGTTGAGGGTATTGCAAAAGTACCTTTGAAAATTAATCAGGAATATCAGGGGGTCACGTCTGGGCGAGAGGAAAAAAGTGGTCAGG
>Ga0179591_1187794_pt1 | contig 13939 bp, 24 predicted proteins | sample CZOMad2_1_08_16f_FD_182891 | JGI IMG/M metagenome (GOLD analysis project Ga0179591, IMG submission 182891) | Vadose zone soil fungal communities from Angelo Coast Range Reserve, California, USA - CZOMad2_1_08_16fungal (PacBio error correction) | ecosystem: Environmental > Terrestrial > Soil >...
TCACGAGAAGTGCTCTAATAAAGGGAGGAGGGGGGGAAAAAAAAGGGGGTACCGAGCGTGGGAAAGACGGAACTGTAACACGGCTAAAAGGGGGGGGTTAAAAAAAAGGAAAATACCACGAGGTTGATTTGCCAATCAGAGTTGGAAGTTAAAGAAAAAGGGAAAACAGCTCCGTTAACGGGAGCGAAAAAAAAGGGGTGGGTGGTTTACTAAGGTGGATACTCGATGGAGGAAGATAGGGGACTACTAACGAAAGGGGATGTGCAACAAAAAACGATAACGGTGACCGGTCAAGAAATGACAAAAAAAAACAAAGGCCAAAATGTCGCGCCAAACAAACGTACTCAAAAAAAAGGAAAAGGGGGCAGGATGAGGACAACGTGCCACGCAGTCATTGAGTGGAAGGGAAGGGGTTGGAGGGATAGGAGAACCTGACTCGGAAAAAACTTTGCGGGGGAAGCAAAGCTAAGAAACATGGCAGCTCAAAAGGAAAAAAGAGGTCCCATCTTTGTAAATTATCCTCAGGGAAGGTGCAATCTATCGGAAACTGTCCTGGGGGACAGAGAAAAAGGTGACAGCGGATAAAGACCGAGAAAGGGCAGATACATAAAACAAAGGAAAAAACAAGATAGGTCCCCGAGTGAAACCGACTAAAGAAAAATGAAAGGTAAATGGGGTGGGGGAATGCAAATAAAAAGACATTCGGTAGCACCCCAATATAAAGTCTAAAGAAAAGAGATAAATGAAGGGGGGGCGATGGGGAAAAAATAGGGAAAAAAAACAGAAAAAAAGTTACAAGTCACTAAAGTCGAGGGGAATGGCCGAGAGGGGGAAAGGTAGGGCGGGCTCGTTGGCGGTCTACTAACACGCGACGAAAAAGTTGAAGGGAAAGGGAACAAAAGAGAACGGAAAGTAGTCACGAGGAAAAACATGGGTGAGCAAGATTGGCCGCCGATTAACAGTATGGAAAAAGAGGAAAGGCAAAAAACATGCAAAGATACCAGAGGGTCGAATGGGGAGAATCGAGGACAGGGGCAAAAACGAAAAAAAGATCTAGAGGAAACCGGGAAGGTTAAAAAGGGGTCACTACAGGGGGAGGGGGACTACAATGAGAAAAACGAAGAGATTGAAACACTAAATGGGATTGTACACTCCAAATAAGGCAACAAGAAATACAGATCAGGGGGTATTAGGACATAAAAGAAGCGAAGCAAAGTAATAAGGCAAGGAAAAATCAATGATGAAAAGTTGAAAAGTCTGGTAAGAAAAGCGGGGTCCGTATCCCCGAGGAGAAAAAGAAAAAAAGGGACTGGATGACAGTGCCAAAGGGTCTCGCGAGACGAAGAAAAACCAGGTGGCAGATAAGTAGAACTTAGGAGAAACAAAATAGCAGAATGATAGAGTATCTAAACCCACTGGGAGTATAGGAAAAAGGCAATCGCTGAAAGCGTTGGTTAGGCTCAAAGGAGGAGGCAGACGAAAATACAGAGTAAGGAGGGGGAGAGAAAGGCAGGTGGGGGGGGGGGGGGACTTAAGAGAAAAAGTCTGTTGATGAACTGAGGACAAAAAAAGCCTACCGCACGTAAAGGGGAAAATAAAGGCAACGGGAAGGGGTGTACTTGGAGGGTAAAATAAGGCGGATCCTGCAAATCTTTTCCGCATGGAACACACTAACGAAAGGGAAAAAAAGGGTAAACACAAGGGAAAATGCAATAGAAAAGGAAAACAAACCCTGAGAGGGGGCAAGACGTATCCAAAAGAGAAACCGGGGCATGGCTGAAAGAAAATAGTGGGGGTAATAGAAGATGAAAACTCATCTGTCAGAGGATAGGGAACAGTACATTCATTGTGACTCTGCGAAAGGCGCAGGGAATATGTCCGACAGAAAGACGAAGAAATAAGTACCGGGGAACCGAAACAGGGAGGATAGGCAGAAATCCGATGTTTAGAAGAAGGACCATTGAAGAAAAAAAAAGGCGACCTGATCACAGAGGAAAAACGTCCCACAGAGACAGAGGACGGACAAAATTACGGAACCCGAGAGAGTGAAAAGTCGCCGGGCATAAAGAAAATTAAGCAAGCCAGCGGGTAGAGAAGTAAAAAAAGCTCATTGGGAGGGAATGGTGTAACCTTATGGTGAAGAATGCAACGAAAAGTACACAACAAGAGCATAACAAAAGATGTTTGGGACTGGTTTCCAAGACCAGAGAGGGGAAAAACGAATGGTCTACCGGGGGAAAGACCTCCGATAACTTCAAAGAGGACAAGAAATTAAGATGGATGCCTAAGGCAGAGGAGGCGCCCAAGATTTAGGCGGTCGTGATGGGGGGAGAGGGAGAAGATCGGTAAACTGCACGTGTAAAACGACCCTTCAGAAGGGAACGGCAAGGAGAAAGGTCGTAATCCACTACAGGGGGGAACATGGGGGAGGGCAATAGGCGGACATTGAATCAGGCCGAAAAAGGGAGGAAGGGTGGGAGATCTATACCGAAGCCACTAAAGGGAGGGAGCGGGGGTGACACCCCGGGCCATCGCAGGAGGAACCAGGGGGGGTGGGTAAGGGGGGGGGGGAGGGAAATGGGCAAGGGGGAAGGTAAGAAGGTTTAGGTCTGGGCGACAAAAAATCGCGCAGAGGGAGAAGTCATATGGGGGGGGGGAGGGGTAAACAGGAGGTCGAAACAGAGGGGACAAAAAAGGGGGGGAAAGGGTGGGGGGGGAAAAAAAAACAGGGAACAGTAGTGAATCGGTAGGAAAAGAAGGAAAGCGGTACTGAAGTGTATGCTGAAAATGCAAAGGTCAAAAAAAGAATCGGAGGGGGGGAAGGGTGCACATAGCTAGGAAAGCGGAAGAGGAGGGAAAACTGGTAGGAGTGGAAAGTGGGGTAACGGAGAAATGAAAGAGTAAAGAGATCGGATGTTGCGTAAGGCACTCGGGAGACGACAGTGGAGGGGCACGGGCATGGAATTACAATGCGATAAAAACTTCGTATATTCTGGAAATGCAAGACTTGTTAGGACTGGGGGTCGCGAAAAGATGCGGGTCTTGCCTGAAGAAAAAAATGAGAAGAAATTGGGGTAAAAATGGGGAGCGATGGATAAACATTGTACATTGATGAGGAAAACGGGAAGAGGGACCTGACCGGACAATTGGTCTCAGGGGGTCTGTAGTGAGGGATGGTGGCGGGCTCGAGGGGGGCAAGGGTGACGGGGGTGGGCAAAAAATGAATACAAAAAAAACGAGGCGCCTAGAAGACGAAAAGAATAAAAAACATGGGTCCGTCGCAAGAGGCAGCGTGTGGTAGCACGGGTGGCGAGCGGGAAGGGGGGTCAAAAAAGAAGAAAAGGGAACAGGGGGTGTATATTAAGCCACTAGGGGGGGGTTGCGGAATAAAAATCGCGAGGTAATTGTCCCAATACGGTTCGCACATGTGGAAAGGAAGAAATGGCGAGAACTGGAACTCCGACTCCAAGAAAAGACGCCGGGTTGGGGGAAAAGCAAAAACATGGTCGGAGACACCGGACCCGGCAAGGGGGGAGGGAAAAACTGGATGGGGGGGGGGGAAGAGTAGAAAAAGATAATGAAAACACACAACAGGAGGGGGAGTTAAAAAGAAAAAAAAAAGGGGAGGGTGAAACCCAATCGTCAGGCGGTTCCAGCCAAAATCCCCTCACGGGCAGGAAGAAAGTCCTCGGGACAGAGAGAACAAACGAAACGGAGCGAGTGACACGACGGGGAGGGGTCGTGAGAAGGACACAAGTTTTAAACGGGAGCGAGAACGGAATCGAGAGAGTCAGGGGAGAAACCCATCAGAGGAAAAGGGATACACGAACGAAATAAACAAATGTACAACACGGCGCCACAGGAGGACAAAGGTAACAAACCACCCCCAATACTATTGATTCCTGGTAAGGGGAGAACGGGGGACATGATGGCTGACTCCAACAACAGGAACACTATCAATTTTATGTTGGAACCCCCGAACCGGGAAAGGAGCCCTGCAAAAAAACAGGTATGTCGTGAGGAAACAAACATAGGGGGGAAGCCCACACAAGGACTAAGTTGCAAAAATAGAAGAGTGAACGGCGAGAGAAACGATCGGCAGTCTAGAAAAACAACAAAAAACCGGAGGGAAGCAATGCCAATAGGAAAAAAACTCAAAAAAGCCAGGTCTAAAGACAATGAAGGGGGGATGGAAGAGAGAAACCAACCGTGCGATCCAAGAAATTCGAACGAAGAGGCGACCGTCGGGGGGGGGGGGGGGGGGGGGGGGGGGCATGACAGACGATCGAAAAACACAGCAAACCAAGCACCCGCCGGCAGAAGATCTATAGGAAGTGGTCCGACCAGGCCCCACAAAGGATAGGTTCGCAAGTGTCCATCAAGCGGAATTCGGCCACCCATAACCGAATAAAAAAAAGGGGACCTTTGGCCTTGCACAAACCAGGGGGGATGGAAAGAGAAAGAGGGGGGGGACCATGAAAAAAGTTTAATGAAGATAGGCGCGGGAGAAAGTGGTATCACGCGAAAAACATACACAATAAGAATAACCGCACAGAAACCGACCGGAGTTACGAAGGTGTGGTGAAAGATACAGATGATGGACGGCTGGGGAAAAGATAATGAAACGAAAAAAAAAAACCGTGGGGAAATAATATCCCTCCTTCATTAAGTGAAATGAATGGAGGCCAACGGAAGGGGTTGAGGAGGGGGTGGAGTGGGACCTGTCTACAAACGGTCAGTGGAGGAATTGGAAAGGTCTTCAAAGAAGAAAAGAAGTTGCCACGACTCGACAAAAAAAAAACAAACAAGTCAAGAAAAAGGGGGCAAAAGAAACCGAAAACAAAGAGACAAGTCGCCACAATACATCGTCGTGATCGTAAAAGAAATCAAGAGGAAAGGAGAAAGTCAATGGGGCCAAGTAGGTCCTGAAAGAAAAAAAAAAAGGGTGAAAAAAAAAAAACAAAACAAAAAAAAGAGTGGGAAAAAAAATGTAGGGCACAAGGAGAAAGTTCAGACAAAAGTGTGTGGGCTGCGGGACCAGGTCGTGGGGGAAGGATGATCAGGGAAAATCGAGTGGGGGAGAAAGAAAGGGAATACTGCTTAGTGGAAGGTAAACCGCACGAAGAGGTCCGCCGGGTAAAATGGAAAATTGTAGAACAAAAAGAAAAAGAGCCGTGTGTACGCTTCAGGGGGCCAAAAGGGGGGATAACTCAAACGGTGCGGGGCAAAAACCCTTGCACGGGGAAGCAGCTGACACGAAGGTGAAAACTTGAGGACAACCAGGGGGGAGATACCGTGGAGATATGAAAAACCTATTGTGGTTCTCAGAGCCAGTAATCTGGGGCATTCTGTAAGTTGAGGTCACGATCGAAAATCTAAACGATGGACTGGGGGCGAGAAAAAAAAGGGAAAGGCAAGGTCTGGACTGATACCATCAAACAACTAGAATTTGTTGGAGGAAAGTTAGGAGGGTCTTTGGCGGAAATCGGCTCATAAAAAAAAGACAAAGTAAAGGTTAAAATGCGGTATTTACTGCACGCCCGAAAAAGAATCGACCAGGGGGAAACCGAAACTGCTGAAGAGAAAAAAGGGGGACAAAATCGATTGGCACGATCAACTTCAGGGAGACTAACGGAGATCATCAATAAGTCAGGTCCGGCAGAAGCGACGACGAAAACGCCGAGGGAAATAAAGTCCTAGAAGGGTCGAAAAAAAACCCCCCGCTTTCCATAAGTGGTATCTTCGGACACAAAAGAGAAGGTGGGTGAAAAAGTAAATTGATTATGGAGGAAGTTGCGCAAGGGAGGGGGAGAGAACACCACGCAGAAATCTGGTTCCTTCCAGAGAAATGCAAGAGGAACAGCAAACGAGGGGAGGAGGTGTGGATGATAAGGAGTTGAGTCCAGAGTCAAATAGGGACGAGAGGACACCCAGAAAAAGAAAAGGGATGAAAAAAAGCAAAGAAGGGGAAAAGTAAAGAAAGTTGGGGGGGTTTTCTGGTTGGGAAACGATTATGATGAAGGGGGGAATAAAACACGGCTCCCGCAGGGTTATGATGCGGGGGGAGGAAGGAAAAAAAACAGATCGATGACAATTAGTCTCACGGGAGGAGAGGAGCGGAAAACCATGTTACCGTATTGGGTGTGAAGTTTTCGGGGAGGGGGACTTCAACAGTACTAGCTCTTCGAGGAAAAACTTCCGCAAACGGGCGAAGGAGGAGACCTATGGGAAAGTATTTGAGGGTGGGGTTTGGGGGAGGCCAATCAACAGCGACTAAAAAGGCGGAGAACGGAGCAGGGGGTGAAAGACATCAAAGTAACCGCAAGAAAAAAAAACCATTTCCTTCAAATGGTTTCGAAAAGGAAAGGCAAAAAAGGGGGAAAAGGGAGGACGGAAGTTCAAAGCGACCGGACACAGCAAAAACTCGAAGGGCTGTTCAAAAACCGGTGCACGCCTTAGCACAAAGGGAAAAAGGGGAAAACACAAAGGGGGGAACGAGAAAGGGCGCTCCAGGCAACTCCTTAAATGAGAAGATAAACATTCTTGGGTGGAAAGACAGAGTGCAGAAAAACGAAAAACGGGACAAGAAAACACCTGGTTGACTAGCAGGAAACTCTCCGGAAGAAGAGGAAAGGGGCACATCGCCTTTGGAGGGAAAGCAAAAGAACAAGGGCCAGGGTTGAGCAAACTTGGGGGGTCAATGAATGCGTGAACGTTTGATTTCGGGATATTCGGTTTTAGGTGAGGGCGGCAACAATGAGGGGAGAAGGAACATAAATACTTCTGAAAATGAAGATAAACTAGCGCCATGCTAATGACGAAAGAAAAAGAAAAAAAAGGGATAAAGAGCACGAGGGGGGGAGGGATTTTCTAGATTCACGTGAGGGAAAAAAAAGGGGAACAGCGAAAAATTGACTTCAGGGACAAAACGTACGGTCCCCGCCGCGGGAGAAAGAGTTACCAGACCAAACAACACAAGTCAAGGTTGAGGAAATGGACCCAACCCAAAGAAAATGGAGGACCCGGGAAAAATCAAAAAAAGGAAAAAGAGGAGGGGACATTAGGTAGGCCGGACGGTTTTTGGCATCATGTCAACAGCCGGGCGAAGGGACACAAGGGGTGGGTAAAAGCAAGTAAAACACGGTGTGTTCAACCTACTGTTGGGTTCCGGCTTGCCTTGGGGGGACATAAAAAAACAAACACTAACTACGAGGGCGCTTTCGCGGGGGAGGGGGGGGGTTTCCCCCTTCTGGGGGGGTAAGCGGCCGGGTCTCTCCGGAAGGTAAACGAACTTTGGTTGGTGCCAGGGTTTAAAACAAAGAAAGGCACGGAAGCAATTTTCGGCGGCTTGGGGAGGCAAGGAACCTAGGGTCGTAGAGGGGGGGGGGGGGGGAAAGAAACGGGCACGGGTTTAACAAAGAGGGCCCTTCTACAACGAACCATCGATGGGGAAAGGAGAGAAATGAAGAGAGCGGCTGGGAAAAAAGACGTTTGCAAAAAACACACATGGGGGGGCAGGGGGGGGGGAACCCAGCTCAGACATCTGGACCAAAAGCACGGACGGGGGGAACGCGTAAAGGTTCTCAAGGAGAGAGGGCAAGAATCCAAACAATCTAGCGGGTTAAGGACCGGAATCAATAAAAACAGGAACCGATATTCCACCTCCAGATATCTGACGGACTGGTCGAAAATAGGCCAAGACCGATGGGGGTGGAACAGGCCTCAAAACCCTCGGAAGAAAAATGAAGAAAAAAATTTCCAAGGAAAATCTAAGGATCTACAAAAACAGCGAAGGGAAAGCCAAAACCAGAAAACCAAACCCATGTGTCGCGGGACCTTCCTAGAGCTCAGAGAAGGTAATAATGTCTATATGTTCAACGAGAGCTGTATGAGGGAGGGTGAGGGACCTAACTCCGGCCTGAGAGGGGCCGAGTGAAAACGGTGACCAACGGCAAAGATGGGGCCCAAAGGACATCATGGTTACTAGGGAGCAACAAAAACAGGGTTATCAAAGTATCAAAAACGGCAAAAGTCTCCGGCAAAAAAGGGCGGTAGGAAGTCCTATAACCGGCGATCCGCAAATAAAAAGCCGGGAGGTGGCCCGGGACGGGTGACAAGGAGGGAATAGTGGGGGTCTGACTGTGCGTTTCAAGGAAGGTGGGGTAAGCGGATAAGCGACGAAGAGAAGGTGAGGTTTGGGGATCATTAGTCTGGTGGTCCTGAAAAAAATAGGATGAGACATTGACTGTGCATCATTGCCTCAAGAGAAGGGCTTGCACGAAGAAGAGGACCTTTAGGAAGAAAATCAGCTCCAATCAAAGGGCAGGAGCAAACCCCTATCCGATTCGTTAGCAGGGGAAAAAAAGGAACGTAAAAACGTATACAATCTTTTGTTGATTTTGGGGCCCCCCGCCAAAAAAATTCCCGTCCCCAAAGGGAAAGGGAGAGAGAAAAGGGAGCAGCATGGCAACACGTCTTTTTTCGTTGACTTAGTGGAAAAGGCACAAGGCCAGTGCTTCCCTTTGGGAAGAAAGGGAGGGGGGCATGCAAAAAGGGAGTTCAGAAACAGTGTGGGATACTATTGGCCTCCAGAATATTAAAATGTGTGGGAGATGGTAACTTTGAAAGTAAGGGATGTTCAACGTTGCTCTGAGTATAGTAGGGGAGCCACCGGGACAGAAAACCTGCATGTGAAGAAAACGGGGCTGGGGTCGAAGGCCATTTTGGGAAAAAGGGGGTCAGATCTAGACAAAATGCGGGCGAAAAAGAGGCTCACAGGAAGTCGTCATCCATAGACGTCGGCACCTTCCCCTATGGGAAAGTCAGAGGGAAGTACGACTGAAAAACTGAAAAGCAAAGATCAAGGAAAGGTGGGAAAAAAAAAGGAGCCCTGAAGAGAACGAATTGGTGGACAAGAGAAAAAAAATATTCAGCAGAAAAGAAAGTCTAAAAAACCCCCCATGGCAAGAAAGACCTGACAAGAAAAGCCAGGTCGAAGAGACAAGGTGGTTTCCGAAGTCAAACCTAGGGGTCGATCCGCAGTGAAAGGGAGGGAAATCTTCAACGAGAAAACAACTTGGAAAGGAGTGAAAAAAAAAAAGAGAGATGTAAAACAATGAAGAAATCTACACTATCGCTGATGGAAAAAGAACTAGCCGGGCTTGAACATGGTGTAAAAAGGGGAAATCAAGACAAACTTGTGTCTAGCTTAAACACTATGTAAAACAATTCCGTGACCGAAGGGAAAGGTCGCGAAGAAGTCGGAATTAAAACGAAAGTAACATCGTTCAGGCCTAAATAAGCTTAGGAACACACAGGCACCCACATCAAAGAATAGCAGAGACTTTCGACTCAAAGGTCACAATCACACAGGGGGGGGACCGATTGACCCCGCACGGTGACAAAAGAAAACAGTGGGACTGAGGAGTAGACGCACCAAAAACAAAGGGTTTCCAAACTACCAAAAAGGAAAAAGTGAAAACAGGGGGGCAATGGATCGACAAGATGTCCGAATAAGAAAGGAAAAAAAAAAACAGAAAAAGTAAAAGGAATGCAAAGGGGGGGGGAGACCCTATATCCCATGATCCCTAAACTTGCGGAAGACAAGAACGAGTACAAATTACGCAAAAAAGGAAAAACTTAGCCCACTGAATGGTGGGTTATCAACACGAGAAAGGAGAAATGGACAGCCAGAAAAAATCCGAGGTTAGGCTGGAGAAAGGAACCGGGCGACAATGAAAAACTGCGGGAAAAATAGGCACCGAGGGAATCTGAAGCCCGAAAAAAAGAAGGTGAGACACTAAAATTAAAAAAATATCGACACCCCCGAAAAGGGGGAGTTGTGGCCGGGAAGATCAATGAATGCACAAAAAAAGGGGAAATCACGAGAGACGTTTATCAACAAGAGGAAAAGGGAATAGATAACGCTCCTTACAAAAAAAAACAAAAAAAAAAACGGGCCCGAGCCCACTGCAGGAAAAAGAGAGAAAGCAGGACAGGAGAGTATCAAAAGAGAGAGGTTCCCGTGAAGGGAGGAACGGAGTCATCGTTCACTCTGGGGGGACTAGTGGCTGGACAACGGCCCCATAATTGGAGGGAAAAAAGGGGAAAAAAACACTAAGGTCTACGACGCGAAAAAACGAGATAAATCCAAGCCCCAGCCATGGGGGTGACCATCGTAACGGAGGGGGGACGGGGTCAAAAAGTTGTGCGTGCGCAGAATATAAAAGGAAAAGGGGGGAGAAAAATACCGTGGTGGGGATAGCCCAACAGCTGGTACGAAAAAGGAAGGAAACTGGTGGTACGGCACCCATTAACTGACTGGGTGAGGAGTGGCACGACTAAAAGAAGAAGGCCGAGTTCAAAAATCGAAAAAGTTAGCGAGGAAAAAAGGACGGCCCGGGCGTTGAACATTAACAAAAGGGTGTAGAAGAAATACGAGAGACCAAGGGGCAAAGCCCTGAAAAAAAAAATGAACGTTAGAGAGAGAGACGAAAAATCGCCAGGGGTTCTTTTGGACGAAAAGGAGTGCACCACAAGGCAATGACAAGTATTTTGGTTGCTTCACACACGAAGAAAGAAAAAAAAAAATGAGGGAGAAAGGACAAGGGCCGCCTTTTCGACGCTTTGAAAAAAAAAAACAAACCAAGGTCCTACGGGAGAAACCAAAAAGAAACAAAGACGGACCACAAACCGGGATCACCAAGAAGGACAAGACAAAAGGATCTTATGAGCGGCCTAAGGACCAGGAAAGGGAAAATAACAAAAATCGGGGGTAGGGGGTAATTTGAAACGCTACCAAAGGTAACCCGGGTGACCATTTAACTCAGAAAAAAAGGTATCCTATTCATGGGTATTGGGAGACGGGATCACAACCAACTCAAAGGGGGCAGAAAAAAAAGTCAAGAGGGGGGGCTTTTAATTACACAGCGGAGGGACGCCTGTGTACGAGACAGGAGAAGGAAGAGCTGGGAAGCCAAACTTTGGGTGGGGGGGGACAGAACAAAACGCGTGAATTGACAAATATCACAGACAATGACCCCGTGAATTGGATCGGGGGGCAGAAGAAGAAAAGTTCTATTTCGAGGAGCGGGACACGATGCTAGAAGGACCAACGGACAAGGAGCCACTCGAACGAAAATCAAAAGAAGGCCCATTGGGCAACAAAACCAGGTGGGACAGAACAACGAAAAGGGGGACGGCCCACCATTGAGTACACCAGCCGGAGACCATGGTTTGTTTACGGTGAAAGTGAGGGCCGGAGATGGTACACACATGTTGGGGGCAGGGTGCAAAGAGGGGACTATGGTCCACCAAAAAGGACGAAAACGGGAAAAAAAAACTAGACAAACATTCAATCGCGGTAGACTGGGGTGCTCTCGTGGAAAAAATGGAGGGGACGAACTATTTGGTTCATGACCATTGAAAGGTGCTAGAATAAAAAATTACCAATCGGGGAGGAAAAGGACTGCCTTAAACTAATGCCCCAGTTGCGAAAGAGAAAAAAGAAAACACGACCAAAAAGTGGAAGAGTCAAGAACGAAAAGGTTAGGGCGCGCAACCAAAAAAAATGAGCCGAGGTTGAAGGAAGCGGAAGGGCTCCCTCCAGGGCACGTTTTCAGGGAAGGGAAAAAATCGATCTTTGAAAAGAAAAACTTTAAAAAAGGAGGGTACAAGGAGATACTACCAGGGGCCAGCTTCCGGGAGGCCCCAGAAGGCCGGCCGATCACACAAGAAAGTAGGGGGTGTAAAGGAGAAAGAAATCCGTCAGTGGAGAAAAGGGACAAGGGAACGAGAAAAAGAAGAAGTCAGTTTCCCCAAATAGGCAGCAGGGGGAAAAAATAATGCCCGAGGATGGCTTTAAATTTGGGGGGGAAAAGAAAAAAAAAAAAAGGCCACGAGTGGTGTAAAGGGGGAGCGAGGCGCAAAAAAAGGCAGGCTATCATCCTAAAAACAGGGGCAATATGGCGAACGCCGACTGGTTGGCTCCAACGCAGAAAGGAAAAAAAAAAGGTCAAAGGGAGGCGTCGAAAGGGGGGGAAGGGTTCCGCCTGGAAGGGGGAAGGGATTGACGGCGAGCCCAAAAACTCAGGGACAAGGCTAGATCAGCCAACCCTGTTACTAACTTGAACATCTATGGGGGGGGGAAAAAAGTGAGCTCAAGTCACAGGCGGAACGAAGGACGCGAAAATGTTGGGGCAAACTGGAATGCCGCCGAAATTGCAAACTTGCCAAGAAAGCGAAAACACGCATCCGAAACTTCACTCACAAACAAAAGTCTTTGTGAGGGATAAATCGTGCTTAAATGAAGGGAGAGGAACAGAGAAACGAAAAACTTCTTTAAGCAAGAAAGAAAAAAATACCTTTCGATCGAACGAAGACCGGCATTCTGGTGTGGTCTGAGGTGAAAAAAGGGTGAAGAGAAAAAGGAAGCGCACCCACTCCCGGCGTTTTCAAAAAAAAAGGGTTGGAAGCGGAACGCTCACGCTTCCCCCCCTGGGCCTACGGAACGACAGACAATTAGATAGGCACACAGTCACCGAGAAAGGACACAGGACAAATGCCTGCCAGAGAAACGGAAACCGAGAGACAGACTAACCAGGAACGGGTGAACTTGGAAACACCAACATGGTCTACATATCCTGAGGTGGAACCACCCCACCAGATAACAATAGTTTTTCCCGGGGCAGAACTATTAGACACCGATTTTGTTAAACGGTGCACCAGGGGGGGCACGCGGGTCACAGGGGGAGTAAAGTGTCGAGACAGCCTAGGGAGGGTCGAAGGAGATCAGCAAAAGGTTGGTCAAGGGGCAATGTTGGGTGGGAGACGGACACGGAAGTTCAAAAGGGAGATAACGGGAAAGACCGGGGGGTAAGGGGACATAAAAAAAAAGTTACAGGGGGACCGCTGTCTACCAACGCGCGGTAACGAAAAAGAACGCAATGTTAACGCACGTTGTCGACATGGATGGAAAAAAGAAATCATGGGAAGGATAAAAAACGACCAGATCCTTAGAAGGGGGGGACAGGGGGGGTGGAAGGTTCGGGATGGGGAGGGGGGGAAACGTGAGCTCTGGCGTCATTTTAAGAAATAAAAAAAGTCGATGGGTCTCCGGGCAAAGGGAACAATGTACCCGGGGGGGGGGGGAAAACGAAGGGGGGATGATACTGGGAGGAACGAACGCTTGAGAAGGGAATGGAAAAAAGATCCTATTCTTCCTCGGTGTCGTGTTGGGAGGCAGGAGGCTGAATACTTCTTCGAGACAAAGGACTACGCAACTTCAGTCTCATAGGGGAGATCCGGAGGGGGGAATGGAGTATGGGGTAGGGGGCGTGGTGATTACAGGGGGTTGGGGATGGAGTACGAGTGAAGGAGGAGGGTTCGGTCTCGGTGCGGCGCGACTCGGGGGGTGGGGGAAGAGGGGGGCACAAGGGGGCGCTAATAAGGATGTTGTAACCTTATTCTTTTGTCAACCTTTGAGTTTTGCGACCCGGGTGTGATTGTCGGCGTCGACAGTGCAAACGATGAAGAGGCTGGCAATTTGAGGGTAGGGGGTTGCAGGGGGTGGGAATACAACTGAACATGATCGGGGGGGTAGGTGTCGGAGGCCTGGGGAGGGGGGGTCCCAAACTTTCTTTTAATCAGAAAAAAAAGAAGCCTTGGGACAGGACTCAATAGGAGGTGGGCATTGGGGGGGGGGGGAGAGGGGGAAAAAAAGGGGATTGGGGTACAAGGGCAATTCATGTAGGTCTTGGGTGAGAGGCGACGAAGGGGTTCAAGCCCCAGCCTCGATGCCTAAACAGGGGTAAGAAAAGGGGTCACAAACAGAGGAGACCTCACAGTAATCCAGCCAGAAAGACAAAGGGGGGCCATAAACCCAGGGGCGTCCCCGTCCACGGATTGGGTATTACCGGAATTGGGGGGTTTCCTCTATCAC
>Ga0179591_1285808_pt1 | contig 13939 bp, 22 predicted proteins | sample CZOMad2_1_08_16f_FD_182891 | JGI IMG/M metagenome (GOLD analysis project Ga0179591, IMG submission 182891) | Vadose zone soil fungal communities from Angelo Coast Range Reserve, California, USA - CZOMad2_1_08_16fungal (PacBio error correction) | ecosystem: Environmental > Terrestrial > Soil >...
AGGGGACTAGTACCTCCTCCCGGGAACGGCCAGAAACATGATCGGCGGTAATCCAGACTTTAGTTGCCCAATCATGAGAGAGTTGCCGCGAGGTAGGATGGGGCATTGGAGAATCAGGTAGACCTCACTTCCGTCGGGAAGAGGGGAAGATTTTGGAAAAAGCAGTGAATCCATGCAAAAAAAGCAAGATAATGTTAGTCACTTCGAAGTCATAGTCGAGTGGGGTTTCAAAAAGGGGGGAAGTAAAATCTGGGTGAGACCAAGGGTCACAGGGGTGAAAAGCAGCAGCGATCCTTCCCATACGGGGGGCCAGGTCCACGCAGAAAAGAAAGACAATCGCGAAGACTCAAACCCAGGTGCGTAAATCCACCCACGGACGCAGAAGCGAATAAAAAGCTTAGAGTGGCCAAAAAGCGTATCCTAGGAAGACTTGAAATGGCTTGAGAAATCTTAGCCTCCCGTGCAAAAGAATTCGCAAGATAGGGGGCAACAGGGACGTATTCTTTCGACGTCTCGCTACTTCAGGAGGAAGAAGTAGGGGATGGTGACTTCGAAGTGCGGGAGGGGAAAGTGGGACATGCAAACAAATTACACGTAGCATCTCAAGCCTCGATGGGACGCTGAATAGGGCTGGGACAATTCTGATCGTGGGTGTAACTGGACCGTCCCGGTGGGGTTACAGTTTGGTTAAGGGTACGGAGGGGTCATGCCAACCCCAACTTCGACAAACAGTGAATGCGGACTGGCCCCTGGGTATCAGAACGATGGTAGAAAGAGTACATTGGAAAAAGCTATTCGATTGGGGGCTTGGGTCGGGGTCCAAAAGGTTACTAGGGCTCAACCGGAACCGCAAGATAACGAGTGACAGTTAGAGCTGAGAATCATGCGATGTCGGAAGGGGTGGGGTAGTATCCAGACAAGGGTAAAAATGCTCCGTCAGCACTTAAGAAGAAAAGAGGAAGCAGAGGTACCCTGTGATTTTTGACTACTCTCCCAACGAAAAGCGGAATCAACAGAAAATAATGGGGATTCGAACTCCAGTGTGAATTCAAAAACCGTGGGATTCCAGCCTGCGGGGGCGAAATCAAGAAATAGGCCCAAACAACAAGAGGGCAGGTACCCTACCCTGCCGAGGGACAGAAAAGGCCGGGTGGGGACCAGGACAGCAAACGTGACCGCGAGGATATCTCGAAGAGCAAATAAGAAGCCTACCAGAGCAAACCTGGGGACCCACCGATGACGAGCAACAAATTGGAGTAAGCTTACGATAAACAACGGACAGATTGTCAATAAGGTAGCCGGTGAAGGAAGGAACATACTTGGGGGTTCGGTGCACGATACCAAGACTGAATCCAGAAGAGCCATTGATGTGGAGGGAACCGGGGGGGGGAAGGCGGGAAAAGTTTTGGCAGTGGTTCCATCAGGTCACGAACCGTCAACGTGGGTCTGGAAAGAGCAGGGGAGGGAGGAGAGCCATGATTGTCTGACTTGTCCACAATAAGAACTGGGAAAAAGGAGCGGAATAAGAGAAGGCAAAAGGCAATTCCTGCAGAAAAGGTTGGGGAACGGGAGCAGTAGGGAGCGCTAGGCGACCACCAGAAGGGGCCAGGAGGCCATCAAGGATTTAAACATTGATTGGGGGATGGGGGGAAAGAGCGGTACCTGGGGGGAAAGGAATGGAATGAGGAACTTGAAGGGGCGATCCTCGCCTTGAAACGAATGAGACTCGGGACAGGCGGGTAGATCACACGAACCATGAGTAACGAGGCTGGGACAGAATCATGCATCAAACAGAAACAGCCAGAACCTGACGTTAGCAAGAAGTTTAAGCGCGCGGAATGGAGATAGCAGTAAATGGCGGCATCTGATTGGGGAAGAGAGAAATCGGAAAAAGAAGCGTAACCAGAGATGTTTGGAAGAATGGGACTTTCTGACTGAGGATTTAGCAGAGCTGATACAGCGTCCTATGTCCTGAAGAGGAATTTCTCCTCTAGGGAGCAAATGGCTCAAGCTTACAGAGAAAAAGACGGAGGGTAGCTGACGGGAAGAAAACGATGGGTGCGGGCCCAGAATGCATCCTGCTCCTACTCTCTCCCAATCCGAAAGGGGAAAAGGAATGAGGCGGGGCGCGAAGGAACGTTCCCCATGACCAGTCAAGGATTACGGAGTCCGAGCCCACTCTTAACAAAACCGAAGAGATGCTTGGTGGAACACACCTTAGAAGGAATACGCGCAGACTCGGGTGAAACCGAACTTCACTGACGGCTCAGGAGAGGAGGTGGAGGAGGTTTGTGAGAAAGGGCTCGAAGAAAAAGATCAGGGCCTGGTGGGGGGGAGGAATAGTACAAGGGAAGAAGAGGGCCGAAAAGGGTAAGGGTTACGCAGGGAGAACAAGACGAAAGCAAACAACCCAATTACTTCGTATAGCCGGGTCTGGAAGCCGACTTGGGGAGAGATCCACCCCCCGGAAGCGGAAAAAAGGGACTGGAAAACACTATCATCAGAGAGAGTTCGAACTGACCGCGCCTCACGGCTGAGGAACAATCACAAAAAACACCCTTCAGTCGGAAAGTGGGTTATGAGAAGACGAAAGTTGGGGGAGGGATGGGGGATAATCTAAAACAGACAAAGGGTAAAAATCGAGAAGAACCATCCCTAACACCGGGAGGGTGGTGGGGAGAAATCGAACAACATTCGTAATCTGGGGGGGGGGAGGGGGAAGAAGAAAGGTGCGGGCGGTCATGGAGATTTCTGGAAATACTGGGGTGAGGGGGAGTGATTGAGGGAGTTTCCAGAACGCGCGGTGTATAAGACACGGCTTCAGACAGAGGAGGGGAGAAAGCCATCAAAAAAGGTAATTGCGCTTCTGAGCGGGTTGTCCCAGACAGGCGGAGCTAGGGGCCGCACTTCGGGCCTGTGGGGCTCTTGCGAGAAGAGGAGAGATGGGGGATTCAGAGACATTTCCAAGTTAACAAAGCGTGGGAAGGGCACCTTATGGGAGGGGGGAGAGGAAAAGCGATGACGGTTGGATATTCTTGTGGCTAAGGGGGGGGGAAGCACCGCAGAGGACGTGAGGTGGGGTACAAATAGTGGACGGCAGGCTAGTACATTTACAAGTCTGGCAGGTAATGGGGTCCACTGAAGACAGACCATTTAAGTCAAAAGGGGGGGAAACCCCCAAAAAACAGTTTGTTCTACGATGAGTAGAAGGATGCCATGGAGGGGGGCAGAGAATTCAGAGTACCGCTATCACACATAAGTACGGGAGTGAGTCAAGATGATGATGATTTCGACCAGCAGGCAGCAAGTGGTCACATCGGGGAGAAGGGGGCAGCTGGGCTCAAAGGCAAATTTGGTGGGGCGCATCCTTGAAGGGAAGAACCCGCAGGTTACTGAGGGGCCGTGGCGATCGAAAGCCACGCGCGGGGACCGATGCGGGAGAAAAAAATCATGTTCGATTAAAAGGAAGAAAAAACGGCCTTTAGAAGAGTGTGCTGATGGTGGCGTTCCCTTTAAAAGAGGGGGGGGAAGGGAGTGTGAACCGATTAAGGACTGTCAGAAAGGGGTGGAAGGCCGAGAAGCGCTGGTAGGGAGACGGAAGCTACAAAATTCATTTGGCACCACAATTTCGCCAGAAAAACCGCAAGCGGGACTTGAGAGCAATCGGGACTGCATGTGGAAGGGGGAGAAGGGAAAAGATTTGGGCAAGACGGGGACAGGGTTTGATCCGTAGTTTCAGAGACGGAGGGACTGAAAGAGTGGCAATTGGTGGTAGAAGGGACATCAATCAGGGGGTACGAAAAAAAAGACTGAAAAAAGAAAAGGTGGAATTTTTCGGGGCCGTAATGGTCCCAGTTAAAATTGGGAGTAGGGTCGGGGGAAGAAGCCACCGAAAAAGCTCGAGGGGGACAATATTAGTGATTTCCGTGACCGACTCAAGGGAGGGCAAGAACCCATCACGATTTCATTAGGAATTCACCTGTGACGACGTGGTGGGGCCAGGGACTGGGTGGCCGAGAAAAGGGGTTGGAGGCAGGTGGGGGGATGAGGCTTCTTTTGTGGAACTCTAATCCGAGGCGAACATTGTGGGGGGGTCAAGATGGGAAAGAACGGGAGGGAAGAGGTAGTGGGAAAGGCGAGGTTTTTGGGGGGGATGGAGGGCAGAGAGTGCAGCGAAAATAAACAATCTTTGAGAGGAACAAACAAGAAGGGGAATTCGGGGTGAACGAGTGGGGGAAGACTGTCGAGGGTCTGGGAAAGTTCAGGGGGAGGGAGGGAGGGAGAAGAGGTTTTCTGAGGATGGTGAAAAGGGGGTCCATTTTTGAAGGTAGAGTAAGAGAGTCAGGGCGGGCTTGTCAGGAGACTATATAACGAAAAGAGGGTAAAGGAAAGGAAACGGGACTAAAGGGGGCCGGTTTGTTGCGGGGTGGATGGATTGCCAAAAAAAACGGGGGAATGAAGACAAAAATACACCAAGAAATGGAAGCAGAGGAGTGAAATAAAAAAAGAACTTTCAGAGTAGGGACGGGGAAGGGAGATGGGGTTGGAATTGGATTGTGGCACAGGGACGCTGTGTACACAAAGGAGAGGAGGCAAAGCGAAACCGGACGCTACCGAAAAAGGGGACCAGCCAGAGAAGAAGAGCATCATGGGAAGGGGAAACTGGCCTTTATTTCCATGTGGAAAGTCCTTCCTGAAATCAGGATAAGGGGGGCAACAGCCCGACATAGTCAAGAGGTTTAAGTCGCGCGACAAAAGGGAAGATGGGAGGAGAGAGCGGGACGAAAGTTGGGGGGGAGGCTAAATTGCAGAAGAGAGAACAATAGAAAGCGGGGCATATTACGATCGGTGGGCCAATAAAACAGAGGGTCGCAGGAACTTTATAGAGCATTGGAGGGGTCATTTCGAGAGTCTTGTTGGCAGGTTAATGGGGGGGCGAACGAGAAGAAAGGGGGGTTATGCTCACGGATGGGGGAAATGGGAATCCAGCTTTGAAAGTGTCAGAGGGGGACAAGTCGGGAGGCTTTCAAGGTATGACTCAAGAGAAAAAAAAAGAAAAAAGAGAAGAGAAAAAAAGAGAAAAAGAGAGGGGGAAAATAGAAAAAAAAGAAAAAAAGAGAGAAGAAGAAAAGAAGAGGAGGGAGAGAGAGAGAAAGAAAAAAAAGAAAGAGGGAGAGAGAAAAAAAGAAGAAAAGAAAAAAAAAAAAAAAAAAAAAAAAAGGGACCATGTGGGGAAACATTCCCCCAATTGAAAAGTTAAGACAGATCGAGGTTGTGACAGGTTTTAGAAAAAAAGGCCGGTGAGCACTAATGAAAATGAGTTGGAAGAGACATATGGCGAAAAAAGAAAAAATATCAAAGGACAAAGAAAAAGCAGAAGTCCAATTCTTAGGACGGGCATGACTAATACTAAACTGTCTGGCGGAAGGCCGGTAGGGAGGTACCCTCGTGGCGACGGACAGCTAAAGAAAACGCGAGGACACCACAAAGTACGAGAGACGGAGGAAAGAAGATGAAAGTAGAAGGTGGCGAGATGCTCCGCTTTGATGCCGCAGCAAGATTTCAGCGGGGGAGGGGGGGGAACGCCATATTTCAAGTTGCAGACAATCCGTGAGGAGGGGAGAAGGGGAGTTGGGGGAGAGAAGGAGAAGGGGAACCCAAGAACCTACTTTGAGGATAAACAGGACGATCAACCAAGGGGAGTACGGACGTTGGGACAAAAGTTGAAAAGAGGAAGGGATAAAGAAGCCCTCCTGGTAATCTTGACAACGCAAAAAAGAGTGAATTGAGGAGGAACAATAGGAGCCAGGGAAACTCACAGACAAGTGTATATCACTAAGAGTCTAGATCGGAGAGAAGAAACGTCGTGAGAAATTCGGGCGTAAACCGAGGACATAGAGGCAAGGACGGAGGGGAGTTAAAAAATCGATTCAGGAGGACCTGAAGAAAGTTGGGGATTGCTTTCGAGGTCGGCCTGTCACAGGGAGCAAAGAGGGAAGTTCAGGAGGGGTTGTATCGTCTTTCGGAGAACAGGGGCGACTTGGCAAAGCTGAGGATGGGGGGGTGGCTGAAAGGGCTTGCAGGGGGGGCGGGGAATAAGGGAGTTTGGAAAATTAAGGACGGAGGGGATGTCCGTGGATCTGCAAAAAGACTGAAAGGGGGGAGGGGCCAGGTTAGGTCGTTTCCGGGGCGGCGGCCGGCAGTTTGAGTTGAAGGGGTTAAGCTGGGGTAAAAATAGGGATGTGGAGGGACCATGAAGACAACTTCCAAACCTTGGATCGCCGGGGTGACCTTGTCAGTCGAGGTTCAAAGCAGGGAGAGGGGGCCAGCTGAGCGCTGGAAAATGAGGTTGGAGGAAGGAAGGTTCCGTAACGGGCGCGTGACGGCACCCGAAAAACCAAGGAACACGGAGGAAGGTAGCAAAGATGATGGGAGCGGAGAATGGGTCGAAGATGCGTTTCACGAAAGAGGGGGACATTCTCAAGCGGTCAAGCACCCACCAAGGTTACAAGTTTAAGTCCGATTTACAAAACTCAAAAGATGAGCAACCAGGGAGGGAAAATGAGGACGAGGCCCTGGCACGGCATCAACAAACAGACCTGATGAGTGGAGCACGTGAAAAGAAAGGGGGGACTATCAAGAACGCGGTATTTCTAAAAGACCTGCACCTGAGAGCTCAGCATCGCCAGAGAAACTCCGACAAGTACAAAAAAGAGCCATCTACATAGGAAACAAGCCGGACAGGCCATAAAAAGGGCCAGGCGATCTCCTTTCAAAAAACTCAGATCCTAAAGCAACAACCTAACTAAAAGAGGCGATCAAGAGGAAGTAAAGAAATCTACGACCGAGCGAAAATGACACAAACAGGAAGGGGGAAATAGTAATTAAAATAGGACCGGGTGATGAAATAGGGGGTGCCCAAAGAATGTGGGAAAGCTAAGGAAGGCACGGAAAATGAGAAGAGCGGCAAAGGGGAGTTCGAGCGGGGACAGAGAAACACTGAAAGAGACGTCCCACATTTTCGTGGGGACATTCCAGAAGAGAAAAGTGGGGAGCAGATTTAGCGTCAAATACAGGCATGGAGTTCTTCAATGGCCTCACAAAGGCAGAAACGTCAAGCATTAGCTGCATGTAAGACATCAAACATTCGTAAAACTTTGTGAAAACACGCGCATTGTGGGGGGAAAAGGCTCAAACAGGAATTTCGCATTCGCAATTGGCCCGCGGAGTGGGGCAAGTTAGAGAGACAGCGTACCGGTGGGAAGGAAGGGAAGGGGTTAAGGGAAAGAGGAGACACGAAGCAAGTGGCGGACTCAGTTTTCGAGGGGAAGAAGCACCATCACGAACCTAACAAGCGAGAAAGACCAAAGAAGCGAAAGCTCATCACGAAGACGCAAACATCGTTCTCCATCGGGGGGAAGGCGAAAAGAGTAATCGAATCGGGGGAGCAAGGGCGGAGAATGCAGGGCGCGGGGGACAGCGGAGAATCGTAAAAGGACAATGTGAGCACGAGGACGCCTATCAGATGCTGGCAAAAAAAAGGAATGGCAATGAACAAGCTAAACGACCCCTACAAAACGAGCAGCTGTCGGCGCAACGAGAACGGGGGATGAGGAAGGATTAAAGAAACGACGATAAGGAGGGGGGACTGATAGGTGGGCCATGGAATAGTCGCGAAGAGTCGGCCGGAGGATCTCAACAAAGGGTTGCCGTGGAAAACGCTGGAGTCTGGCTCATGTTTACAATTCAGAATGGGAAAGGACTGGGATTCTGGTAGGTCCCATCTGGGAAAAAAGATGGACGCACCCTTGTCAAAAAAAAAAATAAACCGAGGAAGGAGGTGAACCGGCCCGCCTTTCTGTACAGGGAACGCGGTGTTATAAACAAGGATGGTCATAGTGAAAAACAGAGAAAATCTTCCGGAGTCTGTTTGAGGGAAGGTAGGGAAAGAGAACCGAAGGGGGCCAACCAACGTAAAGACCTTGAGGCAAACAACTCAAACCGCAAGAGCATTCAAGATGGGGGGTTAAGTCGGGGAGGATGACTGGACCATTCATAAATAGTCCTGGCGCGAGGAAGAAAAAGCGCTTGATGGAAAAAGCCTAAAAAAACAAAGAAACACGCTCAAAAGGATATTCGAGAACTGAACCAAAAGCACACTCCTGCCCAGCACACACCCAGACTTCGCGTCTTAAGAGGTGGGGGGGGGACCACGAGAGACGGGAGGATTTGATACTCTCAAACACAACAAAGTGATGGGGGGAAATACGGGGGGGGAAAAAGGTGAGCGAAGGTTTTAAAGAAGTCCACAAGGGAAGTAAGGAAGGGGGGTAGTCATGAAGGTGCTTCGGAAGTGAGGAAGAAAATGGTGGGCGGGTGGGAAAAGCAAGGGGTAGGAAATGAAGAGACGCTGTTGGTAGATCTCCGAAGTCAATTCAAACCTAATACAGATATCTACGCGGGGGTCGAAGGGAACTTCGAGAATGTTCGCTTGAAGTGGAAGGGCAGCCAAATTCGACGGGGGGAGAACCGCTGTCGTGTTGGGCCTAGAGCTTGACGGGACGAGGGGGTTGGGTGTGATCGGAGTCGTATCAGAGTATGTTGAGGGACCTAGAAAGCGGAGGAGCGGGGAGAAAGGAGGGACACGCCAGAGGACGGAGGGGTGAGATGGAGAAGGTTGTCGGATGGGGGAGATAAAAACCGCCATTTGGGCGGAATGAAATAGTGGACAGGAAGCAGAGATAACAGGGACACTCTTTCATCAATGTGTGGCACCTACGCCAGTAAAAAGGGTCGGCCAAAAGAGCGAGGAATGCTATATGGAATGCATGTGGGGGGAAAAAACAGTAATTCAGGCTTACAACTATAAGGCGAAAGGACTTATCTCACTGAGTGGAAGAAACTGGGGAGGATAGCATTGGCGAACAAGCGCGACAGGGTTGTCGGCATAGTTGGAGGGGTGCAGGCTTTCGCAAAGGGCCGCAGGGGGGTGCAACCCGGGAGAAAGTGAGGGGAGTCGCCCCAGTCTGGTTCGGGTATCCGCGGGTCTCTATGGGGGCTCTTTGCCCCACGTCTCTTGGGGTTCCAAGGCTCTGCAAGAGGTCGTCGAGGGCAGTCAGAGTTCCTGTGATTATGGCTGCTATGCCCGGTGAAGGGTCTCCCTCATTTTCTGCTGTTCTTGCTGGGGGCTGGCGTTCTTGTAGGGAGGGCCAGGACGGGTTCTTGGGGAGAGGTCACTTTTTGATTTGGGTCAGTTTCAGAGCAGGGGTGGGGACTGAGGACAGAAGTTGCTGGGAGAAAGGCTCGGGTCGACGAGGAGAGTTCCAGGGAGAATGGGGGTCGGCGACTGGTCAGCGAAAGTTGTAAAAGCACGGGTTCCACGACGTTGGTGGAGGATCTATAAGGGAAGAGTTCAGGGGGGGGTCAGAGCAGGTGGAACTAAGTCCCAAGTGCCGAGAAGGCCATTGGGGGGAGGGTCCTGGACTGGGGTTAGAACTGCGTACGAAAGATATGGGAATGGGGGAGACGGACAGAAGAGGGTTGAGGATTATGCGGAGCACGATGAGGGAAGTGCAGTTTCAGGCTTGGGCGGCTTCCCATGTGGGGGCATCTTGAGGTATCAAGATTGATAAAAAGTAACCTAACTACTTGCTAGTTGACTATGGGCATTTTAGGCCTGCCCCGGAGAAGGACCGGCACAATTTTGCAGAGTCTCAGACACGGACTAGTAAGATGGAGGGGGATTGGACGAAGACCCGGGGGGGGGGGATTTCTGGGATTGGGGTAGGGGATTGTTAATAGGGCTGAGGTCGGGGGGTTGGGGTTCTTTTAGGACTAGGTCTGGTGGGAAGTAGCAGGCGGGAAACATTGGAGTCACGACAAACGAGGGTGTGATGTGAGCTTGGCGTGCGGGATTGGGTGGGAGTTGGGGTTGGGCAGAGGATTTAGGAAGAGCAGTGACTCCGAGGCTGATGCGCTGACGGAGCCCGTAGGAACATGATGTTGTTGGCTATTCAGTCACGGCCGGGCCCGCAGCGGAGTGTTATTCACTGGAACCGCGGCTGGTTTGGTTTTTTCTTGCGGCGCTTTGCGGGGATTCAGACTGTGTGGTGTAGATTCGTGAGACCTGCACCTTGGTTGTCGAAAATGAAAACTTTGAAAGAGAGGGGAATCGCTGTAGATACCTTTGGATAGCGGCGGCTTGCGCGTCAGTATCAAGATAGCTGGAGTACGACATACCGGATAGGGACAAGTGAAAATCGTTTCTAAGAGTGCAAGGGTTGGTGAGCTTGTGTGGCGTTTGGCAGAACAGGTTGAGGAATGAGGAAGAAAAAGCAAAACAGAACATGAAAATATTGGATCTCGTAATCGCACTGGTTGGGGAGCGCAAGGGTGTGAGGGGACCGACCGGCCCTTTTGGGGAATTGTGTTGAGGGGACTATGGTCTTGTACGTAAAGAGAAATGGAACTAGATGTAAGTGGCGCGCTAAACGGGGAGAACTAGAAAAATCCAATCAAGTAGGTGACGAGGAATCTCTTTTTTGCAGGAGGGGAGTGTACAGGGTGATTTGGGCATGTACAACGGAACTCAGAAACACCATCCAAAGGTGTGAAGGAAAACAGCCATACATTCTAAGTTTGTCGACCAAGTAGGGGACAGACTCTACACGAAATAGGCGTGCAAGCCTCCTTGCTCCTTGGGGGAAGGAGGCCAGAAGGATGACAATCAGTGATAATTCTCCTTGCATGCGCTGCATCCTAGCGGTTGTCCCCTAAACGAGGTCAGGGGGGGGGGGGGGGGGGGGGGGGGGAGGCCAGATTCTCGCAAGCTGTGTGAGGGCGCTTAGGACTGGTTGGCAGTTTGCGGGGAGAGGTGCGCGGAGGTTCCAATTTGCGTGAGTGTAGGGCGAGGCGTAGTTGAAAATGGACAGGAGATGGGGTGCGTGGGTTAAGGGCAGACGGGACCCGGGGATAAATTCCGGATTTGAACAAATTTGGGGACTGGGACGAAAGATCGAAGGTGTATGAAGAAAGTCTAGTTTGGATTGGAGGACAAATGAGCTGTTTAGAAGCTTCCTTGGTTCGAGAGAGGAGGGATGGGGGGGGGGGACACGAGTAGTTACCATGACGATTATCACGCGGAAAATCAATCATAAGGAAGTCAAGGGAAGAAGCGAGCGAGGAGCAGAGGAATTTCATCTTGGTCAAAGAAGGCCGGGAGGGAGGAAGCTGGCGACTTATCCTCGCGCTCAAAAAAGGATGAAAAGAAGTCGTAGAAAGTAAATCCTGGCGGCGTTCAGAAAGAACAATTAAAAGTCGGGCAGTGCGGGGCTCAAGAGGAGTGACCAGCATCCATGAAGGGTGTATTGGAGAGATGAAGAACCGGGTCACAGAGTGCACCCAATCTCACTGTAAGTCAGAATCAGTGTAGACCTGTACGGAAGAGAAAGGGATCTGTCTTCAGCACTTAGGGGCCTGGGCTTCGGGGGTCAAAAGGGAATAAAGAGGAATAAAGCAAACACCGTTCCGCAAGTTCTGGGAAAGAAGACGAGGTGTTCCAATGAGTGGGGCCAGTAGAAAGAAAGAAGGAATATATGGAGAGGCTTATCGCGGCGGGCAGAGGAAAACTGCCGACCAGGAGGTGGGGTAAATTCATCCACACTGATCGCGAGGAGTTCCGGGCGTGAATTGACCAAAAGAGGAATGGATAGAGAAGCGGGGAGACCGCAGGTTGTCTGTGCAGAGAAGACATCGTTGGGGCCAAAAACAATCGGAGGAATTGCAAAAGAGTTGTTGTTGTATAGAAAATGTCGCGCGACGGGACAGCGAGGATGTATGGATGGCAATGAGGCGGGAGAGCAATAATTAGGGGGGCAAAAAGCCAGCAGCCGGAAAAAAGCGATGACTAGCGACGATTGTGCCGTGATGGTAGAGTAGGCGTGTAGCAGGGGCCGGAAAGGTTAGTTACAGGGGGATGGGAGAGCAGTATGAAAAACACATAGATTTAGGGAAACGAGCTGCCAGTCGAGTAGGCTTTCTTGTCATGGGAGACAGGGACGAGTAGAGCAGAGATCTATAGGGGGCCATGTTCTGTGATTGGGTCACTTCACTTAATCCACGTTTGGGCAGCTTGACGGAAGAAGACATAAAGGGGGGAGAGGAGAGAAAAACCGGCAACTGTATAAGATGGCGAAAATCCATTATCGAACGTATGAACCCGGAAAAGAAGAAAAAGTGGACATGGAAATCCCGCCAGCAGGAACAATGTATATACCTCTCACCGAGCGCAGCGCAAAAAAGCTGAGCAGCATACACTGGGGGTTGTTTTGGGGAGGGAGGGTCGGCCTGGAAAGCACGAATCGGGCAACCGCTTATTAATGAGAAGAATAGCAAACCGGGGAGTGGAAAAAAGAGTGGGTGTAGGGAGTCGGGGAAGCAAAGCCGGACCATAGGGCATCAGAGCGTCGCAAAAAAAACTAACTCGCCTTCAGCTACCTCTCCTCTACAACAGCGAAAAGTGAACAAGGAACTTTCAGCGGATGCCCTTCCAAAAAAATCAGCCGGGGACCCGAAAGGGGCACTAAAGCTGGAAGAAAAAAAAGTTCTTTCCAACTAAGGGACCGCTAAAAAGACCGGGTGGAAAAGAGGCAGTATTACACAATAGCCGGAGAAAAAAGTGCAAAGAAGGGGGGTCCTGATGACAGCAACTGAGAGGTCCAACGAGAGTGGAGGGAAAAGGTTCGAAAATGTGCGCAAGGAGAAAAGTTCAAGGGGGGCAAGTGGGGGGGAACGGCAAGTGGGAGGATTTTTCATATGGAACTCGCTAAATCCTGAGGGGGGACGGAGAGTTGGCCTTAACAATGCCAGATCAGGAAATAGAGGACAGGGGGGGGACGGACCAAAAATTTCCCATCCTAAAGAATTGGGGAACCTGCGCAATATGGATACTCCACGGTGATGTCGCAGAAGGATCAAGGGGGTTGGAAGTGAGGGCTGTTCGAGACAGAGGACGTTGTTGGGCAAAGGAATGGAAAGAAGGAAGATTAAGTCGAGCGCTCTCCCTGCAGCAAGAGGGCGGACCAGTGGAAAAATACAGTGGGGAACCTTACAAAGCCAAGAAAAAGGACAAAGAGTCATCCTCGAAAGCCAAGAGAGCGTCGCGCATTTTCTGCAGCGAAGGAAGAGGAGTTTTAGAGTGGACGCGTTGGGAGTGGCAACAAAAGAGGGGGATGGCTATCGAAGGTGTCTAGCAGGGACACGAAGTAGAAAGATGGTACTGTGCGCCACGCGAGGGGAGGAGGCAAGCTTATACCTAAAGGTCAGACTCACACTTTCCCATCTGGTCGCAATGCGCAGAAAGGGGGCCCTCGCGGTCTACTGAGCTGTAAGAGATTATTTCCTCCGCTCAAGCAGTATTAGGGAAGGTCGTCAAAATCGGGAAGTTAAGAGAAAGAGGCGCGAATGGAGGGAGAACCAGAACAGAGGGTTTTGCGGGTCACTGAAGACTGAGTTACGAACCACTTTTCAAGCACGAAGTGGCGGGGCGGGGGGATTGCCCCCATAAATATAAACCAGTAGACATCGGCCAATCACCGCTGAGGTCTAGAGGTGGGAAAAGGTGTGGAGGAAAGGTATGATTGCTCGAAGGAAAAAAGAGTGCCCGAGGGGGTAAAGCGGGGAGACAGACCTGGGGGGGCAACACCGATCCTCTTACCTAGTGCACAGGGAGATCGTCTCAGGAGGAGGAGGATGGGTTCTTCTATCTGGGAGGGTATTCGGGGAAGAAGATTTGCCTTGAAGAACTCTCCGACGACCTCATGGACTTCACAGTATCATGACTATGATCAAAAACTGACGAAACAGACGACCCTTCTGCCATCACGGAACCAAGCCATGAATGACGGGAGAATGGTGGAGGTTCCCATTGACAACGGGAGTG
>Ga0179591_1315360_pt1 | contig 13939 bp, 7 predicted proteins | sample CZOMad2_1_08_16f_FD_182891 | JGI IMG/M metagenome (GOLD analysis project Ga0179591, IMG submission 182891) | Vadose zone soil fungal communities from Angelo Coast Range Reserve, California, USA - CZOMad2_1_08_16fungal (PacBio error correction) | ecosystem: Environmental > Terrestrial > Soil >...
ACTAAAAGGAGAGCTTAGTGCGGCGGCCTAGGTCTAGAATAGGGATTCGAACGGAGAAGTCGGAAAGATCAACCGAATGAATGGAGCCACAGGGCCGGGAGCGCGAAGGGGGGGGGGGGGGGGGCGGTTGTGTCTGCGATCACCGCCTAAAGATGGTGGGTGGAGATATTCTCAGGACTCACGTGTCCGGGCGGTGAAGAGACTAGCGGCTGGCAAAATGGTAGGGACACTTCCTCTTTTAGGGGAGGTGTCCGACTAACGAGCAGCTTGTCTAATCAACGCTTAGAAGGCGCAACCTGGAAGAGGAGGGTTACTTTTACTCCCAGCGTGGTGCGCGCTGAGGGCGGTGGTTTGCCCCGAGGAAGCAGAACGACCCGCCAATGCTCGTCACCATCCTTGCCTTCCCTTTGGGACGTGGTCGGGGTTGAACAAAACCGGTGTTTTGCGCCCGGCGCGCAAGGCGCGCACATGGACAACCAAAAAAAAAAGAAACGTCCCTTCAATTGGGCCACATCAAGGGGGACCCCACTAAAACCTAAAGAAAAAGAAGTGCACGTTGATCGACGACGAGTAAAACCTAGGGCTCTCCATACATCTCCTCTGTGAATGTGGTCGGCAACCTGGCGTCGAAAAAAAGAGGGGCAGGCCGGTCGAGGTCATTATCTGACTGGGTCAGAATGGCCGGAGCGAGAGGAGCGAGTCTCTACCTTGTACCCCCTTTTGAAAAGGCGAGGCGGTAGAAAGACGGAGGGCCGAATACTCAATACCTCCAGAGTGGGCGGAGTTGGGCGGCGCGAGCCACGCAAGCGGTACATCGATCTGGCCGATCCGCTCAGCCTAGCGTAACAGAAAAAGAGGGACTCAGAAGGGGGATCCCGTCCTCAAAGGTGGAAGTCAGTCAGTCGGAAAAACGCTGAAACGAAAGGACTGGGGAAACAGCTCAAGGTTACCCTGGAGGCTCTATTTCAAGGTTAAAAAAGGGAGGAGGGGAGCTCAGGAGGGGAGGAGGCAGGCAAAGGAAGAAGAAAAAAGGCGTTAGGAAGCAGATATTCAGAACAGGCGATCTTCACAGGTCTCCGCCGATAGAAAGGCATGTAGGTAGCGAAGAGAGGTGAACGACAGGGGACATGGGTGGACGGAACATGCCGCGCAATCTCCAGCGAGAGGTGGGGATCTCGCAGGACGGAAGAAAAAAAGCGAGGGAAGAGATGGTCATAGACCCAGCGAGGAGACGGTCCTGGATACTCCTAGCCTGCCGGTCGAGGAAGGGACCGAGGAATTGCCAAAAAAAAAAAAAGGAGGCGAGGGAGAAGAGAGGAATTCGCTCGAGGCGGACGAGAAACGCGCGAACAACGACCGATATTCAAACGTCATCATCATCGCTGCGAAAGGAAAAAAAAAAAAAAAGACGCGCGGGAAGAAAGGCACCGGGTGGAAGATTTCAGATGTTCCTTTAATAAAAAACCAGATCGGGGGATTCTGGCTCGGAAATCTGGCGCGGGGTAGAAAAATGGGAGGAGTCGGGAAGAGGGAGGGGATTTGAGAGGGCCCTTTCTAGAAAACAACACACGGAGGAGAATTGGGGGGGTGAGGAAGAGATTACAAACTTCGCAAGAGCCCGCGTCACAACGAAAAAAAAAATAGGAGCAAATGGCGCCGCGGGACAGCGCGACCCGAGAACCGGTCTTCAGTAACTCGGCAACCTCAGAGCAAAAAAAAACCACGCAAAGCCGGAGTTGGGTGGGGTAAGGAAGGAAAAACGCCGGAGAGGGGGAAAGAGGGGAGGAGACGGCCCTTCGTTTGAGTCCGCGGGCGTTTCACAACGCCTCGGAGAGCATGCTCTACGCCTCTAAGGGTCGCAGGGCGCGTCTCGAACGCGGAGGAAGGCGTTCGACCGGTGCAGAAAAAAAGGCTTCGCGCTAGGCACTAGACAACAAACGGTGCGTAGGCGCCTGCGAAGGGGGGACGCAAAAGCCAATATGATTGCGCGAGACTGGTCCGAACACCGCAATCGGCGACGGATTCAAGGACAAAAAAAACCTGCTCAGGCTCCCTGGGGCGGCACATCGTGCAGCGAGTCAAAGAGAATCGAAACAAAAATCCTTTGCGAAACCGGACGATCGGAAGCTAAAAGGAATTCCTAATAGAGGCAACAACCAACCCAGAAACACGAGCTTGCGTCAGGAAAAGTCAAAGGGATCGTGGCTCTACCCGTTCCCTCTGACTTAAAAAAAGCGAGACAAAGCGCGGTACGCCGCCGGCGAGAGGAAGGGACCCGAATCGTGAGCCGACGTGCTCGCGGCCCAAGACGCTTGTCAACTCGGAACTAAGAGTACGAACCAAAGATCCAAGGAGAAAACAGGGGCATTCCGAGCACTGTAGAGTCACAGCCTATCCGTATCCGATTCTCCACCAAAAGATAAAACAGGAAACGAGCCGAAGAGGACGAAACGGGCGGGAAAAAGTGAAAAAGCCACATGAAAGCGGCGCCGCGAAGCTGGGCTACGTACCATCAAAAAGGGAAATAGGAGACCAGTGAGGGCGTGGCCCTATTGCCAGTGCAACGGATTCGGACCGTGTCTTGGCGGGCTTGGGCCAGAATACTGCACGCCAGGAGCGAACCAACCACAAGGCAGGTAAAGCCCAAGCGGAACACAAGGGGCCGGGCCGATCTATGCAGAAAGGAGAAAGAAAAGAGGGGAGATTGATGGAAGAGCGCAAAAAACAGAAGCCGAGGACAGAGAAGGGAGCCCACCTCGATCTCGGGCCTAATGCGCGGAAGGCAAATTGAGAAACTGGTAGGACGCAAACCGACAAAATGTGCGACGAAATTCGCTACAGGTTAAAAAAAAAAAAAGAATAGAGACAAGACAGAATGGGGTCCAAAAAAAAGGAGAAAAAGGACACCACCATAGGCAATACGTACCAAAAAAAAAAAAAAGGCGGAGAGCAGGGAAGGAGGGGGGCGGGTCTTTAGGGAGAGTGTCCCATTCCGCATGGAAATGGGAAAAAGGTCCAGGGAGAGAAAGCCTGCTAAAGGCTCAGTTTGAAAACCGAAGAAGTAAAAAGCTCTCGCACTCTAACAGAATATCATGAGCGGGAAAGGGGAGATTGGGAGATCTTCCCCTTGTAGAACGACGTCGAAAAAAGAGGGATGCTTCACAACACTGGGGGGAGTTCTCGTCAGAAGGGAGAGGGAAAGAGAATGGAAAAAGGACACGGAACCAAGGCGACAACTTAGGACATGATGAAACCGTCATTCTTCGTCTTTTATACCAACTTGACAGAAAAAAAAAAGCGGCAAAGTGACCGAAGCTTCACCATCAATAACTTAAATATCCATTGAGCCTGCCTCGAATCGTCGAAGCGGAGGTCCAGTGAAAAAGGGAGACAGAAGAATCGAGAAAAGAAATTTGAAATCAGGAAAGGCCGGGACAGCGGGTCGTATCGGAGTCATCCCAGCGAGGGAACGAGGGCGATGAGAAAAAAAGCGGAGAACTGAGCTTTGCCACGGAGAGGATCAGGAGAAAAGCCGCGATACAATGGTGTTGCGGGGAACCTACTTACAACGAAGGAAAGGCAAGGGCTGAAAAAGCCAAGACCCCCCGAAAAAACGAGGAAAAGGCCTCCGAAAAAAACAGACAGGGGCCGAGACCTGAGGGAAAGCATCCGGAGCGGACTGCCCTTTTGGGGTCCGGAGAGATAGGAGGAAAGGGGGGCACGGTGGGAACTCAGCCAAGGAGGGGGCATTCAAAAAGCGAGGATAAAAAAAATTTTGACAGAAAGCGGCGGTACAACGGGAGTGGCATCGGGGAAGAACCTAAAAGAGAGAACCTCTCGACCGAGGCGCAAAGGAAAGCGACGATTTAAACAGAGTCAAGGAGGAAATTCGAGTTAGTAGGAGGGGGGGGGAGAAAAGAACCGGAGGAGGGAAGGGGAAGGCTCGCCAATTTGATAGAGAGGATCGAGGACGCCTACGAGGGCTCGTGATCGGGACTCTGAAAAAAAAGGGGGGTTGGAAGGAAGAGAACCCTGGTCCTTTCCGGAAGAGCTATCCTACGAGAGAGAAGGAGGAAGAACGATGGCAAGCTCCGGTACTGTCGGTGGATCATGGAGAGGAAAGAGGGGAGAAAAAAGAGAGCTCGGTTAAGCGGAAGGGAATCAAGGAAGCGGTACGCCGACCCTGAGGACAGGGGAAAAGGGGTGAAAAAAGTCCGGTCGATTACGGGGAAATCAACTATAAACACTCAAGAAAGAGGAAAAAGAAGAACCGGGAACTGGGAAGCGCCAGGGGACCGGTGAACAACTTGCGATGGCGAGGGCTGGGTGACCTCACCATAGAAAGAGAGAAGAAACACCGTCGCGAAAAAAGCCCTCGTCTTCAGGAGGACAACCAACGTGTAGTTCAGGGGAGAACGGGGGGCGCTAGCATTCCTCGGAGATTCTCGCCCATCCAAGGGGCAGACGCAGCTCGGGTCAGGGGTTATCAATGCCCCGGAAAAGGACGGAAGCCTATAGTAGAAAGAGGGAAAGACGACCGTCTGCTGACAAAAAGAGATCAGGCAAACCTAGCGCCTGAGTGGTTCGTAGCGGGAAAAAGGAGAACAAGGGGTGGTGGGGGAGATCGGCAGAAGGAGAAGGTTCCAAGGCAGCAAGCTAAACAGGTCGGGAAAGAGTCTCCAGTCATGAGTTCGTTGGAGTGAGAAGAACAGCGGCAAGATCAAAGGGGAGGCGCCCCTGGGATAGATGTCGAGAAGGAGAGAAGAGGAAGAAGGGTTGGGGTGGTCGCAATGACAAGGAATCAAAAAAACTAGAGCGACCTGACCACATCTATTCGCCCTCCCGGGGGAGGTCCTTGGGCAGCCGACGAGAGCTTGTGGGGTGTAGGTGGCAAACGCCATCTGCACATGGCCAGAAAACAAAGGGAAAAAAGATAAGGCAAGGCACAAACTGTCCACCACGACCGAAGCACTCGACCTAAGCACGCTCCGTTGAACGCGCTCGCCATCGTCGGAGAATCGCATTAAAGGGGGGAGCTCAGTGTAACAGAGTCCCAGTGATGGGAGAACGATGACGCTGGGAGGGCCGGGGGATAGTCAGCTGTCTGCCGACAGGGAGATCAAAGGAAAGTCAGATCGGGAAGGGGAAGGACGGCGATAATGACTGCAGTTGGGGGCGGAGAGACCACTCCGCGTAAGGCCAAAAAGGCAGCCACGCGGGCGTAGCGCTTCTCGGGGGGGCAGAAGGGAAAGAGTAAAAAGAGGGAGATGGGAAAAGGGCCCGCACAATAAGGGTCCTAAGGGGAACAGGATTTGGGGTCCGCGCGAGAGCGCGGCACCGCCCGAGTGGTCCGCACGAAGCTTTCGACGACAGGGGATTCGCCGGAAGGCGAAGGGCAACTCATCTGGGAAAAATAGCTAAGGTCTTCCCTTAATAAGAGGAAACGAAGGGTGCTAGCATCGCGTAAGAAGGAGGGAATTCGCGTTCGGACCGAGAACACCTACCACGGAGCGAGGAGCTATCCAGCGACGAGCGCTTTGAACAACGCCATTTAATGCCGTTCGCAGTCGGAGAACCGAATGGAAAAGAGAAAAGACGGAAAAGTCAGGCGAAGGGGGACGGAATCCTCAAAAAAGGGCCGAGAAAAACCTCTTAAGCGTCTTCGGCCCCCCTGAAAAAAAAAAAAACGCAAAGAGGCGCTTCGCCGCAACGGGAGAGGGGGAAGGAAGGGAAAAAATACTCAGGAAGAAAAGTGAAAGGTCTCCGATCGGCGTCGGGAGGTCGCCTGACCTGATTTGTGGCCGAAGCTGCCCGACTCTCAACCAACGGAGGAGAAGAGATCAAGGGGCAGAGGAAAAAAACAAGCCTCAACACAGAAAAAAGCTAGGGACGAAAGGGCCGAGAAACAAGAGCCTGTAAAGGAACTCGGCTAGTGCCGAGGAAGAGAGCGTTGCGGGGGTGGGGGGAAAAGGAAAAAAGGGATGAAGGAAAGATTTCTCGTAGGTGATCCAGCGTTTAAAGGGAAACCCTCGAGAAAAACCCGAAAAAAAGCAGAAAACGCCGAGGTAAAACTGCGTCAAAAGGTAAAACTGTTGGGAGAATTCACGAACGGGAGGAAAGAAACGATCGGCTAGAGCCGAGCACAAGCGAGAGGGAAGAAGGGGAAAGCCAGCTGAAGATGCGCGAGAAATGGTAAAATCCGAGGCATCGATTCGCGAAGCCTCAGCAGCCTCAATCGAAAGAAAAAATATCCTGAAGAAGAAAAAGAAGAATCTCAGAACCACGGAAGGTCCGAATACAAAAAAAAGTAAGCATGAAACCTCCCCGGCGTAAGCGGGGCAGAAGTCCCTTCTTTAGGAAACCGTAACAAAAGTGATGACACGCCAAAGTACGCAAAAACTAGTACCCCTATCAGTGGAAACCGGCTTGGCTCCCCAACGAGAAACAGACGGAGAAAAGACTAAGCAAAAGTGCGTTCTCCCACGCACGAAAAGCTGAACCGTTAAGCATCGAGCAGCAGGAAGACGCGATCAGCAAGGAAAGAAAAAGATCAGAACAAAGACCTGTAGGTAGCAAAAACAGTTCCAGCCGGCAAAAAACGTGCGGGGGCATCACGGGAAAGCTGGCGCGAGCAAGAAAGAGGAGGCGCGGATGTGGCGGTCGTGGCCCGCCTAGGAACTTCGTCTGGTCTGGCCATGTGCCGGAGGCGACCGGGCATAGAAACAAGGAGGGACAATGGGAAAAAAAACAAAACGAAAAAACGAAAGGGCAATCCTGGCGGGTCGATTATGAGCACGCTAGCGACAAAAAAACAAAGACGGGTTCAACGTCGGAATGCCCAAAAACTTACCGTCCGAACGTAAGCGAATCCTGCTAAAGAGGGGACGCAGGTAAACACCTAAGAAGCAAGGGGGTCAGAGGTGCCAGCCGCGTCTATCAACGCCATTTAAAGTGCCACCACTGCACGTAAAAACCATGCGTTACGAGAGACGACCCACCACGTGAACAGATCGGAAAGACATCGTTATGAATCCGAAAATGAAATCAATTTCCCATGAAAAGATCGCGCATTCGAGTACCACCGAACCCGAGCGCGCATCGCAAGGAAAAAAAGGGTCGCACAGATGATTAATGAACCCGAGGCTCCACGTTTTTGCGAAGCTGAGGAACGACGTGTCCTGCAAAAAGAGCAGAACATAGGAGGGTGCCACAAAATTTAGACTTAAGACTAAATCGCCACGAGGGCCGCAAACCCATATGAAAGTCCTGGCCGCGCATAGTTACCTTAAACAGAAAAAAAGACACACAGTGTAGAAAGAAAAAGGAAAAAAAAAGGAATTTTGCAACGGACCGGAACTGACGGAAACCGCGACCCGCAGCGTGAAAGCTCAAACGTAAAGAATCAAAATTGGCAAAAATAAAAAGACGATAATCCGAAAAAAGTCTAAAGATCGCGAAATCCAGGCGTCGAGGGAGTCTGAATGGCAAAAAAAAGAGAACCGGGACCTGCGACTCGAAGAAAAACGCTACTATCAAAGCAGGGTTGCCGACGCAAAGATCAAAACCTCGTCAATCCCCAAACTAAAAACTATCCTGAAGGCGTGGGCCGCCCGAGCCTGAAAATCGCATGTCAGAACAGAGGAAAAGAAAATCAAAAGAACACTAATAACGCCTTTCGAGGAAGATGATCTCTCACAAAACCGGATCAATACCCTCTAGCTTCGCGAGACATCTGCGCAATAAGGCCGCCGAGAAGCGACCAGCAACTCATCGGATGAGCGAAGAAAGCAAGGGTTGACACCAGGCGGAATGATTCAAAAGACCGAAAAACTTTGGGAAGGAGACGCCGTTCGAAGGTATCGTTCGACTCAGCAAAAAAGGATCTACGAGACAAAAAACCACAAAGGGAATAGGAGCTTAGCAGGGTAAAGGAATCGAGCCTGTAGGGTTATCGCGAGAAAGAAAAAGGAAGAATTCTGAAAAATAAAAACTTAAGAGTAGTCGAGGTTCTCATGGCGACGGCTCCAAGACAAAACAGCGTCGTAGGCTAAGCTCTCGACGGCGAGACTCTGAGGAGTTCTCCAGAAACAATCTCTCCTTTGTAGATGCATGGGAATGTCAAGGGTTTGTCGGGGGCAAAGTCATGCGGCGCAAACCAGAGAAAGTAAAAAAAAAAACATGGGGTACAGGGGGTACGGCTGTTCAAAGAGCTCTTTATTTACCTAAAGAACGAAAACTCCTCGAACTGTGCAGCCACCGAAGCGAACATGAAGCAACCTAGTCTTAGAATGTCTACAACACGTGGAGTAAGATTCCGCGCGTCATAATAGCCCTACTTCTCTGAAATGTCTCGCCGGAGATTACAGAGTCGGTTAGGTGTTGCTTCACAGGGGTCTTTTCTCAATAGACATTTCCCCTACCGTCAGGCCATGGCTGCACGTCACAAAAGCTAAAGATAAAATCCATCCACGCAGCGCCCTTGGTGAAAAAGAGCCTTCCAGGATGAGAAGTCGTGTGTCTAAACTTGGGGGGCCGTGGGAAGGTGGCTCGCCGTGAGCTGCAATGTTCGACGCACGCTTCCAGGAGCATTTCTGTGGAGGTTCGATCAATCGCGCCGCAGCGGGGTCGAAGGGACTGGTCGCCAGGTTAAATTTATGTCGCCGAGGCGCATCGTGACGTGGGCGCCCTCGTGATCCGAATCGACCCGCCGCAAAGATCCGTATCTTAGGAAAAAGGGCCGGTGGGAGGCAAAAACTCAGTGAACCGAAGAGACTTTGGAAAACGGCGTCAACATGACATGCAACATGGCCCACGACCAAAGCGAGAGCGACATGAAAGCCAAAACGAGAACCACACGAAAAAACCCCTGAGCTCCTCCTACGTTGCAAAATAAAATTTCCCCTCAAAAAAAGCGGAAAGGTCTCCAAGGTGTTCAGAAAAAAGCAAGTGAGTTAGTAGCAATTAAGATGTCCAGGGCGGATCTAGGGAGGAGACGCGCTATGCTCGCAAGTGAGGATGGAAGCGAAATGCTTTCTTATGGAGTCCTGAAGGGGATAGGACTCACGTAGCTCGTTCTAAAAAAGCCAAAACCCGCTGGGAGGAACTATAAGAAACACGACGCTCACGCCGGCGGAGGAAAAACGAACGGAAATTCACAAAAAAAAAGAGAAAAAAAATTGGCCCGCTCTCACTGCTATGTCACTTACTAATCGCCGTTGCGAGTTGCTCTATACCTGGTTGGAACCGCCGGGATAGAGGCAAGGAGAGTGGTAGACGCTTTCGAACTCTGCGAGGAGCGCGTTTCCGCGGGAGGAGAAAAGGGCGCCTGAATCGAGTTATGGGGGAGTGTTTAGTTTGTAAACGACACGTAAAGACTCGACGAAATGCAACTTCGTCGCAGCGCCTACGCAGCGAGGGAAAAAGAATAAAAAATCAGATGAAAAGAACGGTCGACGCCTACCCCTCATCCGAGGTTAAAACAAGCACTCGAAGGGTCGAGCGCATGTCGCTCAAAGATTTCGGAAGCGCGACTCAAACGAATGTGAAGCGAAAAGTCATCCATCCACGCTTCAGGGAAAAGAGTCCCCAAAACAAAGACGCACTCGGCCGCAGCGGCAACGGATTCACGAAAATTCTAAGAAGTTAGAGAGGCTCAGCGCGGTCGCGCTAATAAGTCGCGGAAGGGAAAGACCTTGCCCGACTCACCCACAAAACGGGAAAGAGAGAGAGTCAAATCGCCTAGAAAGATCCACCGCAGAAGCCGAAAAAGGCGCCGGAAAAAAAAGAAAACTGAGCAAGTGACTTCAAGAAAACTCTTCCGTGCCCAGAGAGATGTGAGGGGGAAGCACTGATAAACCGCTTTAGTTGCTCAAAAGCGTTCTATACGGGGTCCGCTAAAGAAAAGGGCAGGATCGACAAGGAGGGATCCTCTGGTCTAGATAACTAAAAACTCTAGTCGCATAAACACACACTCTTCTTAGAGTCATGCAGAGGCAAAGAGCAGTCGATTAATGATGTGGGCAATAACTCGAACTCGAGACTCATAAATCCACATGCAACATAGGTGCAGAGAGGGAACGGGCGGAAAAGCGGGACGAAGATATAAAATCTTCCGCGAGGAGCGGGCCCACATAATGTACCTCGTTCGGCAGAGGTGCTTAAAAGTCCGGGCAGGCAGCGGGGAAAAAGAAGACCCGAGACGGAAAGGGAGCTTCGATAACATGAAAAGAGGGGCTCGAGGGGGGGGAGGAGTGATCGATAGAAAAAAATAAGACAAGGTAAGGCGATCTCGGCATCGGGGCCGTCGGTCATCCCACGAAGCGCGAAAACTTAGAGAAGGAAACTTAGAATCACGGTCTGCAAACCGCGAAATCTAGATCGACTGAACGCAAAAAGGGAGCCTGAACGCAGAACCCCAGAGATGGATCCCTGAAAAGCAAATTATCTTCAACGGCGAACCGCTCCAAATGAATGCAAACAAGGACGGAGACGCAGGTTGAGTGCTGGTGGGCCGTTGTCGAGCCAGTGCCATCGGGCCTTAAGGTGCCATGGGGCAAAATCCGGCGCGCCGGAAAGACCAAACACCCATGCTTCATCGTGTTCAGACCGACAAAGCTACCAGGGGCCGGTAAAAATGTGACAGGAAGGAAGCAAAAAAAGGGGGCGAATGAGAGATCAAGCGCAACACCACCCAACGCTCTCTACCCAGCACAAGAACAGGTGCCGGGGAAGGTCCGAACGCCGACTAGGGGGGGAAAAAACGCCATGGAAAACGTGCGGACGGCCGAAGCTAGACAATGGAACCCCTCCACAATATACACCACATCGTGAAGCGTATGCGACGACCACCACGCATTCGCCGGCAAAATCAGGGTAAGGGGGGGTATAAAAGGCAGTGCCGACAGTTAGCGCCATGTGAAACCATCTAACGACTCGAAAAAAGCGCGTCATGTCACCACGAAACGAGCTCAAATACACAACCAACAGGCGAAGGCAGGAGCTTAGGATCAAGGGAAAAAAAAACGGGGGTGGGACACCTCAGGCTCTTCCTGAAGACGGGCCAATGCGAAAGAACGCGCGCGGCGATGACGCCGCAGCCCTAAGGGGAGAACCGCTCTGCCCTCCGTGCAAAAAAGAAGTCTTGTTCGAAACGGCGAATCTTGAAAGTCCAAGCCAGCCACTGCATGAAACAGAAATGTCCGCCTTTAAAGAGGGGCCGTACGAAACTGCACGGCTGACAATCAGCCGCGTTTTGTCCCGAAAGCGCCATAGCAACCTCGATCCAAATCGGGCGCAGCTGGTTGCCCCCCTCGTAGCTACAAAGGACCAAGGTTACAAATCGAGAATGGAGGACGCACAGCTAGACAGGGTCAAGTCTCATCGGGGACAATCATTTGGAAAAAAAGCACCTAAAGGAGACCGACGCGCCAAGCCGAAAACCCCGGTAGAAACTCAATTCCTAAGGAAGATAGCGCTCCATAGGAGAAGAGAGGGACGCGGCGAGCTGTGCCAATGTCGACTCAAATCGCGCCAAAAAGTGGGCCTCAAAAAAAAAGGGGCAATCAAAAATCTCAAAAACGGAGGGGAGAGGAAAGAGAGATGTGCCGAAGGGAATAGAGGAACCTGCACATCCAAACCATGGCGAGCATGAGAACGATGAGATCATTCACCTGCTCTAGGGGAAATAAAGAAAGAATTACCGAAAGACGTCGACAGCTTGGGTACGCGGGAGCTGTCCGTGTTAGGAGACCAAAAATGCATCGAGGACGCTCGCGTACGCTCTAAAAAAAGGAGTGCCGCGGCGAGGCGTCGACGGTTGTAGTCAGCCCTCGACCCATCGAAATACCTCAAATCGCGAAAGATAAAACGTGGCCAGCCAAATGTAGTTGGGGGATCATGGCGAGGCGACGCTGCACACCGCGGCGAGGAGCGGCCAGTTACGTCAGGGGTGCTGGCGGCAAATCATCACGGGTGCATCTCAGAAACTGTGCGATGGAAAAAAAAAGGGGAACGGTAATCACGCAAAAAGCTCACAAGCGTCTAGCCAGTTCCATGATTTAGCTGGAATTTACCGGTGCGCGCGCACCATCCCTCCCGCCCGAGAAAAACTTGGCCCCATTAAAAGGTCATGAGAAATAGGGAAAGAAAATCGGCCTCGAGATTCAACAACTTGCTGATCAAGCCGTACTCTCCCGCTACGACCGAAAGCAAGGGGGAGATGAAGGGGTCAGATCGGGTGTGGTAAGTGAGGCGCGCCGATACAGGTCTAAAAAAATGTCGAACCTGCTATGAACCAAACTATCCTGACATAAAAAAAAGGGAAGAGCGCCGGGGCGACGGGGGTAGGTCGCGATCACAGCCGTGGTGGTGGATCCAGGTTTCAAAAGAAGTGCGTTGATCCGCGGCTGGCAACTCACCGGAAGTCCGAAAAACCCTTAAATGGGGCGGGGCGTGGCGGCTACCTCGCGCGCATGTCGAGGATACGCTACCCGGCACTGTAAAAAAACCAAACAAAAAAAATTTTCCTCCGGGCTACGTTCTAGGGCTGTGGGCGCGGCGCGATGAATCAAGGACCCGCCGAGACTGGACTTTCGCCCTTTTGGCAGTAAGGGTTCGCGTATAATTACCGCAGGTTTTGAAAAAAAAACAAAGCAAAAAGGCCGCACATGACAGACACAAATCAATCCTTGGCCAAGAAATGAACAAACCGAACATCAAAAGAGCATCCGACCAGGACGTGCTCGCCGGCTTTCAGAGATTGTCGAGAAGGCGAAGATTTAATTTCTCTGCTACTTGCTCTGGAAAAAAAAGAAAGATATGGGAAGGAATTCGTGCGAAAGGCCATGAGGATTGCGACTTGCATAATTTTACTCTCGGGGAAGCATTCGAGTTGGTAAGAAAAACAAGAGATCTAAAAAAGCAAAAAGGAAGAAAACGTTGGGGGGGCGCGAGAACGCGCGGCTCAATCGCCCATCCGCTCATCATGACTCTGTCACTAGGGAAAAAAAAATAATAAAATGTCAAAGACGCTTAACGGACCAGAGGAACGTGGAACCAGGGAGGTGAAAAAAAAGTTTCTGGTTCGGAAATAGACGATCTAGAATGGTCCTGCCAATTACATAGTCTAAAAACATGACGCAAAGCAGATGGGAGAGATGACCGCGAGGGAAAAAACCCCGGAGCTTGAGGGAGGGGCCTGATGACAGTTCGACGACAAATAATCTCAGCGATTCAAAGAGCCAGGCGAAAAAACTACAAACAAAACGAGGTGCGAGAGAGCGCTACCCGCAAGGGGGGACTGACCAGAACAGACCTCTACTCTTTAAAGGAGATTCAATGACATTTCCGAAACGCGCGAGAAAAGAATTCACGCCGAGACGGGCGAGGTAAAACTCGCCACGGACTCACCGGCACACTCGTCTCAGTCGTGAAAAGCCGAAGAACTCGCCTGGCACCGCGAAGGAAGGAGAAAACCCCAAAGACCGGGGTCCGACTGCTGGAGGAGCCCGCTACTTTCTTTCGCTTTCTGGTCGTGACTAGGAATAAGAAAGTTAAAAAACATATTGGGAAGAGATTCATTTCGATCGGCAAAAGACAAGAGTAAAAGACCGAAAAAAGCAAGAAGCGCGAAAGAGGCGGTCTACCACCATTGTAGAGATCCTACGAATGGGTAAAAGTTTGCGACTGTGTTAAATGCCCAGAAGACGCATGATGAGCGGGGAAGGGATCGGCACATTAGGGGAGATCCCATCCTCCAAACTACTGCAGAATGAAGAAAACGCACCCGAGGAAGAGGTCCTCTAGGCTCGGGAGTCGACCGATTTTTAAAAACTGGGGGTCGGGTACCACCGCGCAGCCACACTCGAGCCAGCGTCCGCGCTGTAAAAAATCAACGCGAGAAAGAGATGCGACGAGAACTGGGCAGGCACCAAAAATCATC
>Ga0179591_1321008_pt1 | contig 13938 bp, 22 predicted proteins | sample CZOMad2_1_08_16f_FD_182891 | JGI IMG/M metagenome (GOLD analysis project Ga0179591, IMG submission 182891) | Vadose zone soil fungal communities from Angelo Coast Range Reserve, California, USA - CZOMad2_1_08_16fungal (PacBio error correction) | ecosystem: Environmental > Terrestrial > Soil >...
GGTAAAAAGAGGGGGGGGGGAGAAGAAGACGTTCGGAGGAGAAGAAAATCGGGAAGCCAGTTCCAGGTTTAAAGGGAAAAATGATTATACAGAGGCATTTCGTGGGTGATCTTACTCTTGCTGGGGGAGGTAGAAAGATACCGGGGGAACAAAAGAAAAAGGACTTGCGGGGGGGGCCGGGAAGAAAAGATGAAAAGGGAATTTCAGCACCGTTCCTATACATCCGACGTTACAAGAAAGGAGCAAACGGATCGGTTAGAGAAAGGAGAAAGGGGAGTAGGTCATTGTCGGTGGAAAGCGGGGCCCAGCGTAGCCCGTCTCGAAGCCTTGTGCCCCCAAAGGAAAGGAAGAGAATATGAAAAGAAAACAGCCGAACAGGAGAACTCGGGGGGGGGGGGGAACCGAAAAATCTAGAGCGAACTTCCAGTAAAGGGGTGAGGCTTTTTTGAACTCTGGGAAGCCTTCCATAGCTCCTAGTCAGAGGAAAAAGGGACCGGGATCGAATGGGACATTTCAAGGTCAGATCTTTTTCCGTTGTAAAAGAAGAATTGGGTTCTTCAAGACGCTAGGCCATCATGTCCTCGCGAAGAGAGGGAAAGACAGAGTCCATTGAATAGAAAGTAATTCAAAGGGAACGAAGTCCTCTTACCAAAGTAGGATACGAAGCCCCATATTTAGGCAGGGGCAGGAAAAGAGGGGGGGGTGCCCAAACTGCTTCTTAGGGAAGGGAATAGAGGCGGCTTGGAAACCAAGAAGCCGCTACTCATTAAGAGAAACAGAACTTCTAAGGGTCGAAAAAACTTCAAAAAAGAGAAGACTGCGAGAGAGAAACCCCGTACATCCAGGATGAAAGAGAAAGCAGATACTAAAGATGTTGAGATACTTCCTATGGACATGGTTGTCACCCAAGGGGGAAAAAGAAACTAAAGGTCTTTCATATATCGGTGATTGTGCGACCTCTCATCTCCTCATCAAAAGAAAAGTAAAGAAAACCGCGAGGGAAGGAGAAGATCTAAAGGAGAAAAAAACCGTCCTAAAAAAACGTGCTCAAACGGAAAAAGGGAAGTCTGAAGGATGTCATCATGGCAGGGGGGAATTCCCTCAAAAAGGAAAAAAAACGGAAAAGGGCAGCAGGAAAACTTTACCGATGCGAGGCGTCCACATACGAGATCAATACTTCAGAGGAAGGGACTGAAAAAAGGAAGGATCAAGGGTCTTGGGGGAAGGAATGAAAAAGGAGCCTTCCAGCCAAAAGAAACCCCTTTTGGGGATTGGGAGAGTCCTAAAAAGGGGAAAAAGTATGGCTTTAGCGAACAGAGTATTGAACCACGAAAACTGAGAAAGGACACAGATCCTCTCTAAGAAGAGGAGGCCAAGGGGGCATTAAGAAAGGTTCGTGCAACTAAGAAGAAGAGAACCTATGCAAGAAAGGGAGTACAGAGAAAAGATCCAAGACACAGACAAATCAACACAACAAAAACTAGCCGTTCCACATCAACAACAAAAGGCCGGGACTGTCTCAAACAGGAAGATGTAATCAATCACGAGGAAAGAAACTCCACGGAAAGACTCTACGTGAGACTACTGGGGTGAAGAAGAGTAGCGGGGGAGGAGCCTTGTGTATCCATATACAGAAAAAAAAAGCGAAAAGAGGGACGCGGGACAGGGAAAGAGGAGACTTTGCCCGATGGAAAATAAACATGAAATAAAAGCCCATGCAGAGGCGAAATTACGACCTTCAAAAACTAAGATAATGGGACATCATGGTATAAAGAAACGATAGGAAAAGCCACAGAGAAGAACAAGACAGCGGAGTAAGGAAGAGATCAACAACAACACGAAGGGGTAACGCTAGAAGAGGAAAGTTACGCCACTCTGGGGTGGGAAATATAGGAAGGCCAGAAGGGAGTCCCAGGATTATTGTCTGGAAAAGAACAGGTCATTGAGCATGGCTGGGGGGTCTCGATTTCAGTAAGCAGCCCCTAAGGATGAGAAAGACCTTTGAAGGAAAAAAAGAAGTTCCCCAAGATGTCTCTCGAGAGGGAGGGATCTTGCGCAGGAACTAAAAACTCTCTCCTGCCAGAGTCAAACCTCTACGGTGGGGAAAGTATAAGGGACAGTGGCGGATGGGATTATGACCACAAACGTCTAGGGGGGGAGAAATTGGGCGTGGAGCGGATTGAGGGAAGAGGGACGAAAAGTCAGGGGCAGATGTATTCGTAAGGACGGAAGGAAGGGTCTAGAAGGGAAAAGTGAAAGGGAACTAATGTTTCAGGGAGAAAGGCTTTCTTCGGCGTTACTTGAAAAACCCCCATGGGAGTTTCACGGGAAAGGTTGAGGGAGAAAACACGCCACGAAGAGTGGCCTGTAAAGGAAAAGAAAAGGCGCTTTGAGGAAAGGATGAAGTTGTCCAGAAAAAACAAGAGAAACCCAAGATTAGGGAAAATGCCCGAGGACGGTAACCACCTGGACAAGGGCGCTGCTAAATCATTTGGCGAATTGGGAAGGCCTAACAGCTTAGGGCCCCTTTCAGGGAAGGGGAAAAACAAGGTCTGACATAAGAGCCGGAAAAAAACATATCAGCGGGGAGGTAAACGAAAGGGGGGGGAGGAGGAACTGAAAGGCCGCAATCCGGAGCGTTCTACCAACTGGAAAAAAAATGTAAGGGGAGGGTTCTGGAGAAACCTCAAAGCCTTCTGTAAAAAAAAAGGGGAAAATTCTTCGCTGACGGGTGAAGAAACAAAGGAAACGCTGCCAAAGGCAGGATCACCGAGATAGGATTCGGTGAAAGAAACAAAGAAGGAAAAAGGGACCTGAGCCAAAAAAAGCGCGTTAGGCAGTATCGCTGTGCAAACCCTTTAAGGGAGATTCTTAGAGGTTCTGTTTTAAAGACTTTGGAAGGAATTGATGAGCGGCTCATTTTAAAAGAGACAGACTCTGCCCGAGTCATTTAACGGAAGGTTTCCAAAAGAAAACGATGGGGAAGAGACCTCCCAGGGGAAAAATCTCGTGGGGAGCTTCGACTAACCGCCGATGGAAGGGTTGCGACTGCTGGGAAAAGTTTGGGAATCTCCGCAAGAAAAAAAAAAACATGCGAAAATTAAACCACCGAGCTGACAAGCAAAAACCTACCGGGAAACGTGAACTCTACAAGGGAAAACAGAAATCCGGGAATCGGACGATCTGAACTAGAAAAAGGTTCCGAGAGAACCTAGCGACCTCTCTAAGAAAGGCCTACAAAAAAAAAGAGAGGAGATGGCTGACCCCCCGAAGGCGCAAAGCAAAGGGCAGGACATGCCGATCTACGGCTAAGAAAGGACCAACCCGTTCAGACCAGAAACGAGCAAAAATGAAAAGAAAATTGGAGCCTTTGAGAAATAGGTAACTCATGAGAGGAAAGAAAAGTGCTGACAGCAGAAAAAGAGGGGAGAAGGAAATAATAAATAGGGCAAGTCTAAGTTTAAGTGTTTCGATTCCCTTGAAAAGAGGGGAAAAGGGGAAAAAAGCACGAGAATTAAGACCGCAATTAAGAGGGAAAAGGTTGGCTAAACTGGGAAAACTAATTTGGAGAGGCTCGATGTTAAAAGCGGGGAAAAAGGGATCACATGGCAAAAAAAAGGAGGGAAGGGGTATCATAGCCTCCTTTCGCATGACTCGCTTAAGGGGGTCCAAAGGGCAACAGGGGGAGCACCACCATGAAGGCATTGCGTGGAGGCGGACTCGGGCAACATAAGATAGGGAAAGGGAACAGAGAGCTGATCGGTCAAAAAAAAATGTGAAGCTCCAAGGGGGAAAGAAAGGAATAGGGCGCCTTGCGAAAGGACTTTAGACGCAAAGATTGCGAGGAGTTACGGAAAAGGGGGGAAAAAGTCTGGGAAGGGGAAAAAGGGGAGATGCCCGTTGGGGCAAAAAAAAATTGCTATCGAGGCAACGCGGGGCCACTGAGAAAGTAGCGCGGAACAGCCGCTTCGCAGTGTGGCGCCAGTCAGAAGTTCCAGCGGAAAATAGGGGGAACACAGGGATCGAAAAAAAACTCAAATCCATTGAACCGCTCTAAGGCACCTTCGTTAAGGCCCAGAAAAATTGTGAGGGGATGAGGGGAAATTGTCATAGAAGGGGTTGGAGGCCTGAAAAGAGAATTGAAAAGTGTGCGACCAGCAGGGAGGAGGGGGACAAGCTTTAAACAAGCGCCAAGGTCTTTGGACAAAAAATCCCGAGAATAGCATGAAAAAGCCGCTGACCAAAGAGAGAAGTCGAGCACTTGTAAAAAATCATCGGCGGAAAAAAAAGCCCTGGGTTTGAGGAATCTGATCACAATAAGCCTCTCAAGGAGGCGAACCATCCGCGAAAAAGAAAGTACCCGCATTCAGAGAAGAGCCGAACCGAAAAGGGGAAGCTCTATACAAAAAATACAGGAGAAGAAGAAGTATCTAACTAGTCATGCCTTGCAAGGAGGGACCCTACCATGGATTTACGCGGAGGGGTCTACGGACTATCTCGAAGCGGGTTTATTGGGGGGGTCAAGAAGATCCATGAGAGGTGGGAGATGTGTCCTCTGAAATGTCGAGAAAAGGAAGACGACGAACAAGGAAAAAAAAAAAATCTAAAAGTGCTCGGAGAAATATACTGAGCCCGTGCTGGGGGACTGTCCGTCTTCGCCCCCAGGGATAAGTAAGCAAACCGAGATAAATCGAAGCAGTAAAGAAGGTCCCTCAAGGAAAAAAGAAATTTATTAACGGACATGGGGCAAGAAATAGACAGCTTTGGTCACAAATCGAAAAAGATCGTGAAACAGCTCATGAAAACTGTGGAAGACTATGGAAAAGTAAGAAAAGTGCTTTTGTGAGGTTATCGGTGGGCACTATCACGGCCAGAAAAATAAGCGCCCGGCAAGGCGCTCTTGAAAACTTAACGGAGAAGTGGCGGATTTCTGGGGGTCAACAAGTTGTCCAACAGGGGGGTGGGGGGGAGTAAAGAGAGGAAGTCACTATCATGAGAGACCTGTGGATTGTTGGGAGAAAGAATCCCAGGATAGAAAAAGGAGGTATACCATAGGGGAGGTGCCAGAAGGTATTCGCAATCCGCGCCAAAGTGAATTTACTAGGAGTGAAAAAACATAATCACTTCTCGGGAGAAACCCAAAAAGTTCCTTCCGATAAAGACGCAGTACCGCCGGAGAGGGGACAAGGGTTCGAAAAGGGGAACGCCGCCAGAGATAAAGAAAGCAAAGAGGGGAAGACATCAGAGAAAAGAGCCGGTGCCGAGGGGCGAAAAGTGCCGTGGCGGAATGAAAGAGGGGGGAGGAAAAAGGGACCAATCGCTTGACTAAGGGGCGAAGGGGGGAATAAGTAATAAAAAAAAGGGAAACTGGTCGAAAGCCACCCCAAACTTAAACTCATAAAAGATTGAGAAAGAAGGCTGAAAAAAAAGGAAAAAGAGTTGCTGCCTATTACGATGGGGGGTTGATGACTTTGCACACTTGGGGTAAAGAAAAAAATACTTGGGCGAAGAGAAACCCAACTTGGGAAGAAGAATGAAGAAAAAGTCCAATCTCGATGTCCACCCCTGCGGCAAGTGCATAGGAGGCGGTTCTCTCGAAGAGGAAGCGTTCGGGGGCAAGAAGGGTATAGAGAGAAAAGGAGCCAAAAAAGGCGAACTGGGTCCCAAAAAAGGGAGGCTATCCAAACACTATGATGAGGTCGGGAAACCATGATTACCGAAGGAGGGAATCAAGAGTTGGGGAAAGAGGTGGAGAGGGTTGATTGAGGAGAGGGAGGGCCACGACCTATTAAGTGAACCGCAATTTTATTGTTGGAGTCCATCGGGGGGGAGAGGGGGGGCATAACAATGGAAACTTGAGAGGGGGAGGAGCTGAGGAACAGTTTAGAAAAAAAGTGGGTTCATCTAAAACTACTTCTGAAGGTGTAGGACTCGATCAAATGGGGGGGGGATGGAAAGTTATGGGGGACCATGCCACTCTCAAGTCACAAAAGAAGATGAAAGATAGACTTGAAGAACTCGCTCGGGGGGGAAAGTCTCAGCTTGAGAAAAAGGGAGTTGAAGGATAAAGGGGAGAAGCCGCGAGTGGTAACGTTATCCATTGGGAGGGGGAAGGGGAATTAAGGAAAAATATTGGATTGCTAAAAGACAAGACGGAACTTAGGAAAGGGAAAATCAATAGCGAAGTGGAAAGAGAATTTAGGAAAGAGGCGCTTGGGAAAGTAAAGGCTGAAAGGGAGCGGATAAAAACTGAAGAAAATGTGTGGGGAAAGGCGCAAGAGGATCACGAGGCGATAGTCAATGCGGTTGAGCGAGAAGGACAGTGGAGTACCATCCTAAGCAAAAAAAAAAGTCACTTGAAAAAAAAGGGAAAACCTGTTCGGCGAAGCCTTTAAGGATATCCTGGCGAATCGTGGTGTAACCAAAGATGGGACTCCTCTTCGAATAAGGCCTCGAAAATTTGGGCAAGGGGAAAATGCTGTTACTTGAAAGGAAAGTTGGAGACTTCCGTAGGTTGGGAGAACCTTTCGCAGGGCTATCTGCACAAAAAAGATTCCTGGCGGCGAGACTTCTAAGCTGGGAAGAGTTTGGTGAAAAACCTAAGTAGCAAGCCCGTCTAGGAAAGGGGAAAAGATCTAAACCTTAAAATCGACTTGCAAAGCCTTTTCAGGGGAAAGAAAAGCTCATGGAAAATTAGGAAAAGTCAACAGAAAAAGGAGTGTGCACCTGGGAAAGGGAGGGAGGTTCCGCCACTCCTAAGGACGGAAAAGACTTTCTTACAGAAAGGACAAGAGCTCTGAAACGGAGGACTGCAGGGGAGAGATAGGGGCCGCGCCCTGGGAGTGCCGAAAAATGCCAGCCAGGGTTGGAAAAGGAAGGAGGAGATCACTCCTTTGGGAAGACGATAAACAACGAAAATACTTAGAGGACAGGCCGAGAACATTTCGTCACATCTCTTGGGAGGAGACATCTTGTCGAAGAAAAATATCCCGAGGAAAGAAAAAAAGAAAATCAAGAGTGAAGGTGCGAGACAGGGAAAAAAGAGAAAAATTTGTGAGTCTGTCGAGGTAACAGCGAAGGGAAAGGGTGCATGGCGAGAAAACCCCCCGGGTAGTAAGGGTAAAAGAAAAACCTCCGTTTTCTTGAGGGTACAGAAGAGTAAAAAGAACAGGGAAGGACGGGGGCAGACGTTCAAACACAGATTATATAATATTCATTGGAAAGAGGAGGGGGGGAGAAGACTCGTAAAGCTCATTGGGGAAAGAAACAAGCGCTTTATCGGGGAAAGAAAGGGGACGTCACTGTGTAGAGAACCGGGAGAAGCTCTTTCAAATCTCTGTAAAGGGAGCAACGCCCAGGCTTTGAGCAGAAGAGTTTGGTTGACGGGAGAAACATACAAGAAGCAAAGCATCACCGCTCGCGCGAAAGACTGAGAGTCTTCGGTTCCAAAGTTTGTGGTGGGGACCTCCAGTTCTAAAAAAGAAGGGAAGCTAGTGAAAAAGAGGGGGAACTCGGCGGCACGGAAACTTGACGGATGCACCGAGTAATAAGGTTTCCAGAAGTGGAGCGTCCATTTCAGGCAAGAATGCGCTTCTGGGAAGGTTGGAGATGCCAATCGCAAGTGGAAGTTAGAAAGAGGGGCTCAGCCCGAAACTGAAATCTCAAAAGAGGGATTTAGAGGAGAAAGAATGCGAAATAGCAACTGCACAACTGAAAAAGGGGAAAAGAAAGAATTCGAAAAATAGTGCGGGAGTACAAAAAAAAAAAGAAGTGCCCAAAGGGGCCGGACTGAAGAAACTTAGCAAGCACGATATAGTCGGAAGGGTCACGAAGAAAAATGAGGAAGGAGGGGCGCCTAAACAGACTGAAAAAAAACTCAGAGAATCTGGGTGGGACGCCGGACGAAAGTAAACTGTCATTCGCAGGGGGGAAAAAAAAAAAACTTGAAAGAGAAGCCTCTCGCAAATCTCGTTATGTGAGCAGGGCAGAGGAAAGGGTCAGAGAGGTTTTTTTAGATAAGTCAGCGCCGTCTTGAGACATAAATGGGATCACCTTCAGCCAAGAAAAAGATTCCAAAAGGCCGAACGGCTCTGACGGAAGGAGGGGGGGGGAATTCTGGGACGTATTCTAAAGAACAACCCAGGGGGGGAGCTTATCGCTGGAACCCACGTCAAACGGAGGAGCACTGAGGGGGATACGACGAAAGAAAAGAAAGGGAGAAGCGAGCAGAAAAAGAAAGGTGGAGAAAAAAATTGACGAAGGTGAAGAAGAGGGATTCTACGATATTGTTCCGCGAAAAGGGGGAAAAAAAACCCAGTCATGGCCCAGACCATTCTTGTCAAAAAGGATCGAGGCCGAAAGACTCAAAGTTCTGGGGTCTTGACCGGGTTTCGACTCAAAAACCTGCAGGAAGCTGAGAAGGGGCAGAAAAGAGCAAAGGTCCGTTCAACTAAACAGGAGACAGGGAAAGAGCACGCAAGGAAGGACTAAAAAATTCCTCTCCAAAAAAAGAAAATCAGGGGGAAGTTCGCTCCAAAGGATTTAAAGAGAAAAAAAAAAACGTGCGACTTCCAAGTAGCATCCCTTCGAGGTGGAAAAATTTGAGAGGTGGAGAAAAGGGGGGGTCAATAACACAAATAAAAGACGAAGATGTCCTAAAGGTAAGGACACTAGTTTAGAAGGACTCGGCATCTGTGTAGGGAATCAAAGGTGCTTCAGTAAAGGAAAGATCTCGAAGGAAACTCCTGATAAGGGAATGTTCCAAAGGGGGAAGAGAAGAACTAGAGCACCCAAAAACGCCACCTTAACAGGGAAAACCACGAAAGAGGGGGACTTAGAGAAGAGGCGGAGAAGAAAATGCCTACTCGGAAAAAAGGAGGGGCCTTGTTTGTAGGAACCAGGTCGGGGTGGCTATCGCACAGTAAAAGAAAGGGCGGATGAAGACAAGGGCAAAAATGGTCCTGGGCCGGGAAAAAACCCTACATGGGATGCCAGGTCAGGGAAACGAGCCTTGGCGATCTGCAGGGCCACTAGAAAAAGGGTATAGATTGGACAGGACTTTCGCTAACAATATTGAGAGAAAATCCCCACGAGGGGTGAAACCCAGGTGTCCTGCGATCCAGAGCACTAATTCGCCGGGAGGGAATTACCCGGACCGCAGGGTCCGAAGGAGGGGGGGAAAAACATTTCTGGGGGGGCGGGGAGAATCGGTCTTGCGCAAAAAGGAAGAAATGTAACGGGAGTCAAAGCGGGAAAATGTTCTTGGCAATCGAGGTCCACAGGAAAGGGGAGAAGGGAGATTGATCGTGAATGCCAGGGAAGCACCCCAAGTGGGCGGGGGAAGAAAAGGGTTCAGAAAACGTCCCCGTGGGAGGGATTAAGGGCAAGGGGGGAACCAAAAAAAGAAGTTTTGTAGGAAAGGAAGCTTGCGGGTCAAAGAGACCTCCCCCCAAGAAAAACGGAGATTACCTAAGGAGGGATGGCAGCTTACGTCTGGACAGGATCGAGTCCGAGAGGTAGCCTTTGACGTTAGAAAAAGGGAACTAAACGTGACAACGTCCGTTGGGGGGGGAGGAAAGGGTTATTTGGAAAGAGTGAAAAGACGGGTTTCACTAATGAACAGAGCGGAAATGTGGTCAAAAGACCCGCAAAGAACTGAGTCACCGAGAAGATCTTCCTTAAGTGGAAGGGAGCGAAGTCTCAGGGGTGATATTGAAAGATCTGGCACGACAAGAAGAAAGGAAGATTCGAAACCAAACGTCAACTAGGAAATATGAGGCGGCGGAAGGGGGGGAACTTTGAGGCCATCAGAATGGCGCTACGGGGAAGAATAGAAGCATTCGAGCTTGGTGTCCTGCCGGGAAAAGCCTCCTTCCGGAAAAAGCGAATGCTTAGTGGAGGGGACAAGGAGAAGAAGATATCCGGCCAGGACTCGAAAGGGAAAAACTTGAAAGAAGGTCCGAGACGGAGGTTGGGGGGCTCGGGTCTCTATCTGAAGCTGGAAGGCTGAATCAAAAAAAGAATTGCTGAGGGAGGGCCGACGCGATGGTAGGGCAAGGAGATGAGCGCGACCTAAAGGTACAAATTCCAAGGAGGGATATTGGAAGCTTACCAGAAAAAGGTACGACCAAAAAACAAAACTAAAAAAAAAAAAGAAACAAAAAAAAAAAAAAAAAAGAGAGAAAAAAAAAAAAAAAGAAAAAAAAAAAAAAAAAAAAAAAAAAAAAAATAAAAAAAAAAAAAAAGAATAAAAGAAAAAAAAGGGAAAAAAGAAAAAAAAGAAAAATAAAAAAGAAAGAGAAAAAAAAAAAAAAAAAAAAAAAAGAAAACATAATAAACAAATCTTGAAATTCAAGAAGATCTAAAACGAGGTAAGAAAAACTTTTAAAAGCGGCGGGAAGGGCGGCGAAAGAAACCGTGGGAAAGGAAATTCCTCTCGGGGAGGGACCAGAACCTATAGAAAAGACCGGGAGAGTCTACAAAAATCCTCTGGAAAAAAGACCAAGGGGGAAATCTTCTCAAAGGGGGAAGAAAAGGGGGGAACTTCAGAAGCAAATATGGGCGGAGGGGTGAACAGGGGAGAAGACCCGGGAAAAAATAATGTTCAGAAGGGGAAGCTCCACAGGTTAAAAAAGGGGAAACATGAGGGAAAACATATCTGTTCCTAAGGAGACCCTAGCTAAAGAAAGGAAGAACTTCTCTACTAGGAGAAAGGGGGGGTCATGCCGAGGGGAAAACGGGAAAAAAGAAGGGGTTCTACCCATCGAGAGCAAAAAAGGACTGGGTTAGAGAGAAGCTAAGGGGAATCGTGTCCAGCCTCCCGGGAAAAAAGAAAATCGAAGAAATCTCGGAAATCGGGCAGGGGGTCCTCCTGACAAAGGATCAGAGGCCATTGGAGAAAGGGTTAGAAAGGCTCTAGTATTGGGGAGGTACAAGACGAACAAGCAAAGCAAGCGACTTCGAAAAAAGTGCGTCAGAAAACTTCACACCTAGGACTTGACCGATGCGGGTGACTTTTGAAAACAATTAGGAAGGGGAGCAAAGGCGGAAAAAACTCCCTGGAAGGAAGGCGGCCAGGAAGGAGAGATCGACATGGTTCTGAAAGAGGCGTGGCGTCAAAAAAGGAGGCTCTTACTGTGGGAAAGGCCTTCAAGAAGCGGACCTCGCCGGGAAAGGAGAGGTGATGCGAAAATTTTAGCGAGAGAACCGTCTGCCAGAGGAGCTACTTTCGGGGGGAAGGGGGAATAAATTAGGTTGGCTAAAGAGTTGCCGTGTATCTGAAACGCTTGCGGGGAAGGAGGACCAATGGTCTCAAAACTCTGAAAAAAAAAAAGGAAAAGTAAGAGGAAATCAGAACTGAGGGGGTCGAAAAGGATAGTAAGATGCAAGGGCCGAAAAAAGAGACTCCTTAAGAGAAATCGGAAGAGAAAAGCACCATCATACGGAGGGGAGTCAGAAATTAAAGGGACTTCTGGAGAAAAATGATAGACTCCATAGGAAAAAAATAAGCAAGGGGAGCTAAAGGAGTAGAAAAAAAGAAAACGCGTGCCCAAAAAGCGTCAAATTTGAAGAGAAAGAAGGGGGCGAAAGGGAAGACATATCAACAAAGGAATATCTCAAAAAAGAAAGGTGATCTCGTGGGGGGGAGAGGTGTCACCAGGGGGTTTGAGCTGAAGCGGGTGTGTGTAAAAAAGAAAGTCTCAAGGGTCTCCGAAAGGCCGGATCCGGCCGCCGACCAGGGGGGAGAACCGGTGAGAACAATGATCCGTGAACAGACGCGGACCTGAGGCCCAATTTGAAAAAAATGGACTGAACCTCAAGGAAGAAGTCCTTCCCTCAAAAAAAAAACATTGAGGGAACGGAAAGGGGTCAACAGGAAAAAAAGAGGGGGGGACAGAAATGTAGCAAAAGGAAAGGAGGGACCACAGCGCGAGAATCCTGGAACAGAAGCACACGATTTCAGAACTTTGGGGGGGGGGGAGGTTCGAGGTTGCGGAAGGGAGGGACCATCAGGAGCAAACGCAGGGTCTCGAAGAAGCTGGCTCGGGGTGCGAGGTAGGGGATGAGGATCACAGGTATTGAACTCAAAGGGGATGAATAAAGTAGGAAATCTAAGAAGTTTGGATGGACGACGTGCCTTTTCAACGCAGAAAGGAAGGGAGATACATAAAATCTGCAGATTAGACCTATGACAGAGTCTTTACCAGAAAAAATATCCCCATACAAAAATTCCGTCTAATCGGAGCAAACGAAGAGGGTAATCATAACTTAAGTATACAGCGAATACTAGAAGACACGAGTACTCTACTTGAGGAAAGAGAACTTGGACCTTCTGAGGCGAGGAAAATTGTTAAGAAAGATAAGACGACAGGGAGAAGAGGAAAAATATAGGCGAAGAGGGACGAGGGTACTGAGAGATTTCATCAAACGGGAAAAGGCTTAAGAAATCGCAAAAAAAAAAAAGCCATTAGGAAAGAAGAAGAGAAGAAAATGGAGGCATGAGTACCGTTTTACAAAAAACCAAAGGAAAAAAGACCATAGTTACAAGAAAAGCTTGGGATCTCTCCACAAAAAGAGCCCCGAGAAGAAAGACTCCAAACTGGGGCACTATATTGGACTGAAAGGGGATCTTCACACCGGTGCAAGAGTCTTCTTCTACTCGACCCCAATAAGGTCAAATCTGTGAGGACGTCCGTTAAAGAAACTTCAAGGGGTCGCAGGCAAAACAGATTCTCCTCTGTACCAAAACTAGATAGGAATTTCGGGTCTAAAGGGCACTCACTCCGCAAGGCTAAGAAACGGAAGACAACCCGCTACTGTATTTTCGGAAGAAGGATCTGGCACTAGAGGGAAGGGCTTTCAGGATTCACCTCCTGCGGGAGGCGAAATATGATGAAGAAAAAAGAATCTGGGAAAAAGTTATTCTTAGGAAACTCTAAGTGAATACGAACAGGACGAGGCGTCAAAAAATGCTTTCTTCTAGAGGAGAGGGAGTTCCGGAGAGTGAAAGCAAAAAAAAGGGGGACGGGGGGGGAGACCACAGGGAGGGTACGTCCCTGGACAAGGAAGGGTACCTGGGAGAAGGGTACAAAGGATTTTAAAAAGAAAGGGGTTCCATAAACCCACAATAGCACCAACAAGGGATCTTAAAATAGAAAGCGTTGCGAGAGAGGGACCCTCGGTCCTCGCGCAGGGGGGACTTCTAAACTGGAAAGGGCCCCTTTCAACTTAAAAAGGGGGGGCCTTAAATTTATTGAACGATTAAAAAAGGTTCAGCAAAGGAGGTACAGGAAAAGGTAACAGAAGAGAAGGGTCTCTTGGAAGGCGGCGACGTTAGAAATAGTTTTCTTCGGAGGTGGAATTGAGAGAAAACAAACCAAGGCTGAATAGGGTGCATATGCAATTGGAAGGGAGTCTCTGAAGCAAACACCATGGCAAGATCTCTCACCTAAATCAGTAAGAAACGAAGGGAAGGTGGAAGGGATAGGGAAAGCATTACAAGGGGTTCTAAAAAGAGTCCTAAGCAGAGCTTCTGGGAAACCTCGATCTTCATAAGGGGGGGCTACGCCTCTGAGGTAAGAGTCTGAGGCGAAAAAAACACCCCACCTTGGGGAAGAAGCGTATCCAGGTTCCAAGAGCAAAGGGGGGAGTTGCCCCGATAGGGGTGAAAAAACCAGAAAGATGGTGAAAACTTCGTCTAATACTCAGGCGACCACTCGGTAGATCTGCAGGGAAAGCCGAAAGGGGGTAGAGGTTAAAACTGGGAGGTGTGGGGGAAAAAAGAGGTGTTCGCGATGGGTCGCCGGAAGGCTCTTGGCAGAAACGGCACAAGAACTGAAAAGACGGACTGTACTACCTTTCGGTCAAAAAGTGCAAAAGAACTCCTGAAGAAGGTCAAATGGAAGAGCGCGAGAAGACTAGATGAACTCAGTCTTCTGG
>Ga0179591_1280291_pt1 | contig 13937 bp, 7 predicted proteins | sample CZOMad2_1_08_16f_FD_182891 | JGI IMG/M metagenome (GOLD analysis project Ga0179591, IMG submission 182891) | Vadose zone soil fungal communities from Angelo Coast Range Reserve, California, USA - CZOMad2_1_08_16fungal (PacBio error correction) | ecosystem: Environmental > Terrestrial > Soil >...
ATAGGCTCGTTCAAAACACAGCCGTAAATAAGATCCGGAAGATCGGGAAGGAGCGCAATGGCAAGAGGGCCAGATATGTTAAGCGGAGATAGAATCGACGCGTTCTTAAAAAGCAGTTCTCTCCTTCTGTTCCAGGAAAAAAAAAAAAAAAAGTAGCGGAAAAGAGGAAGGAAGAAACACAAGAAGCGGAAAAAACAAAAGCCATCCATATACAGGAAAAAGAATCGGGGAATACACAGATCCCACAGGAAAAAAAATATCAAAACACCCGATAGGAGATAGATTAAGAAAAGGATACTGGGACATTAAAAAACGAAAAAACTCAGTTCTCCCGGCCTTCAAAAAGAAGCGAGAAGGGGGGAAGTGCGAATGAAAGCAACCTGGAAGAGAGGGGCCCCAGTATGCTTAGCCCGAAAACGCAAAAGCCTCCTATTAAAAAAAAAATTGCTCAAAAAACAAAAAGGAAGGGTCAAAAAAAAGCCTATAAATAACAAGACAACCAAAAGAGGTAAGGCAGAAAACGAAAACACAAAAAAAAAAAAAGCAAAAAAAAAAAAAAAAAACACAGCGCGCAACAAAACACTAGTAAACAAACAACTATTCTTAACAGTGGAAAAGAACACAGCGAAAAGGAAGTTCCAACCGGGCCCCAGCGAAAAAAAAAACACAACTAAAAAAAAAACAAACAAAAAAAAAAAAAAAAAAAAAAAGTGCAAAAACACCAAACATACCAAAGCAAAAGCTAAAAACTAAAGTACCAACGTGGATGGCCGCGCGGGGAAGTTCACCAGTGCGGCGCGTGGAGCGAACCCAAGCCAGCTGGTAGAGTATGGTCGACCATAGAAAGGCAAAAAAACAAAAAAAGGCGGAGGACCAAAAAAAAGCGCATAAAAAAACGAAAAAATCCATCCAAAAAAAAAAAAAAAAAAAAACGCCCTGGCCGCAAAAGAGTCTGTTGCCCCGGTCGGACCCACCCTGTGGCGTTCCCGCGACGGTGGTCTCCCGCTCTCAGACCTCTCACTAGAGCCCGCACTTTAGAGGGGCTTCTAAATCATCGGTCACAGGGGAGGGAAATGACTTCATCGCCACTACTGAGGTGCGTCATCGGCACTAGTGAAGGGGCCACAAATCAGCGGCATTGGGCAGGCAGGAAGGGATCGGGACGTCATTAGCTTGCTATCTGATCCAGAACGGGGGCTAGCGCGAGAAAAGCAATTAACCCTTCAATAAAAAGGTGCGCCGCGGAGCTATGCGAAGGGGAACGTTCCACCCAAAGTGGGAGTTGCCAGTCTTCCGCGGCATTTCGCAGGGAGGCCGATTATGAGGGTCATTGTCGACCCCAACCCGGGGGATATCAGGAAAACTATTGCGAACAGGGGGGGCCTCCATTAGCGGCCTGCAAAGAAAATTGGGAGGGGAAATCGACGAAGGAAGTACTATCGATCCTTTCAAAAAGCTTATTTTCCTTGCTATCGAAGGTGCGCAGGCTCATAAAAAGTTGTTGCTAGAAAAGGCTCAGCCCGCTCGGGATTGCTTCCCGCGGCAAAAATTGAAGGAAGGAGCTGAAGGGTCATTTTAAAGGGTCTCGCAATCGAAAGCAATTGGATAATTCTGGAAATTGGGGGCTAAAAAGAGAAACTCCAGTCTCGTCCTCGCCTTCACGAAGGGGCATCGGGACGAGACAAAAAATCATCACGATCACCAAGGAAAGTCCACGAACACTCAGGGACGCAAAACGCACGATCTCAGATCACAACACACGGGTAGAAAACGTTCAGCCGCGTCGCCGGCAGGATATCTGTGGGGGGACCTCGTGGTGGTGAGTTTTTAATTTCGGCGAGAGTCGTATCCGACGGAGGGGGGCGACCGGCCTGGGTTCGGCGTTCTACCTTGAAGGAATTTCGCCGGGTGGATTTGAAACCTGAACCTCGGGGAAGCTCCTCCTCGCGAGACGTTCGGCCTCAGCTAAAACTCCTTGCTTCGCTCTCTCAAACGGATCTGCGGGGCCGCGCACGAAACAAGGTTACCCTCTAGCCCGAAAGTACTCGTCATCCTTCGTCTAGATGCCAAAAAGACAGGGGCTTTTCGGCGCCTTCAGGAGGGAACGGTCGCCATCGTCCTGATCGGAACTGGGGATGAAAAACCTCATCAAAAGCCTGGTCGCACCGAAACATGCCTGGCGACGAGAAGGGTCATAGGAGGACTTTCGCGCCATCATCAACGGAATGAATAAAAATCCTGTCTCAGGGGAGGGCTTTGGTGCATGCGGTGGATGCGTCCTCAATTGGGGGGATAATCTCAATACATGACTCCCTAAGACATCAGACCATGCAGCCTTCGTTGCCCTAACGAATTTTCGTTCGCTTCCGAACATCTTCGGTCCGCAATCAGGGTGAATTCAAGGTGCGGGAGTCTAGGAGTGACTCCAGCAGGCGGTCGTTATGAAATTCTTGCTGGTGCGATACTCGTCCATCATCGTCTGGGGCACGCCAAAGGGGTCTCACTTGGTCAAGCTTTCAATCGATCGTCCTGCTGGGCCTCGCAGGGTTGAGTGAAGAGGGTATTAGGTATCGTGCGAGATCACGGAGGGCTGGAGCATGGGGGGGGAAAAAGACCACCCTCTACCCAAAAATGGGGGACCATCAGGTGGAGAGAGATCACTCGCGCCAAGGTGCACGGACCCATACGACGAAAAGAAACCACCTCGGGTTAAGGTTACCGCATTTTTGGTCTGTCGGATCCTTGGGCGGCCAATCACGGTTTGGGGGAAAGGGTGCGCGAGGAAAGCGACGAAAAATGGCGAAGAACCGACCGAGAGAGGGCTTTGCTGTGCAGTTCCTATGTGTGGAGGGCCAGATGAGTAGAAAAAACGCAAAACAACGGCCTCTCGGTTGAGAAAGCCATCTGAGCTATTTGCTGGGATGAAATGAAGATAGGGAAAGTAGAGCAAGTGAAGACTTTCGGGACCCTCCCCTTCAAGGCGAACGCTGCTGGCCGGCGGCGGAAAGAAAAAGAAAACGGCCAGAAAGAAAAATCCCTTCCCGTCTCCGCGGTTCAGGATGGAAAACGATCCCACCGACCTGAGAGTGGGAGAGAGCGACTGCAAGGGGAGGAAACTAGAAAGGCCGGCATGTCCGTTCTGGTAACATAAAGAGACGACTGTCTTGTCAACCCTCTAACTGCTGGAAATCCGAGGAACATGATCTCGTGGAATCCTTATATCAATTTGGACGGCAAACTCTCCAAAGGGAAGAAATAGCCGGAATGGATCTCTCAAAAAAAAAAACGGAAGAGATGAAAAGCCCAAATGTATTTGGGGGGGGTGGGGGTAATAAGAAACGGGTAGCGTCCCCCAGCGAAGAAGATAGCGGACTGTAAGCGAGCATAACGAAGGATGGGAAGAAGACTCGTCGCAGCGAGGTCCTAGGGAAAGTTCCTCGGGAGAAAAGAGTCATTCGCTTATCAACAGAAAGGAAGATGAGGGAAAATCGGGTTCCCGCCACAAGGGGGATATTAGAAAGAGATGACGTATATCTTGGGCTCCAAGTATTCAAAAGAGGAGAATTGCTTTCGTCCTCAACATCTGCTCTCTAGTTTGTTGCTAAAGTAACTTCAGATAATTCCCTTCTTATGCTTAGCCCGGTCAAAGATACAAATCGACGAATGTTCTAAAAGGGGGAGGGGGGAAGGGGGTTGAAAAAAACTGCCTAGACCGTTGTAATCTCTATGACCACAGAGGACATAGGCCAGCCCATCCATCGTAATGGTATGGAGGGGGGCCAGGAATGGCGCACCTCGGCTTCCAAAACGAAAGCGTCGAGAGAAGAAAAAACATAGCACTCACACCACCGAAATTTACTTATTCGAGCAGTGCAAGGCGCGAGTGAGCGACTAAAAAGGAGGGAACCACCATAATGGTCCTTCCGGGGCAGGAGGAAAGCAGCTGCTCGCGCATCGATCATCAACAGAAGAAAGCCGCGCCGCATCCGAAGCTAGGGCGGATAACAGGCGAGGGAACATGCGAACCCGACGATATTTTCGAGGGAAAAGCCCGATCCGTCATCACATCACCGAGTGGATCCGGATCTCATAATTTTCACGGGAGGACTCTTCACGCCTATGGTGCTCCCTCACCGCCCACTGAAAACCGTGACAGAGGGATTGGGGTGTCCTGATCCTGGGGGAAGGTTCATTATCGGGAAAGCGGACACCATTTTGCGAGGTCTCCCTTAAAAAAAAACATGAAAACCTAGAAAGGAAAAAGTTACTACTGGATTTCCACAGCCGGAGTCGCTGCCTAACTTTTCAAACAGGAAAGGGCGGGGGAAATCTGCCGCGGCAGGGGTCTCTCTAAAAAAAACCATCCTTTGGTTTCTTGGTCTCCCAACACACAATTCTAGAAGAAGGGAGAAAAAAAGTAAAAAGGTGAAGGCTGCCGAAAATAAGAGGTTTCATTTCAAAAGAAAGACCAGAAGGCGAAGCTAGAACGTTATTTTTAGGAGGGGTCGGAGACCGCGGCTTCTCCGGGCTTACGGTTTTTCGTCTCAACCCACCCTATTGGAAAGAGGAAAAAGCCTCCCTTCTATTATTGATAAAAAAATCAGAAGGTACGACAGAGGGGAAAAAAGCAGAAAGAATTCGCTGCCCAAAATCATGCCCGAACTCACCGAAAAAAGAAACAGCGGAAGAAGAGAAGGCAGATCCTAAACGAGACGCAAAAGTCCATCTCTAAAGGGCCACTGACAGCTCTACACGTCAAAAGAAAAGAGAGAAATCCACTAGGAAAGAGAGATCGTTCTGCTCGGCGAACGGCTTAGGAAGGCAGGTTTTGATTCCTTGGTTTTGGGGAGAATAAAGGCGCAAGAGGAACAGGAGGGAGGTCTGAAATTCCTGGAATTTCGGGAAGGTTCGACCTTTTCCGCTAAGAACATTCGATTGAGAGACATGAATTCTGCATCTCGAAAAAAAAAAAAGTCGGCATCTTGCCTGAAGAGGGAAGAAGGGGTGGGCCGCTCTCCTCACAATCAATTGAAAGGGCCGCTGAAGAGCTACAAGGGCCTCTAAGACTCCGAAAAAAGCCTCGTGGGGGGAAATTCAACCACGGAGGCTGGTCTTGCTCACGGGGTTCTGAGGGGCGCCCTCCGTTCCGGACTTGTGTCAAAGGAAAAAGAAGCCTTGGGTGGGGGTCGCTCAAAAATCCTGAAGAAAGTCACCGAGTCATCTTCTGGGGGAAAGTTCGAGCGCAGCCGCGCGGAGGATGGCAAAACGGTGGCGATAAAGGGGTGTGCTGGCCGAGCGAGACCAAATGTATCCGGCGCAAGATCAAGGCCGAGAAAACCGCCCGGCAAAACCGCGCGGTAAAAGCCAAGGTTCCGTGGGGCTTCTCCCCATATCCAGGGATACGGGGCCTGTTCAGAAAGGGAGGGCGAGAGCTTTTCTCCTCCAAAAAAGGAATTCCTTGCTTGATCTTTCATTCTTTGTCTAAAGAATAGTCCCGGGGGAGGGGGGGGGAATCAACCTGGGTCATCTGTCTACGTTTCTCCCGGGAGTCCCTCTAATTCAAAAATGACGGAACTGGTGCTGTGTTCTTTAAAGGAGTAGGGGAGGGGTTTCGCTAGCGCTGGGCCTCATTGTTCACAGTACAGCCCGAAATCAAGCGGTTTTCTGAGCAATTGGGGGGGATCGGCTAAGAGAAGGAAAAAGTGCACAAAAAACCTCGCGACAGTCCAAGGGAAGTGCTGTAAGCCCTGTTCTTGAAGAGGCCGTCGAGCTGGGGAAGAGGGGGGGTCGAGGTGCGCTAGATCAGGCCGACGACGACCTGGGAAAGAAAGCCCTGTTCTTTATGAGAAAGCTTGCCGATCAAAAGAGGGGGGCTGAAACAATCGTTTTCACAACCCCCCTTCAAAAAGGAAACGCGGGGGTGGGGGGTTGGCACCTCTCGGCGACGGCGGGCAAGGGGGAAAAAAGGCCTACTAAAGGCAGTATCGGCAGGGCTCCTTTCGACCGCGAAATTCTGCGCTCAGAAGGGGAAGGCAGCGCAAGGGACGAGGCAAGAAAAAAGTGGCGAAAACTCTAGAGAAAGGGAGATGGGAAGGGGTGGGAAAAGCCTGGAAACCGAGTCCCCGACCTTGACCGCAGGACGGTGCGATAATAAAAAGTATGGGAACAGCTGCCGGCATTCAGTTCTGGAAAAAGAAAAAAACTGGGCGGAAAGTAAAGAAGCTCGGCCTAGCGAAAGACGATCAGGATCATTGCTCTCACACTAAAAAGTGGGGGAGGAGTAATTCTTCGGATCTCGAGACAACAAAAAATATGAGGAGAAACTTAAGGGGGGGGGTGGACTCGCCACTGTGTTCCGCCCCCATCTATGAATATCTCAAAGCGTAAGGAGAGCTAGAGCTCGTCAGGGTGAATTCGCCGTACTGCGAAAAAGGGGGGATGGTTTTCCCAAAAGGGGCCGAAGGGAAGGGAAAAGCTTGAACCGCTTTATCGACCAGAGGCAGGTCGGGAAGAAGGTTTAAAAAAGGTCCCACCGAAGACTTAGATATATTACTTATAGGTGCGAAGGGCTGCAGAGCTCGGGGGAAAGGAAGGCCTTCCAGCAATCGCGAAGGGGATGACTGAAGTATCAACTGCCAATTCCCTTATGACTTAACACAAAAAGAAAAAGCTACAGTAAGCGCAAAAACTTCCGTGCACGCTGCGCGAGACGAGATTCTAAGATAAAAGGAAAGCGGAGCCAAGAGCCCGAGAGCAGGAAGTTATTAGCAGTTGGAAAGTCGGAGGGAAATACGATAATGCCAAAAGGCCCATTCTGGCCATCATCCAGAAGGATCAAAGGGGAGACACATTTTCTCTTTCGATGAGGAGTCCTTTCACCAGGAGACTATTGATTTAACCAACCAGAATGGTCCCGCTTGTGAAAGGTTGTTTAAGGGGGAAACATTTCCATGCTGGGGCTCTCTCAATAACATCTAAGGACTTCTCAAACCTAAGGAAAGACGATCTATGGAACGTAACCGTATAATGTGGCTTACAATACATATGGAAATCTGAAAGACAAACCCCCGCGAGCACTATAAGCAACCGCACGAGTTCTCCGGAACCCCCGATCGCCGAACATTGTCGACTCCCAAAAATGGAAGGGGGGGCCCGACTGTGAGGCAGCGGAAACGGTCACAGGTGAGCTAAAGCATAATCAATGTAAGAACGCCTGTGATCGGGGACTTCAAATGAGGTCGAGCGGGAAAGAATGTGCGATCGCAGCAAAAAAAGGCCAGCATGAAACCCAAGCCCGTACAGAAGGATTGGGAACGCGTCCTGCAATTGTCTAATACAAAGGACCCAAACCGGGAGTGGGGTCTGTCCCAAATGGTTTTCGCGCGACATGGCACAATTAAAAGTGAAGGGGGGGTCGCCACAGAGCCATTTCTATCAGAATATTTCGCAAGGAAAGAATTAATGGAAAGAAGGGGATTGAAGACTTCCTAGGGGGAACGTGAATTCTAGACGTCTCTGAAGGGATTGAGGGTCGATAGGATCTTCTCGGGAGACTATCTCATGAAGGGGGGGGGGGCTAAGCGGCCCACAAGGAGCATAGGCCCTCTGCAAAGCGCCGCGGTGATGTCAGGTTAGGTCGAGAAACAGCACGGATAAGCGCTTCCCAGGTCGACAGAGGAACTACCATGACGTAAGAAGGCACATCGTCGGGGATCAAAGGGAGAAAAAAAAAAGAACACGGTCACCACCTATTCAGAACAGCTCTCAGCGGTCAGAAGTAACTCCTATCAGAAAAAAACAAGGAGTGAGAGTAAGATAGATCTTGAGGAAGAGGGGAAAACCGGCGGAGAGCTGGCTCGGGTTTGGGGATGATTTTGGGACCGGTTCTGCGGATGCCTTCCGAACTGTTCGTAGGGAAAGGAAGTATTGCAGCTGTCTACTGGGATGGAAAGTCAGAAATGGCAAAGGGAAAAAATGCAGCTCCTCGGGGAAGGCGCCTGCTGGCCTGGGTCAAGGGGGGGGGCGGCGCTCATCTCACAACCTGGGGCGGAAGGGAAGAGGGGGAGAGGAGAAGGTGCCAACGATAGCTCCGACAAAAGAATCTCTCTTCAAAAGAAACCCTTTTCGGTATATGTAAAGGCAACCGGAAGAGGGAGGGGGCCTTATTTCGGCAAAACTGTGTCTCCAGGGGTACGGAGAGCAGGGCTGTCGGACAATTCCCGATCATCTTGGGCGCAGAAAGAAGAGGCATACGAAAAAAACGCAAGGTCATCCCTTAACAGGTGAAAGAGTCGTCCTCTTCGTCATTGGGAAGGATTTTCGTTGGTACTTAAGGGGGGAAAGGCTCCTGCGGCGCCCCTGTGGATAAGAAAAGCTAAACGACTCGATCCCCAGCGGCAGGTTCACGGTTAGACTGGGGGGAAAACCACTGAAAAGGGGAAAAGGGGGCAGAAACGTCCGTGTCCAATCCCTTTGGGAAAATGTAAAAATGGCGATCGTTAGCGAAGCAAAATCTCAGCTGGGGGAATTCAATGGCGCTTGCAATCAGGGGAAAAGAATGTCTTTGTTGTTGCAGCCATGAAGGAGCCTCCTTTCGAAGGGGCCCTTTTCTCGGAAGGTAGGGGGAGTGCTCGTTTCTGGGCTTAAAAGGTGCGGGATGAGTCGAACGCTGCTGATCATGGTTCACCGACCATAACCGCGAAAAACGGCAGGCCATCCTTGTGTTGCTCGAATCTAGGACACGACCAGGGTGGGACCAGAGCCCGCATAGCCGTAGCATGGGAACAAAAGGGTTGTCTTGCTTTGGCACCTCCAAATTGACGGCTGTGGGCATGGAAGTTTGAAAATGGGAATATCGGTTTAAGAGGGATGCAGGGAACCTGGGAGGGAGAAAAAGGTTAGCGCGCGCTGGGCTTTCTGCATGGCGTTGTGGGTTGAAGGTTCACCAGATGCGGCGTCGAGTCACCAGGACAAACTGCCCTGCGGAAAAACGGCGGTGCTTGCGGGAAAGGACGCCAAAGAAACGGGCATGCTCGATTACTCCTGGAGGCCGAGCCCCGTCTCGTCTTCAGGGAGCGGGAGGGGGGGAGACAATGCGACGATGCAAATACTGCAAAACTCCTAATCTTCGGGGGGGGGAGGAAGAAAACATGCCCACGACGGCGGCGGCCTGGGCTGGGACTGAGAAGACACGTCTTAAAAATTATTTCTGGAAAAAGGCTGCGCGACTGCGGGAGTCACCCGCCTGCATCTCGGAAAAGGGGGAGATTGGTAAAATGTATCATAGGGATGGCTCCAAAACCCCAAAAAAAAAAACTCCAGTGGAGGGTCATAATCTTCAAGGGAGCTCTGAGAAAAAAAACGGAAAGGGGAAGATAGGAAAGGGAGGTGATATATGACGAAAAAAAATGGAGTGGCGCTCCACATATGGAGATGAAAGAGGGGCGGTAATCGCAACTAGCCTCTCTGAGGGGGTTTGAATCCCCGAACATCTTGGAAGAAGGGGGGAAAGAAGTAAAAGGAAAAATCTAAGCGCGGTAGGGAGTCAGGTCGTTGACTCGGGGGTGTCAAAAAAAAACCCACCAATAGAGGAAGGGGAGGGGTCAAGCGGAATCTTCGCCTGGGGAGCGGCTCCGCAGATTCCTCGCAATCTCTAGGGGGTGAGTGGAAGATTCATACTCAGGGCCCGCTTAGTCGTAAGGCCGGCCCGCAATCAGAAGCCAAGGGCTCAACTCGGGCAGTTTTCGGAGACGAGAGGAAAAAAAAAAAAAGAAGGGGGCTCAGCCACAGAAGGCGGCAATCGTCAAAATAAATCAGGACGCGGCCTTTAAGGTGAGACAGTGTGGCGTCTGCAGATAGACCTCTTGTTCCAACGCTGACTTCTAAACAAAAAAAAAACAGGGCGGAAAAAGCACTACCAGCGTGGTGCAACTGCGGCCCGAGGCGGGCCCGTGCACCAGTGCGAAGGAGAAAAGGAGAACACCAGATACGGCCACCAGAGTTTCGAGGTATTTTCTGGGAAAGGAGGCAAGGATTCTCGCTGCACTAGGACGATGAAACAAACCACTCAAACGCCTCAGCAGTACTAAGGAGCACAAAGGATCAGTTGGCTTCGAGTGTCAAGGCTCAATCAAAGATCAAAGAAAATGAAGACTGCGGCCGAGGCGGCTCAGAACGCCAGCTTGTAACAATGAAGAAGAAAACGAGGGGGCAAAAAGCAGCGTCTAACACGGAAAACTGAAGGTCACCCCGCGGCAGGGTGGAGGGGTCCCGCCGGGTTGGGAAGGCAGGTTGCGAAGGAATCCATACGCATTAGCTGTAAAAAGAACCCTGCAAGTCCATTAAATGGGAACTACAAGTTTCAAAGGGGGCAGAGACCTGCGAATTTCTCCCTTGAAAAGAAGGAACTATTAGTGCGGCCGCTGCATGGGCCGCTCTGGGAAAAAAGGCCTATTATTGAGGTAAGGGGGCCTCCCGAAGAAAATGACATTACGATGTGCGAGCGAACATTAGGGCTTCCGAAAAGAGCCAGGTTGAAAGGTCTCAGCGAAGGAAAGGTTAGCGAGAAGTCGGGCATGTCTGAGGCGTGAGTGACACCTGGGATATCTCGGAGGGTAGGAAAGCGAACTTTTGGGAGTATGATCGCCGTAAAATCGTGCGATCCCGCGGGAAGGAAACTGAGGAGCATGCAGCAAGTTTTCGCTCCTTCTCCAGATATAAGGCGAGCCACGTCGAAAACAAAGAAAAAAAGGCCTGCCTCAAGGGGTAACCAGCGGAAGGATACTGCAAGAGAACTAGAAAAGAAGATCACAAAGAGGGAATAACAGCTCTCCGCAGACTCTTCCCTCACTATCTCTCCTACACAACAAAAAACACATGTGATTATTATTAAAAGCTTCTGTCGGGAAAAGAGGGAGAAGTTGGAAGGGCCTCGTTTGGAGGATGATTTTTTGTCATCTCAGGGGTGATGTGCCGGGAAAAGACTGTACGGGCGATGGCAGACCTGGAGTTCATGAGGGGAAATTCGAAAATGGGGACTTTCTTGGAGCGCGACATTCATCCGACTAGCTCAGCCTCACGGCGGGCAGGAGAGGGGCCTCGCTGCGCAAGGGTGGGCTGCGCATCTATCGCACAAAAGTCCGCAGGGAAGGAGAAGGGAAGCTAATGACAGGTGCCCTCGAAAACCGACGAAAGACAGGAAGGGCAAGTCGTCGGAGATATTTGCAAACCGGAATTCTTGTCCCCGCCTTAAATGGGAGTCTCGCCATCGGGTCGAACTGGTGCGGGAGGCGAACAGACCCTCATCACGGCCTTGTTGTGCCGAAAAAAGGGCAAGGGGGGATCACGCAACTCAATGGGAAGCTTCTTTTAAGGGGGGAATCCATCGAAGGGGGAAGACCAGCAGGGGGGTCGTCTACCTGGACTTGCCGGGGGGTAAGAGTTCCGCAAATCGACTGGGGGAACTGGAGCGGCTCGCAATCTCCTAGAATAAAAAGGGAGAAGGAACCATGGGGGCGGCGGTGCCCGCCGCAAAGTAGGGGGGGGGACCTGCACCATCTGAGTGTCCGTGTCATGGGACACTGGGAGAGAGGGAGGACCGCCATCGGCAACCCTCGCTGCTGAACTTTTCAATTATCATGCCCTCATCGTCGGGGGGTTTCCAAAAAGGGGGTCAGCCTTGGACAACTCGGCGATCGTCCGGCCTAGTAGCGGTCTTTGCTGACTTCGGAGGGGGATCGTAGCAGCCGCCTGCTGGCCTCATGTGCACAGCCTCGGAAAAGAGTGGCAGCCCATCATGGTTTCCGGAGCTCAAAGAAACTGCCAATCCCTCTAAACGGGGGGGGAATGGGGAGGGACGGTTGCCCAGCCCTGTTTGGTTCAACTGGAAGTGAGGTGGCGTGCCAATTTTTGACTAGAAGAATTGTGATAGAAAAGAGGGAAAGGGCGAAGAACTGTTATGCAGCCGTCCGTTGGGGGAGGGGGGGGGCAGGGGCCGATTCCTGTTTCTGAGGGAATCATATCGGTCTCTAGCCGGGCTTGATAAAAGTCCGCGGCGAGGGGGCCTTGCGGTCCCCTAATACTCCAAAGTGAAAGACGGCAAAATGTCTCCTTTCGGAACAGAACCTTGCGCTGGTAGGGCGCAGCGCAAGCGAGGCCTCCTAGCCGGCTCCGTTCCGAGGAAGAGGGTCCGTGGGACCGCCTGGGAACCATGGAAAAAACAAACCTGAACGGCGGTATAGGAGAAAGATTTCGAACGGCGGCCGGCAGGCCCGTTCTGGACAGAAGCGCGCGAAAGTGAAAAGTCAGAGCGTCTATCGGCGCTGAATGATAGCTGATTAGCGCGGGGGCGCGCCAACAGTGGCTGCGTCAAAGAATTCCGTCTCGGGGATCAACAAAAGCCGAGGAAATAAAGGGATATCAGGTAATTACGACAGTAAGGAAAAGAGAGATATCCAAATCTATCGGTAACTCTAGCCGAGAGCGGGGTGAAGCCAAGGCATGCTCAAAGTCTTTCCAAACGGGAATGTCCGTGGAGAAAAGAAGTAAAGGAGGGAAAGGCCAGCGGCAGGTAGGGGATCAAAAGTTTTCCCAGGACTTCAAAAAACATAGCTTAGAGGAAAAGGAAGAGCTGCGCATTATTCTTGAGGCTTCTTAAGGGGACTTGCGAAGCTAAAGCGGCTAAGGAGGTACGAGGCAACTTGCCTATAACAAAAGAGGGAGTACGGCCCGCACTCCAAGCTCCGTGGAAATCGGGGGCTAGGGAAAGGGAAAAATCTTCGCGGAGACGAAAAATCGGGGCGTCATCGCAATGGGAAAAGGTCAGCGTGCAGAAAAAGGGGGCTAGGCCTGAAAAAGGTATTCTCCGTAACGGAGGGGAAGGCAGATATGCACCTAAATTCAATGGAGGAACTTGGCCATCACCAGCACAAGTCGTGACATCACTACACTCTTGTGACTTTACTGGAAAGGGGAAAAGGTAGTGAGATCTATAACAAATATTTGTCCTCCACACGCTGGCGCGTTAGGGGAGGTTAACCATTCCATCACTATCTGAGCACAAGGGATCTAATATCCCACATGAAAAGAGGCCGGAAAATCATTACTAGATGTAAGGCTCGGAAACAGCTAATTACCAGGGTCTGAAAAAGGACATGAAAATGGCAGGAAGGAGAGAAAAACGATCGATCCCATCATCTGAAGGGATGAATATCTACAGCAGTGTCGTGAAAGGGGGAAATAGGCCACGAAAATTAAAGGGGCGCCCCTTCACAAGTGGCGGGGGCACCAACGACCGTCATTGTCATCCGATGGGGGAATAGTCTTCAGGAGCTGGGGAAAAGAGTATAACAAAGGGAGGGCGGGCGCCTTTCATGAAACCCTTCAATTCATTACAGAGAGGAAAAAGGCCCACATTCTCCTTACTTGGGGGCTGACCTGGCCCTCAGAGAAAAAAAAATTACCTAATTTGATGACTGAGCTCGTCGTATAGACGATGTATTGCAGGTGGAGCACTCCAGACCAGGTAAATCCTTACTGAGGGGAAAAGGGGGACGAAAGGGAAGGCCGAAAATACTTCGTTCATGGTAAAGGCTAACGAAAGGTAGGGGGGGAGGAATACTGGGGAGGGGGAAGTTATAGAGAAAGGGGCCACTGTTCGAGACGCTCTGGCTCCGATACGGGGAGGGGGTTTGTTCAGGGAGGGAGCAAGAAAAAACCTATCGCGATTCCCGAGGAAAAGCAGAAAGGGAAAAGGAGGAGATGGGGGAAAGGGGAGGACGGGGGGAGCTGCCCACACAGCCGGAGTTCGCTGCCCGCATTGTCTAAAAATAAAGAGACCAGACCAAAGACCGAAGCGTCTGATCGAACGCAGGCCTCACCTAGAACCAATAAAAAAATTCACAAACCCCAAGAGGCAGGGGGGAAGGACAGCCCTCACT
>Ga0179591_1200153_pt1 | contig 13936 bp, 20 predicted proteins | sample CZOMad2_1_08_16f_FD_182891 | JGI IMG/M metagenome (GOLD analysis project Ga0179591, IMG submission 182891) | Vadose zone soil fungal communities from Angelo Coast Range Reserve, California, USA - CZOMad2_1_08_16fungal (PacBio error correction) | ecosystem: Environmental > Terrestrial > Soil >...
CGGCGAAAGAGCAGAACCTCGTCCTTGACAAACCAAGGGAAAGTAAATATGAAGCCCAAGGTGGGACGGAAGGTTCATACCGAACGATCGCTTAGAACAAGCAGGCACTGGAGAAACGCGTTAGGGCCTGGCCAAGGTACGATAGGAAGCTGGTCGAGACGAAGAGGTAAACCTTGGGAAGCCTGCGAGCAGCGTGAACCGACCAACCAAAGTAAAGGAGAAGAAATCACCAAGAGTCCCGAAGTCTCGCGCATAAGGAGAGAGAAGAATTGTGGCGCCTGCGGAAGAGGAGAAGCAGTTGTCTGAAGAACTTGGGGACGAAGTCAAAACCTTAAGGAAACATAAGAACCAAAAACCGCCGCAGCGAAAAAGACCTTCTCCATCAAGAAAGGAGGCTCAGATTTCGCGAAACAACTGGGGGGGGAAAAAAAAGGCGCACGCGCCCTTTCCCTACTCCCAGGCGCTTTGAGGCACTCGAGACTGGAGAGTTAAGTGGAGAGAGAACTTAAGAAAAAGTAAGGCCCCCTTTTGGGCCCTTGATTGGTTCCCTGCGCAGAGAAAAAGAGTAGAGTTGCCGTGATGAACGCGAAGATGACGCGCATCAGAAAAGAGGGGAAAGCTAGTGAAAGGGGTTGAAAAGAGAGAGGGGAAAGAAAGGGCTATCCGCTTGCTGGCCTAAAACGGTAACGAGATGTATAACGAGAAGGGGAGAAAAAAAACCACACTTGCTAGTCTGGATCCGGACCCAGTGTGGCATCGTACCTATCACAACACAACGGAGGGAGAGAGGGTGTCAAAAAACAAAAGCGGCCTCAGGGGAGCCAGAACGGCTTGGAGCTAACGAGCGCCGCTTCAGGGGAAGGAAACCTTGCCTTGCGAGACCCAAGACAGGGGAAAACAAGAATTAAAGGGGAAATAAAGGAAGGGAGAAGACATGTTCTGAGAGGGCAATGCCATGGAAACAGAGCCTTGTCCGTAAGGGGAAAAGGTGTGGAGTTCAAGAGAGAAAAAGGAAGGAAAACAACTGCGAAGTCGTTGGAGGGAAAACACCTGACCGTTCATCAAGGGAAAAAAGATATTTCTCTCACGAGATTCATGAGACTCGGAAGAGGAAGAGAAGACAAATGTTCAAGGGACACGCTAAAAAAGGGAAAACCCAAGAGAGGCGAGCAATTCCCTGACACGATAGAAGGGGTGCAACAACCCCGGTTCACCGACATCACGGTGGGGGGAGGAGGGAGGTCGCGACAAGACCTGGATGCAACGTCTAAAATAAGTCCGAACCCAATAAAAGGGGAGAGAGTGGGGGTAGGGGCCGGGCAGATTCGGGAGGAGATCGACAGGATTTAAAACAGCGCTGTATGGGGATAAGAAGAGAACCCTTTTAAAAGGGGTTCCCCGCGCACCGACCGGGTAGGGTGGGGGGGGAAAAAGAGGACACTGAAAATGTGTTAAGAAAAAACTGAATTCCCGCCATTCAAAGAGAAGCTCAGAGTAATCGCAAGCACCATAATGAGAAACAATCAAGGGTGATCTTGGGCTGAGCGCCTCGTAAACGCAAGAAACAAAAGGTTAAAAAGAGGGACATCAGAGTAAATTGGGCAAATGAGGGAGAAGGCCGGAGTACTCTAGAAACTGGTCTCTTCAATCGACTTGGACTGAAAAAGGTATGCAAGCCGAGCGGAACGAAAGCAAATCACCTTTCAAAAGAGAAAATCCACAGCAGAACGTACCTCGGAGAGGAAAGGGGGGACTGATGTTGGTTGAGAAAAAAACGGAGCAGCAAGTCAAGGAAGGCGACTATGGACTAAACGAAGATAGGAGTGAACATGAACATTACGCCAGCAAAACCAGAAAAGGCAACTCCTTGTTTTTCGTATGAACTGCACTGTAACACCAACGGGGAAAATAAAACGAAATCACACCTTTAGACCAAACGCTCATGATAAAGGAAAGGTCGCCCCTTGCTCAATGCGCTGCCAGAGGGGGACACAAGCTGGAGATTGTCAAAAAAAGAGAGCCGGTCCAAAAGACTGGGGCTCAAGCGGCCGGTTAGGAGGAAGAAAAAAGTCCGTCACCAACGCTCCCCAAAAAGAGTAATTGAAATGGAAATTCGGGATCATCTGACGGAAAAACTCAAGAAAAATTCAGATGCAACGAGGCTGTCCAAAAAAACAAGGGTAGCGGGGACGTGCCCCGAGCCATTTGACGTTCTGTTCTTTCTTTCCCGCGGTCATGTGGACGGTTTGGCCATTGGGGCCGGGCACTAAGGCCAAGAAAGGGTTGCCGACATCAAAGAACGGATTCCAATTGAGTACAGAATCACGGAAAAACAAAAAAAATCCTTATTCCCGCTTCAGCCACGGTTCGGAAAAGCTAGAAAAAAAGAGGCAAAAGTGGTTAATTGGTAACTGGATGCAGTCGCCAATCAGCTGGAAAGGTTTGCACATTAAAGGGCACAACAGAAAGACGAGCGTGAACTTGCCTCCCGGAGAAGTGCTCCCATCACCGGGAACGCGAGAGAAAGTCACAAGAATCAGTGAAAAAACGAAAAACCTGATCGGAGGGGTACTTAAAATAGTGCCCCAAAACCGCAGAGAGGGGGGTCATGAAGAATTGGAGAGAAAACCTCGGAGAAAACTTCCAGGGGGGTGAGGAAGGGAATTACCATAAAAAGGGAACTAAAGACAGGGGGGCCATACAGAGGTGAGGACTGGTGCCTTGGCATAAATTAAGTAAAAAATTAAAGAGACAAATACATAGGATTGGGCCTTTGGGGAAACCTAGAGAGATCTCTCCGACAAAATTAACCTTGGACAGGGGGAAGGAAAAGATCTCTCACCGTTTTGCCCTGTGGGGGTGCCCTCCTGTTTTGGATACAGAGGGGAGCTTGGAGGTAGAACACGCAAAAAGAAGTATGTAGGGGGAGCGGGGGGCGGGGAAGAAGTATAACGGCCTTTGGGTTGAAACTTAAGGTGGAAGGGAGGCTTACACTATATTGTGGGGAGAATTGGTGTGTTCAGGAGTGGAAGGACAGCAATTCTGCAGACGGCAATAAAGACAGAATTATTTTGGGTGGGAGGGACTTATTCACCAAGTCCATGTGGTAGCTACCTGTTGAGAAATTAAGTGACAAAAAGATAAAGACTAAAGAGGGCCTTTGATCGGACAATGAAAGAGACATAGACCAAGGTGGCTGCTGGTGCTGATATATAAAAAAGGGTTCTAAATCTGATAAGAGCAGGAAGGAAGAAAGACTGGTATTGGGGGACGGAAAAAGGAAAGAAAGGTGGTCATAGAGGGAAAAGAGGTATTTACACGAGAAATAATTTGGAGCAATGAGGAAAAGAAAAAATATCGATAAAGATGAAATGCAAAAAGAAGGGTGAAAAAAATCCATTATAATTTACAAATATTATTTGAACGAAAGGGGGGGACATCCACCAAAATTAATGCCGGGATCGCGGACAGAGGAAAGCGTTTACCTTCTCCAGCCCCCGGACAGCATTAACAAAAAAGTGGTGGCAGCGTTGATCGTCCACTGCTGGTTTGGAAGTGCGCAATGGGGAGTCCCATCGAATATATAGGGGAAAAGGATGTGGTCTGTGGGGGAACCAAAAAAGTGATTGGCAGGGTGAATCACAAAACCATGACAAGTTTAGGGACACATTAGGAACAGCTCTACGGGCAGCTGGGGGGAGGAGAAAACAGTCACGGGGAGGAAAAAAAAAAAGTAATTCTTTCATCTATAAGAAAAGTTTCACATCCAACAAAAGGAAAGAAAAAAAGGGAAAAAACAAAAAAACAAGAAAAGTGCTCAAAGATACATCCCGATAACCCGTAAAAAATGTAAAGAAAACCGCTGTGGAGGAGAGAGGGAGCCTGGAGACCTTTTTCCAAAGTGGCCTGCATGTCTCAGAAAATAAAAACAGAAATTGAAATAGGTAAGAAAGGATTAAGGGTGTGATTTGACAAATAAGCCTCCCAGTGAAGTAAAACACCAGCTAAAGGAGAAAGTCAACCGTATACCAGCAGCATCAAGAATGGTTTTAGGTACAAAAAGGCAGAACGAATAATTTTAGTTAAAAAGGGAACAAACATCAAGTGGTGGCCGAAAACAATAACGATGAGGGTTGCCGAGAATGAAAAAGAGAAAGGCAAAAATGGTTAGGAACCCCGGAAAGAAAAAAGAAAAGGCATTGAAACGCTTTTTCGGACCTCCAAAACGAAAGACAACAATGCGACCACATAACCATGATCTGGTGAGGCCCGAGGCCGAGCCGAAAAAAAAAAGGGAAGCGGTCGAAATAATTGACCGGGGAAGCGACTTTTGGCCCCCAGTGCGGGAAAAAAGGGGGACAAGAAAAAGAAAAATGGCGAGATGGCGGGTATGAATAGGGAAAGAATGAGCTCCGCCTCAAGGCTGGGGGGGTGGATTTCGTGTATTATTCCAGCACTTGGAAAGGAAAAGAGCACACAACCGGGGGAGAGGATCGGGTGTCTGTATGAATGCATGTGGGTGAAGGAAAATTGAAAAAGTCCAGTCAGGAGACCCGAGCAAGGAAGTAAATGGGCCCAATGTCGATGGAAGTAGGGGGGAGAAACATTTTTTCTTCATCATGCAAAGTTGCAGTCGGTTAAGGAGGAAGAAAAGGGAGGTGAGTCGGCTGGAGCCGCCATAAGACCGCTCCAGGACCGAGAACGGGTGAGCTGAAATGGTCCCGAAGGGGACTGCGAGAAAAAAAAAATGGGCAAACAGTCGGGAAAAACAATCCACGCCCGCGCTGGGTTTAGAAAAAATATTGGTCATCGACAGCTTGCAGAAGGAAGAAAGGGTAATTGAACCCGAAGAGAAGCGCTCTCAACAACAAGGGAAGGAGATACCGGCTGATGAAAGAAAAAAGGAAAACTAATGAAGAACCAGATTCGGGATTGGAAAGCGCGGGCTGGGGAGGTGGGAAGCGCAGACATGTGGTCCATGGGGAGGAATGCAGAATCAGGGGACCAATAACAACAAAATAACCGTGGGAGAAGCGAAGAAATTACGGGACGCATAAATCATCACTAAAGGGTTAGAGGAATCGTAACCGGGAAAAAAAAAAAAAAACTTATTGAAATACGAGGGAACGCGACCTTGAACATCGACAGTCCATAAGGAAGGCCAGGGGCCTCCGGCGTTCGCAGGAATGGTTAAATGACTTGGACACAACACTTGGAACGAACAACACGGTCCCATTACCAAAGTGCTAAAGCTGGCATAAAAAGGGGAAAGAGTGGCACTCTCACAGAAACCAAAGAAACCCCATACAAAGAAACCGTAGAGATCGCATATAAGTTACAAGAAGGAGTAGGAGAGCTTACTCCAGCAATCCAAAAGGGAGGAATTGAGATTTCCCGCTTTTGGAAAGCCACCTTGGGCCAAGCATCGAACGAAAGGGTAAGACCAAAGGTACTGTGGTGGTCAGAGTCGGCCTCAAGTACACATTAACATAAGGGACGGGGAGGGGGAAGATGGGTCTTTCATTGTGGCCGGTAATGGGAGGATAAGGGGGGGAAGAGGGGGACCAAAGCGCAAATGCCTTCACGGGGAAGTCCCGTTTCACCGTACAATGTTTATGGGAGAGAGGAAAAGGACGTATTACATCGACACAAGAAGCAGGTGAAGGTTCTACCAATGTCCAGGGGGGGGGGGGAAACGACCGGGTCAAGCCCACTTTTCCTCAAAAATGGACGTACGTTCCTGATGAAAGAAAAACCTTCTTTGGCGGGGAGTTCAAGGTGTAAAATCGGAGAAGGGGAAGGTGTTTGAGCAAAAATCTGGGCGGGGGGGGTGGGAAGGAAAACTCAAAAAACATGCTCTTAACGCCGACTGGGAAGAATCGGAGGGAAGTTTCTATTCTATCAAAAAGGCTTCCTGAATTCTGGCTGGGCAAAGGGGAAGAAATGACCAAACCACTTTCAAAAAGGGGGCAAGTGGAGGGGAGGTAGTCCTTGGGGGGAAAAGGAAAGATAGCTTTCTTTTGGGTTCTTTCTGTATCCGCGCTGGAGGAGAAAAAGCTAGGAGAGAAAGAATTAAGTTTTGAAAAAAAGTGGAACATCCAAGCCAAAGCTTAAGAGGAGCTTTGCCTAAATATTGTGAGGGGGAAGGGAGGGACGCTTACATGAAAAAGAGGAACTCTGGTGCAACAAAAAAAATCACCCAACGCCTCATCCGCTGACGAGGGGAAAAGACCAACTTTGCAGGAGAGCCAAAAGAAAAAGTGCATCCAAGTCGGTCCCCATGGAGCAAATAGGGGTCAAGAAACAAGAGGAGAGTCAAAGCTATTCCGCCAGCAGAAGCAGGATCTTTGGAAAGAAAAGGGGGTCAGCAGCACGTGCAACAAGAAGGCAGAAATGTCATTGGAAGAAACGCTTAGGGTTAATGTGAACAGAGGGTACTCACTTTTTATCCTACATACGGAACCTCCTCTGCCGAAATGAGCTGGGAGAAAAAAACACCAGTTGTAGTCCAGACTTGGAGACAACAAGGGCTGGCAGGGGCAACAATAAAAGGAATCTTTCAATTCAATCCTGCACTCTCCTAAGGAAAAAAGGGGGTAGAGATCAGCACCAGCGCCAACAAAAAAGGTTACTAATGGACCATGAATTGGAAAAGAGCAGAAAAATTGAACGAGAGGTGCAGAGGCTAACAAAGGCGAGCCAAAAAGGTACGGTTCCTCCCGCAAAAAACCAAACCCATCCCCATGGAGTCGGAGTAGAAGAAAGGGGTCGAAACGTAGCATAGACTGACGATCAACAAGCATTCCCCCCAGATACACTAGGCCCCTTAATACATAAAAGGAAACCGGAAAGAAGAGTTGGACCCAAACAAACTGATGACCATAGAATACCTTTTCAAGTTAACCGGGAGAGGGATAAAATCTTCCTATCCCGGGCATCCAAAACGGCACAACCAAAAAGATATATAGCCCGGAAATTACACCCGGCTCAAGTCCTTAAACGGAAGAGGGTCGTCCCCCACGAGGGGTTGTAAAAAAAAAAAGGGCCATATAAGGGAAAGTTTTCTAATTGCGAGAAAAAAAAAAAACTTCGAATCCCTGTGGAAAACACGGGAATGTGGGGAAAAAGGGGAGGTCATCGAAAGGAAGTCCAAAAAAGAAATCAAGATTCCAGGTGGAGAGGGATAAAAATCAGGAAATACCAGAAGACGGAATGGGGTGGGCAATGGGGAAAATACAGAAATCCACAAGCCGCACCATGGAGAAGGAGGAGGTTCCGGTTAATTATCTGCCAGGTCGTGGTTGAGCCAAAAGAATAGAAGAGAAAAGGAACATAGAAACGGCAAGGACCAATCATCTGCAAAGAAAAATCGAAGCCATCCAATCCGGTAGTTTAAAAAAGTTCAAATTGGCCACCAGGGAAAAAATGGGACTGGTCAGTGACTCACCGAAATGCGCTTGGAAGGGAATCAGGAGCGAGTAGAAAGGGATTTCAACGGGAAAAAAAGGTCCAGGAGGGGGATTCCCGACTGCGAGGGGGAAGAACCAAGACAGCCCGCACGAACCAAGGCACCCGGAAAGTTACGCGAAAAGACGGAAAAAAAGTCCAAACATTGGAAGGGAAAGGAAAAAGAAACAAAGCGGCCCGGGGAACCGAGAACTCCCCTTCTAAAAAATGGGGAGTTAAGGGGGCGTCAAAAAGATAGAATATAAGCGGGAACCGTAATCAAGAATCTCCGGGTGCGGCGCGTGGTGACGGAGTTAATAATACTCACCAAAAGCGGCCGGTGGACATCTAATTTCCTTGGGGAGGCAGAAAAAGACGGTGAACAAATCAAGGACGAGCCATCGAATGTAGCCAGGGATCGAAGGGAAAAGGAGACTTCCGCGGGACTAAAGGCGAAAGGCATGGTAGTGGATGCCGAGAGGAAAAAAAGGAGTGGGAAGACATCTCTGTTGGCTCGGAAGAAAAAAGGAAAATATCACAGGATCCAGCAATGGTAATATAATCATGCCGCAAAGGAACGACAAAACCCGTAAACCATCAAAAAATCAAGGAGATGACGAGCACTGGTAATGAGGCTGGAACAGGAAGGTTTGGGGACTCGAAAGAGAGGGGTCTAAAAGGCCGGTTTCCGAAACCTACATTTCAAAATTATTAGGAAAAAAAGAGACAGACGGAAAACAGCAAAAAATACCTTTGAACAGAGGGTAGAGTCAAGCAATGCTCAACCAAGATTTTGAGCGCGAGGAACGGATAAAAGAAGCGCAAAAGAAAGGAAGGTGAAGTCAGGGGGATTAACGAAAGGCAGCCTGCAACGACGGGGATCCTTCAATTCCGCGAAAAAAGCAAAACCTTTTCTCAAGCAGGAAGACAGTCCGCTGGACCCAGAGGGTAAAAAGGGGGACTCCTAGGCACTTAAGATAGGAATACGGCGCGATCCGCAAGAAGCTGACCAAGGAGAACGTATTGAAAAAGAGGAGGACTCTGCCTCCAGGAGTTTCCGCGACAAAAAGAAAAAAAACCATTGCTTTATCGTGAAAGGAGGCAACACTCGGGGGGGACGGGCCAGCCAATTGTAGCCGTTAGGGGAGAGTCATAGGAATAAGGAACTCGATAACAGATCCCCTAGCGAGGAGAGTATCGCTGTGATGGTGAACTGACAAAGTCTTGATGCGGAAAAAAAGACGGTAGAGAGTCTATGGTTCATAGACGAAAATTCCACAAAATGGGGACTCGAAAGGCAGATTCCGCGGAGGTAAACTGAGCAGAGATGCAGCGCGCTGCGAAGGAAACTGATTTAGCGAAAAGAGAGAGGGAAGATCTCAATCACAGCTAAAAGAAGGCGCATGGCAGGAGCCACGGAAAAAAAAGGGGAGAGGATCGATCCGGGAGCGTGGAGGAAGATATCTATAACTCCACCTGTTTCTAGTAAGGATCTGCACCAAGGGTCGACCATAATCCCTCGACTTTGGGGCTGGAAAAGAAACCATCTATGCTCGGGGATCTCGACCGTTTCGGCCAGAGAAGGGACAGAGTGAGAGAAGCGGACAGAGGAGGGGGACCGAGATTTGAATCGATGGATATTTTTAAGTGGTGGGCGCCGCTCCGCAATAAAGCGGGAACCTGAAGCGAAAAATACCAGGACCACAGGATAGGCGGCTGCAAGGAGAAAAAAATTCGACAAAAGAAAAAAAAAAAAACGATTGCGCTCAAGACGCATGAAAGACTTAAAGCGCTCGGGGGTCAAATAAAAAAAAGTTTCAGACAAATAAAAAGCGAAACGAAGGATTGAGCAGGACATTCTAACTGCGCCCGCGTGGCGAGTTCAAGGAACAGTGGAGATCCCGCATGATGGGAAATAAGTCTAAGAAGGACCTCCAAAAAGGGGCCGCTATGTGCTGGAGCGAGGAAGCACCCATAGATTGAGGAATCAATTTGACTTGTGTAAGGTGTAAAAAGAAGAAGCCGAAGGCGAAAGGGAAGTTGCTAGAACCAAGTTTGACAAGGAGCGCGGGCCAGGACAAGAGGAAGAGGGCATATGCCTTTTTAGAAGAAGGAGTTCAGGTCTAAAAAAATCCGAAGCTGGACCAAGTTGGATAAGCAGGTCGAGGACAAAGCTGGGGTGGCAAGAAAAGTGGCTGGCCCGCGCTGCACGAATAAGGGGGGATACCGGGGTAAACATGGATAAGAGAATGCGAGGTATTGTATGAAAAACGGCCCTGGAGGCCGCGATAATCTAGGGGACCGACATAGTATTTGTTAATAAATATTTAGGAAATGTAAGTAATTCGTTGAGTCAGACACACCCTTACAAACGGTTTGCAAGGGTGGTGAAATCTAGGAGAGTCTAAAGTAATCTTGAGGTAGGAATATGATTTCACAAGGAAAAAAAGGAAGGGTTTGGCGGACGAACGCAGGTAAAGTGTGCCCGACATCTGTTAAAACATTCCAAGGAAAGGAAAATGAGGCGGAGGCAGGGAGCAAATATAACTCTCGAAGGGCGAAGAGATAGTTGGCGGATAGTTAGGAAAATTTATTAGGGAGCGGCAGGGCCAGCTGATCCCTTGACAAAAAAGCCAAAGGGGGCCCGATAAAAAATTAAGAGGAACACTGGGGCGCCTTTCGGAGCGGAAAAAAGGAAATAGAGCGGAAAACAAGCCCACTCCGTCGTCAGTCCGAAAACATGAAGCGCGACGTTCAAAATCTGGAAGAAGAAAAAATTTAGAAAAATGGGACAGCTAGCCTGCGGGGGAAGCCGGGAAAACAGTGAAAAGGAGGACGAACGTCACGCCACTTCGCCGGGGTAAAGACCGAAGAGGGAGACTCTTTGAAAGAAAAAAAAAGAAAAGAGACGGATTTTTCTTCTCGATCTGCGGGAGAAACCCTGCAAAGACATCAAAAAGCGATCGGATCTCTGGGGGCAATCTCCTCGCCTGCCGCTTTCTCTCAAGGAACAGAGCACTTTTGGATTTCCTCGAGAAGAGGGGAAGGACCCCCATTGGCGAGGGAGCAGCACGTCGACGTGGATCAGTGGGGAAGCGGGCCTTGGCCAGCACGGGAGCAAAGACAATGGTCAAGGTTAGGGGAGGTGTACAATTCGCAAGGCTCAAACTCGATCTGCAGTAGATGTCAAACAAACTGTTAAAAGCGAAAAAACGGCCAAGATTCCATCTTCGGTGCAGGGGGAAGAAAGCTTCGTCATCAGGTCATACGCGGGGGTCGGGGAAAGACGGGAAAAGATGTATCGAGGAGTCTGGGAGAGAAAACCAAGTGCTTAAGCCGGGGGAGCCGGAACAAAGGGGGGAAGATCGTAACTGGTCCAAACCTAGTAGGGAGAGAGAAGGTTGTAATAAAAGACAGGACGAATCACGGGCTGAAGAGACTCGACTCAGAGGGTGACAAAAACTTTCTGGGGAAAGAAGAACAATCGTGTTGAATCGATAAGTGCAATAGAAGAAACCGCCCCCCCGGAGAAAGAAGCTTAGCAGGTTCCGACGGTAAAGGTCGCCCATTCCTTTCCGCAAACCATTTTGTGATGGTCGGGAGATTCAGGATGATCCTCAAACCTGAAAGGGGGGGCCTTCAAGAAGTGAGGAATGAAGTCAAATTCACCGCGATATTTAGAAAGGATCAAGTGCGTCGGATCGGGGCGGGGCTGAAACCGATTGGAGGTGACCACGCGAAGAGGGCACCGTCCAAGGATAAGGAAAGCCAAGGGGCCCCCTTCCACCGGACGGGGGGAAACCGCCATGTAGAAGTCTCACTGGGTGTGGAGGCGGGAGGAAAAAGATGACCAAGAGAATCCGTCTCGCGTCGACACTAAAAAACTTAGTAGAGGGAGGGGAAACCGTCAAAATAGGGGGATAGAGCACCGTATTGGGTCCAATCGTAATTTAGTTAAGGAGGAGGGAGAATTTGAAAGCTGTCCCAGAGCACCTTCCTTTAAGAAGGGTTAAACGCGGTCCTGACGAAGGTGAAAAAAAGGGAAGAAGAAATCCAGTTCCCCGTGCCTTCCAAGGAAGACATCGACATCGAAACAAAGGCTCCAAACCTCACGGATAGAAATTCTTCTGCGCTGCGAATAAAGAGACAACAAACTGTTGAGAAGAGAAAAAGGCCTGGCCAGTCGTGAAATGCCGGAGACTCGCGGAAATCACGTGAGCTGGAAGTAACGTTGAAATCAAGGTAGGGAGGAACCCAGGATGTCAGAAACAAGACGAGGTAGGACACGGACAGGGTTTCCAGCAATGCCAGCATCAGGGAAAACCGACAAGAAATTGGGGGGGATAAAAATGGGTTTGCGCGGAGCCGCAGCGGCGAGAGTGAGAGTGAAAAGAAAGAAATGTAGCCAGTTGACAGTACGCACAAAAAGAGAGGAACTGTCACTCCTTTTTTTTTAAAAATTGCTCAAACCCCGAAAACGCTGGAAAAAGTAAACCGTGAAGTACCAAAGCTCAGGCAACCCTTGACCGAAAAAATGCGCAAGTAGAGAGGCTGACAAATGTGTAAACGCTTGCGATGGATACAAGAGAAAATGCCCTCCCTGGGAGAAAAAACGTCCACCGCGGAAAAGTGAGCCGTAGAAAGGCCGGAAACCACGTCGCACCGCACATTCGAACCGGTGAAGGGAGGACGGGTGGGCGCGGATGGGAAAAAAAAGCTGTTACTCCACAGGAGGAAGAGAGTAAAAACAGGGAAGTAACCTCAATACCTTGCAAGGGGGACAGGACAAACTCTCCAAGACGGGTGGAAAGGGGGATTTCTTTAAAACGGAGATGAAGTCCCTGGGGAAGGGTACAGGCTGGAAAATTCAAATCATTGCCCAGGGTCAAAGGAGGAAAAAAAGTTGAAACTCCACAGGATCAAGTAGGAAACAGGGGAGGGATTCCCGCTTCCAGCGATGATTGGATCACCGAGAAAAAGGCGAAAACAGGGGGCCGGTACGGTCACGGCAATCCAGTGATGGGTGGCAAAATAGGATGGGGGATGTAGCAGGAGAGGGGGGACTTTGCCGAAGGGTAAGAGGGGCTACCTCCGAAGCAAGTTCAACGGATCGCGAATCCTACCGACACGGAAATGGCTTGACATGTGAAGGAGGGTGAAAAGGGGAACAGGATTAACAGCATCTTCTCAATCATATTTTGAGACGAACAAAGGAAAAACATAAACGGTTTTGATATGACTTGCGATGACCCTAAAATGGGGGGTACATGACTTGGACAAGTGAAGAGGGATGTCACCGGAATTGGCATTGCCAATTAGTCACAAAAAAGGACATCCAATTGCCGTTGGTTTAACCTCTGTGGGAAGAAACAAGAAATTCAGGGACCTTACTAATAAAAACTGAAGAGAAGGTGTTCCCTGTTGGTGTATGGCCTAAGCGTTTGGGAAAAAAAGGAAGAATCTGAGGTGTAGTAAAAGCTGGATAAAAGAGTATGAGGAGAACGTAAGGTAAAACAGCTTAGGTCAGGCCGGGGGGGATGCGTAAGGACAATATGAGTCTTCAAGATATAGGACATTGGTGTGTGCAGCTATTAGTTGCTTTTCCAATTCAAATTTAAAGGAGAAAAGATCCAGGATCGTATTAAGGGAGGGGAGGCAACGACAGGTGGAAGACCCTTGGGGAACTAAGACAAAAGCATACCCGAAAAAGGAGAGTGAAAGGAGCGGACCCTTAACTGCGTCAATAGGAAACCAAGGGGTTTTGCGAGGTGGCGAAATTGGTCAAAAATGGGGAGAAGAAAGAACGTTGGGGGGTGACTGCCAAGTAAGAATTTGTTTTGAGAAGGAAGGAACAAGCAAGCTGTGGGTTACGGATGCAGAAGGTGAAATGCGGACAGTTAAAATTAATGAAAGAGTAAATAAAAGAAGCTTTTCACACCCTAATAAAACCAAAATGCTTTCCAAAGGAGCATCGACCCACTGTAACAGGAAAAATCTCCAAGAAAAAATTCACGGCAGACTAAGTAGAAACGAAAGCCTGCGCAACAAGCAGGGACACCAAATTAGCCAGACTTTCGAGCCAAAGGGAAAGGCGCAACATGTGGGCTTTGCCAATAGGGGGGTATATTAGGCCGGGGGGATGGGCTTTTTTTCACTGAGGGAGGGGCATGGGGAAGCGCGACTAAATAAACAACCATAGAACATCGACTGCAAGCTGGGGTGGATGGGGGACTGGACGAACAATACTTACATTAATTCAAATTGGGGACTATATACGCTTTTCAGCCGACAAAGCGAAAAAACACAAAAAAAGGAACAAGCATAGGAAAGAAAAGACGTGAACAAACGACAAAAAAGCGATGAGGTTAAACTATGGAGCAGAATGAAGGGTGCACAGAATTTAAACGAATTTTTGATGAAATAAAAAAAGACTAAGAAAGGAGCGGAAAAAAAGAAGGGCGGAATCGTGGAGTTTCTCAAAGAAAGACGC